>Ga0209985_10002287_pt1 | contig 17578 bp, 32 predicted proteins | sample NOAtaG_FD_187305 | JGI IMG/M metagenome (GOLD analysis project Ga0209985, IMG submission 187305) | Freshwater lake microbial communities from Lake Erie, under a cyanobacterial bloom - NOAA_Erie_Diel6S_1000h metaG (SPAdes) (version 2) | ecosystem: Environmental > Aquatic > Freshwater > Lake ...
AATAATGTCCGATCCAGCCGCAACTGCCAGAGCAGCGTTATCTGGCATCAAGGAGGCTGTACAAGTTGGCAGAGAGATTAAGGAAACTGCTAACGAAGTAAACGCCTTCCTTGATGAAGAAGCACGAGCCAGAATTGCACTCAAAAGAAAGCAGCAACAGATTGAGCGCCGTGGTGACATGATGTTCATGAATGCCTATGAAGAGTACAAAATCATTAGGCAAATCAGGGACGCAGAGATGGAGATGTACAGACAGATTGAAATGGAGTTTGGAAGGTCTGCAGTGTCAGAAGTCAAGTCCTTAATTACACAACTACGAAAACAGCACCGAGAACTTAATGATGAGTTCTATCGTAAGCGTATGGAGACAAGACGAGAGATATTTTGGATATTGGTATCTTCTGGTTTGGTTTATGGTTTATTTAAATTTATGGGGCTAATGTAATGATGACTTTGCTATCTACACTAATCTCCTTCCTTATGGGAGGCCTACCAAAATTCCTAGACTTCTTTCAAGATAGGTCAGATAAGAAGCATGAATTAGACCTAGCCAAGATGCAGACAGACCGTGAACTGGCTATGGCCGAGAAAGGCTTCTTAGCACAGACTCGCATAGAAGAGATACGCACAGATCAGGTAGCAATGCAGACAGCGGTGCAGGAACGACAGGCACTCTATGCACACGATATTGAGATTGGTAAAGGAGCATCACAGTGGGTTATCAATCTTCGTGCTTCTGTGCGGCCTCTGATTACCTACGGTATGTTCGTCATGTTGCTCTTTGTGAACATCTTTGGCTTCTTCTACGCATGGAAGACTGGTGTGCCTTTTGACCAAGCAATGGCTATCCTGTGGGATGAAGACAGTGCCATTATCTTTTCATCAGTGATTGCCTTCTGGTTCGGTACACAATCGTTTAAGAAATGAAGGTATCTGCCGAATGTATTGACATGATTAAGCACCACGAAGGTGTGCGATTTAGGCCCTACAGGTGTCCGGCGCTACTTTGGACCACGGCCGTAGGCCATGTCATAGACCCTAACCATATAAAGGTGCCTTTTGATGAACGAAAAACACTACCAATCCCTGATGGCTGGGACAGACAACTTACTCCAGCAGAAGTTAATGCCATTCTTGCCGCAGACTTGGCTACGTTTGAGCGAGGCGTATTACGACTGTGTCCTGCTGATCTTACTCAGTCTAGGTTTGACAGCCTCGTATCCTTCTCTTTCAATGTTGGCCTCGGCAATCTCCAACGCTCTAGCATCCGCATGAAGCACAACCGTGGTGACTTTGATGGCGCTGCGGAAGCCTTCATGCAGTGGACCAAGGCCGGCGGTAAAGAACTGCCTGGCCTAGTAAAGCGTAGGAAAGATGAGATGTCTTTGTATCTTAGATAAAAAAAAGAGCCTCCGAAGAGGCCCTAAAGGACAACACCCAGACTACCAAAGGAACATAATTCTGAACACAAACAAGTCGATGACTATGCCTTTATTAAACTCATCGTCATCGCCTAATTGCACAAATTCTGCACCAACCATCATACCAGAAATAAGATAAAAGTCTATAATCATATTTCGCAATGCCCAGAAACGCACGCAAGCGTCTGAGCACCCTCCACGTTATCATCCTTCTCAACCAAACTGTCCCAATAGATATTAGTAGGCATCTTCGCTAAGAGTTCATTATATGCTTCTTCGGAGCACTCTTCATAAGGCGCTTGACGGTAACTACCGCCATCCCAAGGCAGGAAAGACACGCCAGAGACTTCATCAAAGTTGCGCCAAACCCATGCGCCAACGTCCATCCATTCATCTTCCTTAACAGAGATAGTCACAGACGGTTTGTGTTCACACCAGTGCCGCTGATACATCAACCATAGGTCAAGGTGCTCTAATGCTGTTAGATCGTCACGCAGTCTTGCTCCTTCAGGAGCCTTCATTGGAAATGAAAAGACTATTGTGCTGTCTGGTCGCATTACACAATCTTCGGCAGGAATGCCAGCCTCTGCTAAAAAAGTCGAAAGAGGGTCCTTTTTATCGCCACGAACCCTTCGTATGTAATAACGACTATGTCGAGCATGAATACCAGAGGCAGAATCAACAAGTTGGCTAACAGTGCCACTAGGTTTGACACAAGTAATAGAAGCAGACTGAGGGATTCCCAGAGTTGTTGCAAAGTCCAGATTGGTGCTAATGGCGACTTGGCGTAACTGTTCAAGATTTTTCGCAGTGCTGTCACAGACTTCTCCCATCCAGTGATTATCTAAAATACCAGTCAACGACACGCCTAAAAGGCGTTCATCTTCCGTGTTCTTCTGCCAGATTTTACGCAGATAGGGGAAGTGTGTCATAGTGCTCTGGAAAGTGCCCAGAATCGTTGCTATGCGTACTTTCCTGGCTAATGACTCTACAGTGTCCTCTGCTCTGACCACGACCTCAGTGAGGTTACAGAATTGGTATGGTCGAAGTATGATTTCTGAACAGGGATTAGTTCCGAAGTCATAATCTCCATCACGCCTCCCGTTTTTCTTAGCCTGACTTTTACTTGCGGCTCGTGAGAAGATACCACGCTCTCCAGAGTGACTGTTATAAAGGCTTGTCCATTCAGAAAGAAACTGTCCAATATCTGGTTTAGTAATGTAAGCTGCTGAGTTGTTAGCGAGTGCTCTTTGTCCATTGTGTGTCCACCAATCTCCTGATTTTGCATGACGCATCCTATCGTCTTCTAAGTCTGACAGACTAATCATTGCTGATCGTCTGACTCCACCCACAACAACAACTTCCCCGATTTTGCAGAGAATATCATGACATTCGAGAGATGTGAGTTTCCTACCAGTGGCTCCTCGGAACTTGTCAATAACAAATCTAAAAAGTTCATCCAGAGGTCCTGGTCCAGAAGCTCTACCTCCGAAAGTCTTGAGTCTGGCTCCAGCGGGACGGATTCTGCTAAGGTCGTACTTTGCAATTTCCCCAGAGTATAGTAGAGCGATGAGTTGGCGTAGTGCTTTAGCCCATCCTTCTTTCGAATCTGCAACAGAAATAATAGTCTCAGAAGTAAACAACTGGTCTGGCACTTCAGGTAGTTCATTAACATACTTTTGCTCCACAGAGAATCCTACACCTGTACCACAGAGCAGGATATACATTGCTTCATCGAAGGCTTTAGGGTCATCAATAGGCAGGTAGCTACAGTTATAGCCAGCAGTGTTGTCACGCTCTAGCGCCTTGCCTGCGGTCATGATAGCCCTCATAGAAGGCATCACTTCCAAATTGATGATTGCATCCTTGAGTTCTTTATACAAGTCATCAGTCATCTTGTAGTTGTGTTTGTCTTGCAGGTGCTTATACATAAACACCATATAGCGATTGACAGACTCGTGCCAATGCTCACGCCGATTCATCTCAGGTAGGAACCGACTGTATCGTGACTTTGCAATAAACTGCTGATAATAATCCATATTCTTATTCTTCCCAGTTAACAAGTTTCTCTAATCTATCTACTTGGTCTTCAATAACATCATCAAAGCGTTCAATTATATCCTCTGAACGGATTGACAATTCCTCTATGATGGAAATTTCATCCCACCGTTTCATCCTTTCTTTTATTTCCTCTAATGTCAGGGCCATATATTATATCACACTTTTCTTAGTTCGTCCACGCTTTTTTACTACTGGCTTGTCCAGATAAGTTACTGCCTTTTCCAAGCCTGTCTCCCAGTCTGCATAGTGGTCCCACCAGATACAGGTCATGTTGTCGTACCAATAGGTAGCCTCTGAGACTGGATACCAGCGCCAACACGCCATTGTTTCATCACCTATTAGGTCCAGTGTCTTGACACCTACGCTAGCGGCACAGTGAGCAATTGCTGAGTCCACAGAGATAACTGCATCAAGAGTCTGTATCTTATCAGCAGTCGCTGTCCATGATGGACTATTAAGGAATCCTTCACCTAACTGCAGAGACACGAAGTCAAACTCTGGATGCCTTGCTATGAACTCATCAACGATATCTTTCGGTATCTGCTTTGCAGCCATGTTCCATGACTTGTTGTTGGTGCTGTAGAAAATACCAACCAATGGCTTAGACCGTACAGGTTTAACTATATCAGGATTACGATAGAGTCCCTCTGCACCATACCAGCGGTCTACAGGCTTTGCTTCAATGACACCATGCTCCATCAGAAGATAAGGCATCGACATCATCTTGACCCTATAGGAACTAGGAGGACACTCCCTAGACTGCTGACTGTACATGATTGACTTATCCATGCGTTTCAGTAGCCCTGAGATAGCATCTGGGTAGACACAGTGTACACCACTAGCAATCTTCTTAATCAGAGGTATGAAGCGAGAGAACTGAATCATGTCTCCCCAACCAGCCTCTGACCAGATGATTACATTGCGTCCCTTGATACTTTGTCCTGGCATCCATATAGGTGCTCTATCGAAGTTAGTCCTGTGTCCTGGGAACTTAGCGGCAGGATTCCAGAAGGCATCAGGCAGTGCTCTAAGTTCGTGCAGCTTAAAGCCATTTGCCCAGTCTCCTTGTCTGATTAGGTTCTGCCCTCGCTTGTAGTCCCTATCAGCATTAGACCAATCAATCTTTGTAGTACTTGTCACCAACGGCATCGTAGTTCTCTATCATGAATTCAAGGTAGTGTTTGGCTTTCTCTAGGTCTTCTTTACCGTTCTTCTTACGGTGTCGCTGTACATACTTAATTACATTACACGACCAAGGGTCTAATCCCCACGCTAGCATGGCTTCCCAAGGCTCAATAGTGCCTTTATAGTGCGTTCCTCCCACTTGCTTAGACTTTATGTAATCTTTCAGTGTGGTCGGTCTGTTGTCTTTCCAGACTACTCTGTTCCAGTCTTCTGGTGTTGCGTTATCAATGCTCATACTTTTTCCTTAGATAGTTTAGTGAGACAGGCATCTCATCAAAGCTGCCGTTGTTTACCTCATGCAACATCCAAATACCACGCCAGTACTTGTTACCCTGACTACCTAGATAGTCCTCGTCATGCAGGTAGCAGCAGCCACTGAACAATCCAGTAATCTGTGAACCATCTGCTCGGTTGGAGTAGGCAATCTGTCTATTCTGTACATGGCCCATCACAGCACTCATGTGCTTCTTAGCGAGTAGTGCTGCAGCAGATGCTACAGGACGCCCCATAACGCCAGAAGTAAAATAATGAGCGTACACAACCCCATCAATAACAACAGGTTCAAGGTACGGTGCAACTTCCCAACCATAATGTTCGTACTTAAGATCACTGAGACTAATAGTTCCGTCAAGTTTAGGGTCTCCTTCGATAGCCCTGGAAATTCTTTCTTCATGGTTTCCAAGGGTGAGAACCATTCGGGGTCTATATTGTCTATCCTTATTTCTTCGTGCTCTTTCATTGTATTCCTTAATTGGTGCTAGCAACATCTGCATTGCTTTGTTAGTTACTTCAATGTCAGTCTTGTAGCGTCTGCCTTCAAAGCTCTTCTTACCGACATCATAACTAGAAAGGCTAGGCATATCAGCAAAGTCGCCAATCTGAACGATTACATCTGGCTGCTTCTCTACTAGATACTTTCCAACCCAGGTAAGATAACTAAGGTCAACACCGTCCTTGACTTGACAGTCTGGGATTATGGCATGAACAGTCATTACTCTTCCTCTTCTTCAGGAACCTCATCATTTACAATATACTGGTTTGGCCCAAGCGTGTCAAACAGATTTGAATCTCTTTCCATACCGTAAGGATCTTTAATGATAACTCGGTCACGCACACCTTCATAACCTGTGCTCTCTAAGAACTTGCAGAATTGCCACAGAATGGGAACCCAGGTGATACCATCTTCAAAGTAGTGTCGTGCCTTGACAGTGCTAGCTTCAGGACACACACCAAATCCTTGGCCTTTCTCTGAGTCATAAATAAAACGATACACATTACTCATGTTTACTCCTTAGTAAGTTAAAGAAATACTCTGCATCTACAACTACAAGAGGGCTGGACCGATTCTGTTTAATAACGACAATAGGTTCGTGTCCTCCTGCATTTCCCTTTGCTTGTTCGTAATAACCGTATACTGAGATAGTTGCTCTGGACTTGCATTCCACACTGATTGGTAAGACCCGTCTGGCTGCTGGACTAAATAGCAGGTCCTCCCCCGACACGCCCATACTAACTGAGCGTACATCATCGTGCTCCAGATTGAACTTTGACAGGATTAGGTCTCTTACCCACTTTTGTAGGTGTCTTCCTTTGGACTTGGCGCTGCTGGGTTTCAAAGACCACTTCCTTTCTTATCTTAATCCACTGCTTAGGGATGTGCATACGGGCATTGCTACTGTCCATACTGACTGTACTAGCGATACATAAAGCATCATCGGTCTCATCTACAATCCATCCTATAGTGTGGCATAAGTGTACTTCAGCTTTGACTCCCTCCTGCCACTCTACATCTGCTACTGCGTCAACCCACTGGATGTATTGAACAGGGCTGGTGACCAAATCTGATTTTCTTTTCTTCGAATCCATAACAATTGTCCATTCTCCAAGACTCTGGTTTCATCGTTGTCGTATGCCTTCAATACTGCCTGATACATATCTTCTTCGGTGATACAGTCCTGAAGAATCTTCTCAGCTTTCTTTGGACCAATACCTCTTAGACCAATAATATTATCAACCCTATCGCCAGTAAGAATCTGCGTATAAAAATGTTTGATAGCTGCTTGGTCATCAACAAAGTATTTATCATCTTTAATAAAGTTGTAGTGCCAACCACGAATCATATCTAAGTCTTTGTCGATAGACATGATTACGAAGTCTTCTGTATCCTCAAACTCATAAGCCCTGATACCGATAGCATCATCAGCTTCTTGATCTTCTTGAACTACACAGCCCCATGCAGAGATAAGATACTCACGGATAAGGTCGTAATGGATTGGCTTATCCGCTGTACGATTACCTTTGTACGGGGCTGTTACCGCTACCTCTTTCCTGAAGTTGTTGGAGCCAGTGAGATAACCTTGGTAATCACCTACCCAAGGCTTCATCACTAACTCCTCCATGAACTCGGCTGTTCGTGCTACGCAGATTTTATCGCTCACATCCTGAGAAGCGAATCCGATACGATAGCAAACGATGTCAGCGTCAATCAGTGCAAGCATTTACTTCTTCAGGAATGTTGCCATTGCTTCTAAAGCCTGAGCAGCTTGCTTCTTGCTGCTGAACTCATTATCGTTGATTGTGACAGAACCATCTGCTCTAACTGAGAAGCGAAATGTTTCATCCCAACCAAGGACACTGAGACCTGGAGTGCTAACCTCAAACGATGACTCTACAGGCGATACCTTAAAAGACATCTTGGGGTTTGTTGCTACTACTTTCTTTGCCTCAGCCATAGTTAGACCCTCTCAATGGCATAGCCATGTTGGTTGATGTTACGGCTTAGACCTTTAGTGCGAAGATACTTACGCAGCGTGTTACGAGCAAGGTCATACGACTTAAAGCCTTTAGCAAACAACTTGAGAGACAACTTACGGTTATTGAGTTTTACAATGTACATACTTTCTCCTATTAAAGAACATCACTATCAACTGTAACTGCATCGGACTTGTCATACACTACTAAATCAGTAACAACTAACTTGTCGATACAGGCCATTACACCACTCTTGTAACCCTTACCAGCGGGATACTGATAGGGCTTAATTAATGCCACACCTTTGCTGCCATTACCTACCTTTGCAGTAATCGGATTACCATCAAGGTCGGTAGTCTTGATTGGAAAATTCGAAGACTTAGCAGTGATGAATCGTCCCTTCTCAGGTTGTCCATCTTTGGTGCGTACATTAATTCCCATCGTCTTCAGCACATCAACTGCGCTGTCGCTTAGATTACACAGGTCTACCTGATACTTGCCTGACAACTCGTTAGGTGTATCCAGGAATGCCCACATAATTTCTGCTTGCACTTTTACTGGTTTCACTTCCATTCACTTCTCCTTTTTAAAAGACTACATAAATATTATAGCACATCAGTGGAGTTTGTCAACATCCTTTGGTGATGATTTCATATCGTGAAATAGAGCCATCATAAAGGCTGTGCTAAAGATAGACTTTAGGTCTTCCATATCTGAGACAGAGGTCTTCATGCTAACTGTTCTGTCCTTCTTTATGCACAGGAATACGACATCTTCCATATCATCCCAGAATTCATCGTCTTTGTCTAGTGGGTGTTTGCCCATGTTTTACCTTTCTTGTATTCACCATCTAATGGGCATCGTAGTCCCAGTTTAACACCAGCTTGCTTGATACTGCTTACTGCTAAATCACCTACTAAATCTGCGTCTTCCTCTGAGCACTCTATTTGCCACTCGTCATGCACATTGGCTACGAAGTTTGCCTTCAAAGACAACTTCTTAATCCTCTCGTCCAGAATGACAAGAGCCTGCTTCATCACTATCGCACCAGCACTCTGGAGTAGCGTGTTAAGTGCTGCGTGTGCGGAGCGAACCTGTAAGACCCTACCGTCCAGACCTGATAGCGTCCCTTGTTTTTTGAGTTTTTCTTCAATAGTGTCTCTAAGCGTCTTGAGAGCCGGAGTGTTATGAAGAAAATTGCTGATGAGTTTTTGTCCTTCTTTCTCTGAACCACCAACAATTTTCCCGATCTTGGCAGCCCCTGCCCCGTATAGTAAAGCGTAGATGAATGTCTTTGCTTGCGCTCTAGTCTGAAGACCTGCCGCAACTTGGTTTTTGGTGTGGATATCACCTTCAACGATTTCTTTAGCATACTGTGCATCCTTCATGTAATGTGCAAGCATTCTTAATTCTAACGATGAGGCATCAGCACCTACCAATACCTTACCTTCATCCACTGTCCAGCAATCCCTGCACTCTTGGCCCCAAGGACTGGAACTACTAGGGACCTGAGCCATGTTTGGACTGTGGTGCGTCATTCGTCCTGTGACTGCTCCATTGGTGATGACCTTACCGTGAACCCTGTGCTCGTCAGATACAAACTTAAGCCATGACTCAACCTGAGCCACCCGTTTCTGAAGCAGTAAGTACTCGGCCATGAGTTTTGCTTCTGGTATATCAACTCCATCCAAGACTGATTCATCGACAATCACCTGTCCTTTCTCAGTGTACTTAGTAGGCTTCCATCCCTTCTCAATCAAGCGTTTAGCAATCTGCTGCCGTGAGCCTGGATTGAATACTTCTACATCATCCTTCAACTGCTTGCCAGTCTTCTCGCTGATTCGCTGAGTAACAATCGGAGGAAAGACAGACTGCAAGTCCTCTTCAATGTCAGACAGTCTGCGCTTCCACTGACCAAGCAGGCACATAGCCTTGACCGTATCAAGTTTAAATCCATGCCTTTCCTGCTTTGCTATCACTGCCTGAACCTGATGCTCCAACTCAATTGAAGTTTCTTCAAAGCCCTTCAACTCCCTGAGCAGGTAGTGATACAACTCACCACAGATTGTCACATCTTCCTGGCAGTACTCAACCATTACTTCTGTTAAGCCTCCATCGAAATCTTCGAACTCCTTCTTGGCCCTTCCTACTAGACCTGCGAGGTTCCCAAGGCTGTGTCCCTTGTCTCTGGTCGGATTTGATAGTCTTGACATAACCAGTGTATCCCGTACTTGGGACATCTTGATCGAAGTCTTCCAGACTCTGTTCAGTACTGGAAAGTCGAAGCAAATCCCGTTGTGAGCTACTATCAGTGTTGCCTTCTGAATAAACTGTCGAAAACTTCCTGCTTCTGTCCATGTCTTAACTTCCTTTGTATCTAAATCATAGGTGCAGCAACACCAAATTCTGTCGTGCTTGGTGTTAGTTTCTATATCAAGTGCAACTCTCATGTATGTAGATTCCATTTGCTACTGTGTTAAATATTTTACCATATCCTAAACCTTTTAGCAAGTCATCAAAGTCCTGGATGTGTCCCTCATTCTCAACGCAGATAACCTTTGGCCTTGCGTTCATGTTCAATAGCACTGGGTAGTCAAAACCTTCGATATCCATACAAAGTAAATCAGGGACATATAAACTGTTGAACAAGCTGTCGATTGTAACAACTGGAATCTCTTTGACTTCACGAATACTAAAATGTCGGTACTTATCTACAAACTCAGACACTTTCGTAAAATCAAAACTATTCCTACCTGAGAAGGCATCAATCATGTAGAAAGGCGCAGTCCCTATTGAGCAGCCAACACCAACATTCAAGATATTATCCTCTGGTCTAGCGTCTTCAAAGGCAAGGATGTGGTTAGGGTTAGCCTCTACGCATACGCCTCTCCAGCCACGCTCATACAGCAGCGCAGTGTTGCTGATGTTAAATGGATGATGTGCGCCTACATCGAAGTACTTGCCTTTCTTGATGCCTAGTTTATGAAACACATTCAATAGGATAAGGTCCTCTCCAAACTGCGAGTAAGTCTTATCACCAAATGCTTGGTCAGGATGACTCATAGTTCCTCCACCACAGTCTCAGTCATGCGTCCAGTAATCCTGTCATAGTACAGTCCACAGGCAGGGCCAGTCAATCCACTGAAGCGATTCTTCAAAACCCTGACTCGTGTTGTGTGACGCTCTTTCAAGTCCTCAGCCTGTCCGTTACGCTCCAGACCTAGCACCATGTCGGATAACTGACCAATCGAACCTGAGCCTCGTAGAGCAGACAGAGAGGTGCTTGCTCCTTCCTCGTGTCCCTTGCCATCAGGACGCTTGAGATGCGAGACACAAAACAAAGCAATGCCAGTCTCTTGCACAATCATTCGCAGTTTGGTCATGATTTCGTCCAGTGCCTTTCGCTCGTCACCGTTCTCCTGGGCTGAGACAACAATTGATACATGGTCTAGGAAAACATAACGACAATCCAGTGCCTTAGCCATAAAGCGCACACGATTAATAATATTATCGATAGCAGTAGAGCCGAAGTGATCGAAAAGGTAGACACGACCTGTGCCAAGTGTAGAATCAAACGCATCACGAAGTTCATCTTGAGTGGCCTCCACATCAGGTAGATGCAATGGTTTATTGGCTGCAAGACTCATGATGCTCTTTGCAGTTCTCTTCACAGACTCTTCCAAGAACATCAATCCAATGTTCTCGTCAGTAGTGTTATTCAGAATATGAAACACAATCTCTCGCAGAAACTGTGACTTGCCTAGACCAGAGCCTGCAGTGATTGTAACCAGTTCACCTTCTCTGATGCCGTAGGTGAGGTCATTTAGTCCTGCAAAGGGATACTGAACCTTGGCAGTCTCAACAGGCTGGTTCACCAAGTCCCACAGGACAGAGCCATCAATGATGCCATCAGGCGTGTAACGCTCTGCCTTCCACCACAGATTTACAAACTCTGCTACCTTGTTTTCTTGGGCAAATTCACAGGCGTCTTTATAGTCTTTGGTTCCTTTAAATATCTTGGCTTTAGTTCCAAGGATCTCAGCGACTTGTGTAGCAGCAACTCGACCCGCATCATCGTTGTCGAAACAGATGACAACATTCTCGAAGCTGTCGAGCCACTCATAATTATTCTTGATATCTTGTGCTGCGTTACCTGCACCATTCCTAACAGAAACCACAGGATACTTAGAACCAAGCATCTGATACGCTGCCGCAGCATCAAACTCTCCCTCGGTAATCGTGACATACTTGCCTCCTTTGGCAAATAATTGTTGTCCAAACAGAGTTCCTTTGTTCCAATCACCTTCGATACTGAATCGCTTATCAGCAATCTGTCGCTTCTTAAACGCTACCAGATCATCGCCAGAGTAGTAAGGAAAATAATAGCTACCGTTTTTAATGCCAATGCCATATTCGAGACAAGTGTCCCGTGTAAGACTTCTTTCCTTGATTGACTCGTATTGTAGTTCATGGACATTGCTCAACCTCGTGCTCACTTTCGTTAGTGTTTGAACCACTCCGTCACCTTTACCGTTACGCCTAGTCTTGCCACACTTAAAACACATACTGCCCCAATCGTAGTAAGTCAGTGCGTCACTGCTACCACAATCGTTACATGGTTGATGTGATCGTAATTGCTCACCCATTGATTCTCTCCAATCGTTTGAGTCTTAATTCAACCATATCTTGCAACACCTTGTCCAGGCCATGCTCTATGGACAGGTCGGTAAAGGCAGACAAAGCAAACCAATAATGAGCTTCTTCGCCTGTCTCAGCGATAAATCTTTCTTGGTCATCATACATTACATAGTTCCTTTATAAAGTAATTAAAAATATATTTATAATTATTTCTTTATAATAATGTAATAGATACTATTTAGATTCTTAATAAGTCTATATAGAGATTGTATCATATTTAGTAGTCCCTGTCAATGTCTAATCCACAGTGATGAATATCTTCATGCTCTGCAATGTCCTCATCATGAGCTAAGTCACCTCGCTCAAGAGTATGTAAGTCATCACTAACACTTACAAAACAACGATTGCAAAGGTCAAGAAACTCATCAGTTGAAGCATACCGCCTAGTTGACTCAAAATCTGTCAGGTTTTCGTTACAACTTAAGCATCTAATTTTCCGTCCCTACCTTTCTGTGTATTTGATTATTTACTATTCTACACACTTGAGCAGCACTCGTATTATTTAGCTGTGCGACTTCTTTCATACTATACTTTCCAGTAGCATATTCGTTTTTTATTTTTAAAACATCTGTATCAGATAACATTCTATGTCCTTGTTTACATCCGCTTCGGTGTCTGCCTTTTTTTAATTTATCATTTATGTTGTCTTGCACCGTTCCAATAAATAAATGTTCAGGATTTACGCATTGTGGATTATCACACGAGTGGCAAATAAGTTTAGAAGAGTCTATGAGTTCTCCTTGGTTTTTAAAATACTCATAAGAAAACCTATGCGCTTTATACATAATCCACTTTCCATTTATCTTTCTTCGAAAATGCCCATAACCTCTTCTGTAAGTTGCTCCTGTCCATTCCCAACAATTGTTTTCTATCCGATTTACTTTCTCATTCCACCTATCAAATTCATTTTGCATGTCATTCTCCTTTTTTAGCAACACTATTATTATAACACATGTCACCTCAAAAGTCAAGGTTTATTTTTTTTTTCCTTCTAAGCCTCTGAAATAGGCTTGTCCATACCTAGCCCTACACCAACCCCTAGCAAGCCAATACAGGCCTTCCTATGGCTTTCTAGAGGCATTGGCTAGTTCCTCCTCTAGTCTCTGAACCCTAGCCCTGAGCATAAAGTTCTCTCTTTCTAGTTCTGCTATCAATTCCTCCACGCTACCAAACTGATCAGACACGCTTGCCTTGGTCATTGGTAGGTCTACCTCATAAGGGACACCTGATACTCTAGTCATCGTCTTTCTCCAAATAAGCTCTCCAAAGGCCGAAGATAACAGAAAACAACATCAAAAGCAAGAAATTAATCACTTCATCGCCTCCAGGGTTAAACCTACATTACCCAAGGCATAGCCAATGAAAGCAATCCCTAGCCCTGTGTTACCTTTTAGCAACAGGTCTACCGATACAAACAGATAGACCAGCCCCATCGCCGCTATTAACCATGCAGCCATTATGGTTTCTCCTTATCCAGCATCGCCTTGGCCTCAACGATTGACACGGCAGAGTGAAAAGCAATTATCTGATCGCATCCTCCGACTATCTCCCACGCCTTCAATCCTTTGGCCTTCTCACGCAGACCCATGATAAGGGACAGAACGAACCTCTCGTCATACTCAAGGTCTTTAATGACTTGTTCAAGTTCTGAGACACGATTCTCTAGCCTATCGGTCTCTTTATTGAAGTCATCAATGTGAACCCAATCCTCTTGTCCAATGTAACTCATCTTAGTCCTGTCCTTTCTCTTGTGTCTCCCTGCTCCGCTTCTCTGAGCATACTTCGCTACTAGGTTTCTCATTCTTGCCTCTTATGGTTAGATTGTCCAAAGCATCAAGGCTTTCTTTAAAGTCTACCTTTTGCTCCGATGGAGGAACGAATCCAAACTTACGCCATGTCCGCATCACATCGGTCTTTACAGCTTCAATGTATTCTTTTTCTGGATTGTTTAGTAACCAAGACATATTTAGTCCTTTCAGTGAATGTAATCCATAAGTTTATCATAAACAACATCGCTTGGAATAGCCTCTAACTCTTCCTCGGTTAGTGGTGTTCCATCCTCGTGCTCTGCGTAGACGATATAGGCATCGCAGAAGTCGGGATAATCGCCTGTATCTATCCCATCAAACTCAATATTCTTTATCTTCATGTTTTTATTCCTTCGTTTTTGAGTATAGCGTAACCAATCAATTCAGGTATCTGAGGCACTAGAGAGTTTCCTAGTTGTTTAAGTCTGTCCACCCTGTTGGGTATCCCATCAGCCACTCTACCCAATTGGGGTTCAACTTCCCAGAAGTCGGACTTGTTAATTGCTCGGACAATACAACCGCTGCGGGTAGGCAAGGACTCTTTCTGCTCTGTGCCGATGGTTCGTATCCCGAATCCTTCCAATCCCTCGCCGCCGGAGTAGGCCACAGACTTCTCCCGACTACTGTTTCTAGATTCGGATTGCGTTTTGGATTCCATGCTGATTCCGGCGTTATAGTTGCCGCCATCGCTGAACACGCTCTCGGAGTAGGCCACAATCCAGATTCTGTCCCTTTGGTGAGGTGCGCCAACGGCTGAAGCGGGTATACAGTGCCACTCCGCATCATACCCGATCTGATGGAGCGACCTGAGCACTTGATCCAATCCTCTAGATCGAAGCACTGCGACATTTTCTGCGATGACATACTTCGGCTGCGTTTCTTCAATGAGCCTGTGGAATTGCCACCAAAGGCCACTCCTTGCTCCTGCGAGTCCTGCGCCTTTTCCTGCGACTGACAAATCCTGGCAGGGAAATCCTCCTGTAATAATTTCAACTGTTCCAAGGTCTTTTCCTTTTAGAGTAGATACATCATCAAATATCGGCACATTGGGCCAATGCTTTTTTAGGACTAAGTGGGTCTTTTTGTCACTATCGCAAAAAGCCACAGTTTGAAACCCTCCCGTGCGCTCAAGGCCAAGAGAAAAACCACCTATGCCACTAAATAGGTCAAGATGTCGTAGCTTCATTGTCATCCCGCTTGGTGTAGTTTGTCATGCTCAGTGCGCAGTTCTACTAATCGCCTTTCGATATAGTCCCAAGGGATTGCAGTGCTCTGCTTTTTACAGATGGAGACAATATCACTAAGGCCAAGATAATAGCCTAGTAATCCATTTTCTTGCCAATGAATGTCGTTCATGCTTTCCCGCCTTTCCTCTTAGTAATCGAAAGTTTACACGCTCTGAGACTAGCAAACCATCGCCCAAAGCACCAACATCTGCCGGTGTGCTCGCATTGTTCGATTAAGATGCCACCGTAGGTCATGAGTTTCATAATATCACCATGCTTGCGCCATATCACGCAATTGTGTCCACGAATGATCGTCTAACAGGCTTGGATCGTCTGCCAACAGTGCGAATATCTTATCCGAAACCATAAGATGCTCTTCGGGCCTTACTTTGACCTCTAACCATGCCATGAAGTGCTTGAGGGTTGCGTCATCCATTATTTTAACCTCCAGGGTTTCATTATCTGCACAAGTGCGCCCAATGCTAGCAAAAGGCCAGCGATTTGAAAAGCAAGATAGTAGTCCATGTTTAAGCCTCCTCTGTCATTGAGTCAATCAATTCTTTGCCGATGTCGTAAACCATCTCCGAAAAGCCTGATTGGTAGCCTTTGACATACTTCTGCAAGGCTTCCCTTATTTGGTCATCTGTCGGCATAGGGAAAGATTGCCCATCGTCTAGCCTTGATTCAAACTCCTCCAAAATGTCCTTTACGGCTATGCCTTCGAAGATATAAAAACCAAGTCTGTCGCATATTTTAGCGTGTAATTGCCATAACTCTTCTTGTGATAAGTTTTCGATGTTCATGATTAAGCCTCCACTGTGCTATGTTTACGATCGTCTGCACGCTGACAGAACTCTGACCAATCGTTCAGTGTGTAAAGGCTGGTGCAAGCCTCTAGAGGATATTCCTCCTCTGTGCCATCTTCGGAACTAGTCCACAGCGCAATGATGCTGTCGGAACCGAGGCCGATGTAAAGCGTGAACGCATAGTCCTCCAGCCACAGGTAGACGTTGCCTGTGCTCGTATTAACTGCGAGTTCACCGTAGCCTGTAACGTCCATGCCTAATTCCGCAGCCTTGGTCAGCAGCAGTCCTGCCTTGCGTGCTTCGTTGGAGCACATATTGTCGGTAGTGATATTCATGGTGTAGTCCTTTGGTTTTGGTTGAGGTTAGATAGTGCCATAAATCTGTGCGGCAGTGTAAACAGTGCGACCATATTGCACCGAATGGGTTTCCTGCCAATACTTTGAGGCCATGACTTTAGAGCGCATTTCCTGCCGATTCTTGGCAGAGTTCACGGCGATAAGTTTTCCCTGCTGGTTATAAACTGAGTAGTTCATGGTGTAGTCCTGGTAGTTAAGTTAAAAATCTGGTCTTTCTACATATATAGGTAAAAGTTTCATACCTGAAAAATCCTGGGGTTACTTAAGTATTTGATTTTATTGACTTCATGCACTGCAACAAGTATACCTAGAGGAAACCCTTAGAGACAGCCACAAGCCATTGTGTGTAAATACAACACTATTGCATTGCACCATGGCATGGTTATTGCCTAGCTTACTGTCTAATGCACCAAGGTTGTGCATAGTCTAGGTTATGCTCTGATATGGTGCATCACTCACTCATCCACCTTGTTGTATAAAAGCGACACAATCTGGCATGATTCTTGCATAATTTTGTATCATATTATGCTTATATGCGCATAAACGCATAAGGATTATGTAAACTGTGGTATTTTAGAGACACGGGGGAGGGGGTTAGACAGTGTTTGTGTTTAATTGGAACCCTACAACACACAACAAAGGTGAAATTAGACAAGCCCTAAAGCCTACAACACACAACAGAAGGTAAAATAGGGATTAAACAGGCTAGAAACCTGCCTAAATAGGACGAAATAGGGCTAGATTCCCACTATAGAATTGTCTTTATAAATCAAATACTTAGACTTGTATACAAGATATGCCTAAGATATGACAAAAAAGATGTGCTCTCCAGCCTCTAAGAAGATAGTTTTTACAAATAAGACTTGACAAATCCATAAAAATATGCTATAATAAATGCAGTAGTAGAAAAAGTAATGATAACTATATAGATCTGAGCAGTCAACCGCTTAGATAACTCTTAGAACTCTAAGAACAATAATTATAATTATCATTAAGAATATGATTATTAATATTCTTAAGTAACATACTACTACATGATTAGTGCATATTGTTGCACAGCTATGTAAAAACTATGTAGAGGAGAATTTAGTGTCAAACACTGAACCTCTGTCTGATGTCTCCGTGTCCCCTAAAAGGAAGAAGCGTGGCAGACCTCGCAAGGCAGACATCGAAGCAAAGAAAAGTCGTGGAGTGGTCGGAAGACCTCCTGGCGAAGCTGCCAGAATCAAAGAATTCTATGCTCGTCTTTTGAGCACCAGCGGAGAG
>Ga0209985_10002288_pt1 | contig 17567 bp, 15 predicted proteins | sample NOAtaG_FD_187305 | JGI IMG/M metagenome (GOLD analysis project Ga0209985, IMG submission 187305) | Freshwater lake microbial communities from Lake Erie, under a cyanobacterial bloom - NOAA_Erie_Diel6S_1000h metaG (SPAdes) (version 2) | ecosystem: Environmental > Aquatic > Freshwater > Lake ...
GCGTTGTTCATCATGAACGGCAGCTCGAACACCTCCACGCGCGGGAAGCGGCCAGCCGTATTGCCGGGCAGCGTCCAGACGATGTCCACCACGCCGTCGCGAGCCTGGTCGTACAGCTGCACAGGGGTGCCACCCAGCTGCATGGCCGGGTAACCCTCGAACTTGATGCGACCGCCCGAGTCTTTCTCCACCTTCTCCATCCAGGGCTTGTGCATGGTGAGCCAGACGTTGGACATCGGCGCCATGAAGGTGTGGAACTTCAAGGTCACGACCTGCTGGGCCAGGCCCGACAGGTGCGGAGCGCCCAGCACCGCAGCGGCCGCGGTGCCCTGTACAAATTGACGACGCTTCATGCGGGAGTCTCCTTCTGAGAAACAAGCCAGGGAAAAGAATCAGAGAGCTGCACTGTAAGGACTGCACGGCCCGAGGACAAGACGGGTTTCCCTGATGAGTTTGCGGGAACCCGTCAGCCCCTCAGCCCGCAGCATGGCGGGCCTCACGCAAACATCTCCTATCCGATGTACTTCACCAGGTACAGCGAAATGGGCGGGAAGAACAGCAGCAACAGCGTGCGCAGCGTGTCGCTGATCAGGAAGGGCATCACGCCGCGGTAGCTCTCGGCAATCGGCACGTCCTTGGCCAGGGCATTGACCACGTAGACATTCAAGCCCACGGGCGGGGCGAGCATGCCGAAGCCCACCGTCATCAGCACCATGATGCCGAACCAGATGGCCACGCTCTCCTTGGGCATGCCGAAGTCCAGGCCCATGATCATGGGGAAGAAGATGGGAATGGTCAGCAGCAGCATGGACAACTCGTCCATCACCGCGCCCAGCACCACGTAGAACAGCAAGATGGCACCCACCACCACCAGCGGTGCCAGGCCCCAGCTCTGCACCACGGCGGCCAACTGTCCGGGCACCTGGGTCAGAGCCAGCGCCGCGTTCATCAGGTCCGCCCCCAGGAAGATCATGAAGATCATGGCCGAGGCCTCGGCCGTGGAATAGAAGCACTGCTTGAACTTGGCCCAGGTGATCTCCCGCTTGAGCAGCGCCGCAATGAAGGTGGCCGCCGCACCCACGGCCGCCCCCTCGGTGGGCGTGAACTTGCCCGTGTAGATGCCGCCGAAGACGATGAGGAAGACGATGGCGATCGGGCCAATCCCCCAAAGCGCCGACAGCGTCAGGCGAGGCGCTTCGTCTTGCTCAGGCGCCTGACCGGGCACCACGCGAACGTAGATGGCAATCGCCACCATGTAGCCCAGCATGGCGATGATGCCGGGCACCATGGCCGCGGCAAACAGCTTGGCGATGTTCTGCTCGGCCAGGATGGCGTAAATGACCAGAGGCACGCTGGGCGGAATGAGGATGCCCAGGGTGCCGCCCGCGGCCAGGGTGCCAGTGGCCAGGCGGCCGGAGTAGCCGTGGCGGCGCATCTCGGGCAAGGCCACCGAAGTGATGGTGGCGGCCGTAGCCACCGAGGAGCCGCAGATGGCGCCGAAGGCCGCGCACGCCAGCACGCCGGCCATGGCCAGGCCACCGCGGAACCGCCCCATCACGGCCGCGGCAAACTCGAACAGCGCCTTGCTGATGCCCCCCTGGGTGGCGAAGTTGCCCATCAGGATGAACAGCGGGATCACGCTGAGGTCGTAGCTGGCAAAGCGGGCAAAGGCCTGGGTGTTGAGAAAGTTGGCCAGCGGCAGCCAGCCGGCCTGGGTGACATAGCCCACCACGCCAGCGGCGAACATGGCAATGGAGATGGGCGTGCGCACCGCCATCAGCACCAGCATGGTGGCGAAGATGGTGACGGTCAGGGCGATGGGGCTCATGCTGCTTGCTCCTGGCCAAAGCCGCGGGCTGCCTGCACCAACCCGATCACGGCCGTGAGCGCCAACGGCGGCACCATGAAGACAAAGACGATCCACTCGGGAAAGCCCAGCATCATCGATCCCGACCCGCTCTTCCAGGCATTGATACCTCCAATGCCAGACCGCCAGGCGAGCAAGGCCATGCACAGGGCCAGCGACAGCGCCCCCAGCCGGTCCAGGATCTGGGTGGTGCGCTCAGAGGCCTTGGCGGTGAAGAAGTCCACGATGATGTTGCCGCGCCGCACCTGGCACCACGGCATGAACAGGGCGATGGCCGCACCAGCCGCCGAACCCGAAAGCTCGAAGTCGCCCACGATGGTCCAACCGGTGGTGTTGCGGCCGATCAGGCTGACGCAGGTCATCAGCGTGATGCCCGTGAGCAGCACGCCGGCCAGCACGGCGCAGGCCTTGGCCAGGGTTTCAAGGATCTTCAAGAGGAGGTCTCCGGTGAAGGGTGTAGCGGTGTGAGCCGTTGTCAGGTGGGGGGAGGCAAGGTACGAAGGATGACGGACGATTACAGCCGGCCGAAATACTCGCGCCGGTCCCACTCGGCCTTGTCCTCGGCAGCCTCATGGCGGCTGACTTCGCTGGATTTCAGGCGGATGAACCAGTCCGCCACATCGGCCCCCAGGCCGCTGCGCAGGGCGGGGTTGTCGCCCAGGGCAGCCAGCGCGGCGCCCAGCGTCCGGGGCAGGGCCTGGCCCTGCCCGCCGTAGGGCGCTTCGGTCGCCGGCGGCGGCACCAGCGCGCGCCGGATCCCGTCCAGCCCGGCGTGGATGTGCGCGGCCATGGTGAGGTAGGGGTTGGCCGAAGGTTCGCCCAGCCGGTTCTCGATGCGGGTGGCGCCATCACCGGCGCCGCCCACCACGCGCAGCATGGCGCCGCGGTTGTCACGCCCCCAAAGCACAGCCTGCGGCGCCAGGGCGTTGGGGCGAAAGCGGCCGTAGGCGTTGACGGTGGGCGAGCACAGTGCCGCCAAGGCGGGCGCGTTCTCCAGGAGGCCCGCCAGCCATTGCGCGCCCACGGCTGACAGGGTGTGCTGGGCGTCCAGCGCCGTGGTGCCCGGCGAAGGCTCTTCGCGCGTGAAGGCGTTGCGGCCGGTGGCGCGGTCGATCACCGAATGGTGCAGGTGCCAGCCGCTGGACATGATGTTCGGGAACGGCGGCCGGCACACGAAGCTGGCGTGGTAGCCGGCGCGGCGCAGGGCCTGGCGCACCCCGTTGCGGAACAGCACCATCGCGTCGGCTGCGGCCAGCGCGTCCATGACATCAAACACCGCCTCGAACTGGCTGGGGCCCAGTTCGATCTCCAGCGAGCGCAGCGGCAAGCGCAAGCCCTGGGCGGTGGCCTGCACGATGCGCAGCGCCTCCTCCGCCTGGTCGCCCCACTCCTCGCTCAGCAGGTGGTAGCCGGGGTGCAGCATCTGTACGGCCGGGGGCTCGTGCGGCCAGGCCGCACCCATGGGGTCCAGCCGGGCGTCGATGATGCGGTAGAGGTGGAACTCCACCTCCAGCCCGCAACGCAGGCCGTAGCCGGCCTCTCCCAGAGCGATAAGCGCGCGCTGCAGCACGCCACGGGTGTCGAAGGGCACGGGGCGGGCATCGGCAAACCAGGCCTGGGCCAGCATGGCGCCGGTGTCTGGGGCCCAGGGCAGGGTGTGGAAGCTGGCCGGATCTGGCAGCAGCATGAGATTGCTGGCGAACTCAAAGCCGGGCAACTGGTCCTTCACCGAGGCCTCAAACACCGGCCAGGCGGTACGGTCCGAGGTGTCCTTGAGCAGCATGGTGCCCACCATGCCCACGCCGTTGTCCAGCGCGTCGTGCAAAGCATCGGGCATCAGGGTCTTGCCGCGCATCACGCCGTGGGTGTCGCACCAGCCGATGCGCACGCGCTCGAGTTTGCGGGCGCGCACCGAGCGCAGCAGTTCCTCGATGGCGGCCTCGCGGGCGTAGTCGGACAGGCCGCAGCGCGCGGCAAAGGTCATCATGGGCGGCGGGCGCCCACAGGGCGCAGGTGGCTCGAGCAGCACATCAGGTGCACTCTACGCGGGGCAAGAGGCGGCTGCCATCGTGGCAAACACGGTGCGCGCATGCGGGCTCACAGGTCGGCAAGCGCGCTGGCCACGAGAGCCTCCACGCGCGATCGGTCGCCCACCTCCTGGGCCAGCAGGAGGGCCAGTTTGGTGAGCATCAGCTCGGAGCGGCCCTCGGGCGCACGGTCGATGGCCTGCGCCAGCAGGTCGTACACGCTCTCAAGGTCGGGCAGGCTCAGTCCAGGCATGGGGGCTCCGAATGTGAGGGCTGGGCTGGGGTGGTGATTTGGCTCGCGGGGGCACGGTCAAGTGGTCGGTTCAGGCCATGTCCAAGAGCTTGGTAAAGCGCCGCCTGCAAACGTGCTGGCGTGACCTGGCGCCAGCGGGCGCACACGTGCTGGTCAGGGCGTACCAGCAGGGCCGAGCCCGACCCGGTCAGGCCGAGGGCCTGACCGATGGCGGGCGGGACCACCAGGGTCTGCAGTGCGGCGAGGTTCGATGGTGTTCCCCACGTTCCCCGCAACGCCGCTGCACCCTCCTCGCCCCAAGGTGCCAGCGTGACCGGGTCATCAACGATCAGCGAGAAGCAGCCCGCGCCTTGGCCGCACAGGTGGTCGAGCAGAAAGCCCTCGCCCCAGCGGCAGTTGGGCAGCGGCGCTCCGTTGGCCGGGCCGGCATCAAAGGCCGCGCTGTCATCGTCAGCGGCGTTGAGCGGGGAGTCCAGGTAGTCGTGCGGGCGCGAAGTGCGCCAGTGGTAGAGCGGGCGTACAAAGTCGTGGGTGAGCGACAAGGACAGCACCGCGTCCCGCAGCAAGCGGAAGCCGCGGGTGGGCGGCGTCATGAAGCGCGTGCTTTTGCCGGCCTCCTCCACGATCTCGCGCGCGGCGGCCACTCGCTCGTGGCTGTAGCTGTCCATCAGGCCCGGGCCGGCACGGCCCTGCACGGTGGCCGCCAGCTTCCAGGCCAGGTTCTGCGCGTCCTGAAAGCCGGTGTTGGCGCCGCGCACACCAAAGATGGGCAGCAGGTGCGCCGCGTCGCCTGCAAAAGCGATCCGGCCGTGCACGTAGCTCGGCAGGGTGAGCGCACGGGCCGAGTACACGGAGCTCCAGTCCAGCTCCCAGGGCACACCGGCATGGCCGATCAGCGCCAACTGCGCATCAATGCGGGCTTGGAGCGAGGCCGGCTCCAGCGCCTGCTCAGGCGTCTCGCCCGACGGCAGTTGGTAGTCCACGCGCCAGATCGAGTCGGGCTCGCGGTGCATGAGCACCGTGTTGCCCGGGTTCCAGGGCGGATCGAAGTAGGCCAGACGTTCGGTGGGCAGCGGCAGGTCGATGCGGATGTCGGCGATGACGAAACGGCCCTCGTAGGCCGCGCCCTCGAGCTTGAGCCCGCAGGCGGCGCGCAGCACGGAGCGGGCACCATCGGCCGCCACGACCCAGGGGGCCTGCTGGATGTAGGACCCCGTGGGCGTGTCGATCTCCAGGGTCACACCGGGGTCTGCAGACTCACCCACGTTGTCCACCAGGCGCAAGACCTTGTGACCCCATCGCACCTGCGCGTTCGGAAAGGCGGCCAGCGCATCCAGCAGGTACTCCTCGACGAACTGCTGCTGCAGGTTGGTCATGGGGAAGAAGCGGTCGTCCTCCCGGTGCGGCGCCTCCATGCGGAACACCCGCTGGCCCCGGTAGAAGGAGTTGCCGAAGCGCCAGGGCAGCCCCTTGGCCGACACGCGCGCCGCCACGCCGGCCTGCTGCAGGATCTCCATCGAGCGGCGCGTGAAGACGATGGCGCGGCTGCCTTCGCTGACCTGCAGTTCGCTCTCCAGCACGGCCACGCGCACGCCCTGCTGCGCAAGGCCGAGGGCCGTGACCAGCCCGATGGGACCGGCCCCGACGACCAACACCTGCACGTCGGCCTGCGCGTGCGCGGGCGCAGGGGCGTGCACCTTGTACGGGTAGTAGATCGACGGCCGGGGAGCGTCAGCGGGGCGGTGCATGGGGCGGGGGCCTGATACGGACTTTTGATAAGTATGCTGACGATCAGAATAATGATATTCTGGCTGCATCAAGATCAGTGAAAACCCTGATATGGCGACACCACGCAGCGATAGCGTGCCGGACATCGAGGCCCAGCCCGGGCATCTGATTCGGCGTCTTCAGCAATTTGCCGTGGCCTTCTTCATGGAGGAGACGCAGGGCCTGGACCTGACGCCCGTGCAGTTTGCAGCCCTGGCCGCGGCCCAGCGCCAGCCGGGCATGGACCAGCGCACGCTGGCGGCGACCATCGGCTTTGACACCTCCACCACGGGCGGCGTGCTGGACCGCCTGGAAGCCCGCGGTCTGCTGCTGCGCGGTGCCTCGCCAGACGACCGAAGGGTGCGTCTGATCCATGTCACGGACGACGGCGCTGCCGTGCTGCGAGAGGTGACGCCGGGCATGCTGCGGGCCCAGGCCCGCATGCTGCAGCCGCTGCCCGCGCCGCAGCGCAAGGTCTTCATGGAGATGCTGGATCGCCTGGTGCGCGAGCACCAGGACGGCAAGCCCGTCAGCGGCGCCTGAGCCGGCTCAGGCCGCAGGCTTGTCGGCGGCCTTCTTGGCCGGCTTCTTGGCCACCTTCTTGTTGGCGTTCTTCTTGGCCGCCTTCTTGTCGGCCCTTTTCTCGGCTTTCTTGTCGGCTTTCTTGGCGGCCTGCTTTTCAGCCTTTTTCTCGGCCTTCTTCTCAGCGTTTTGCGCGCCCTTGGCGTCGGGCGCCGCGGCCGGTGCGGGCGCGGGTGCTGCAGCAGGCGCTGCGGGCGTGGCCGGCGCCGCCGGCATGGCGGACTGTGCGAAGGCTCCCGCGCTAAAGGCGGCAGCGGCGAGCAAGGCGAGGATGGACTTCATGGTGGACCCCTTGGTGGCACCGCCCTGCGCAGCGTAGGCCGCGTGCGACACGCGGGCCTGGCCCGTCTGGGTCGGTGACCTGAGTGTGTCAGAAGCCCAGGACAGCAGCCTTACACGAACACACCCTCGCGCATCCACTTGGTGGCCACCCACTTCTCACCGGCCAGCACGGGCGCGCCGCCATGCAGCGTCTTGGTGATGGGGTGCGGGCGGTCGTAGCTGAAGAAGACGGCGCTGCCGCGCACAGGCGCCACCTCCAAGGCCACATCCGGGAACACCGTGGCGCCACCGCGTTCGGGGGTGTTGAGGTACATCACCAGCGTGCCCACGCGTTGCCCGCCGCGCTCCACGATCTTGGGCGTGCCGGGCTGAGCCGGGTCGAAGTAATCGTTGTGCGGCTTGTACTGGGCGCCAGGGCGGTAGCGCAGGATCTGCAAGCCCTCGCCGCGGTCCAGCGGCCAGTTGAGCAAGGTGGCGATGCGGCGCTCGATGCGGTCGATCAGCGGGGTCTCGCCGCGCTCAAAGAACATGCCGTCGCTGGTGCGAGCCGCATGCACCTCGCTGCCGCCCGTGGCCGTGTCCACGGTCTCCGAGCGCTTCAACCGCGGCGCGGCCTGCGCCATGAGCCCGTCGCACTCCTGGTCAGTAAGCAGGTGGCCGAAGATCACCACGCGCGGCAGGCGCAGCGACATCACCACCTCCACCGGGTGGCCATCGACCACGATCACGTTGGCGCCCTCAGAAATGGCCGGCTCAGGCACTGAGGAGCCCCCCGGCACGGGCTCACGCAGGCTGGCCAGATGACCGCGCAGGGTCTGCTCCATGGCGTCCAGCGCCACGTCTTCGTGCCAGCCGCTGGCCACCATGGCCTTGACCACATCCTCGGGCAGGCATCCCGCCTCGGCCTGGGCAATGATCCAGCGGCGCAACTCGGGCGTCACCTGCTGAACAGGCTGGGTGGTGGTGCTGGCGGCAGCGGTGGTGTGGGGGGTGGAGGACATGCCAACTCCTGCGGTGAGGGGCTTCGGTGTCAGAGTCAGGGGCAGAGCCTGGGTCAGGGCCTTGGTCAGGCCGCGACGCGGCGGCGGAAGACGAGGCGGTCGTCGGTGCTGGCCGCCTCGTCCAGGGCGTAGCCTTCGGCGTCAAAGGCGCGCAGGGCCTTGGGGCTACGCGCCTTGTGCTCGATGGCCCAGCGGGCCATGAGACCGCGTGCGCGCTTGGCGAAGAAGCTGATGATCTTGTACTGGCCGCCCTTCCAGTCCTCAAACTGGCACTCCACCACGCGGGCCTTCAGCGCCGGGCGCAACGCCACCTTGGCATATTCCTGCGAAGCGAGATTGACGACGATGGGCGTCTTGTCCTGCGCCAGGCGCTCGTTGAGGTGCGCGGCCACGGTGTCACCCCAGTAGGCGTAGAGGTCCTTGCCGCGCGGGTTGGCCAGCGTGGTGCCCATCTCCAGACGGTAAGGCTGCAGGCGGTCCAGCGGGCGCAGCGCGCCATACAGGCCCGAGAGGATGACCAGGTGCTCCTGGGCCCAGGCCAGGTCGGCGGTGCTCAGGCTGTTGGCGTCCAGCCCTTCGTACACATCCCCGTTGAAGGCCAGCACCGCCGGCTTGCTGTTGTCAGTGGTGGCCTCGGGCTGCCAGGCGGCGTAGCGCCCCACGTTGAGCGTGGCCAGCGCGTCAGACAACTCCATCAACTCGGCCACCTGGGCCGGGGTCTTGCGGCGCAGCACCTCAATCAGCTCGGCCGCCCGCTCGGTGAACAGGGGGTCGGTGGCCTTCTTCGCCACAGGCGTACGCACGGCGGTGTTGTAGTCCAGGGTCTTGGCGGGGGACAGCAGGAACAGCATGGCGACAAGAAGAGAGTGAGCGGCGGGGCGGCGGGGGAACGAGGCTGCAGGGCTGAAAGCCCGCAGATTGTGGCGCGCGGTGGATCACCTGTGGTGACGAGGTGTCAGCGGAAATCCCGGCTGCGCGTGGCCAGGCCGGCCAGCAAGGCCGAGTGGTCTTCCAGACGGCGGGCGACCAGGTGGCGCACCTCGCCCTCGCACTGCCACACGCCGTAGACGGTGAGCAGGCGGCTGGCCAGCAGGGGCTGGCGCTGAGCCTGGGCCACTGCCGGCCAGACGATGACGTTGACGTGGCCGGTCTCGTCCTCCAGCGTGACGAAGACCACGCCCTTGGCGGTCTCTGGCCGCTGGCGGTGCGTCACCAGGCCGCTGGCGCGCGCCAGCCGGCCGTGGGGGTAGTCGCGCAGCACCGCCGCCGGCTGCACCTTGAAGCCCTGCAGCGTCTGACGCAGCAGCCCCACAGGGTGGGCCTTGAGCGACAGGCCCGTGGCGCGGTAGTCGGCCAGGGTGTCCAGGCGCAGCTCCGGGGCGTCCAGCTGCGCCTGGGCCTCGTGCGTGCGGGTGCCCTGCAACAGCACCGTGGCCCGGGTGTCCACGCCGGCCACGGCCCAAGCGGCCTGGTGACGGTGGCCGGTCAGGCCCGCCAGCGCGTCGCCCTGGGCCAGCAGCTGCAGCTCGCGCGCGTCCAAGCTGGCACGGCGAGCCAGGTCCTCCGGGCTCTCGAAGGGTTGGAAGCCGGGCTCATCAGGGCGCCCGCCGCGCGCCTGCTCGATGCGCCGGGCGGCGGCCTCCGGCAGGCCCAGCAGCCGGCTCAGACCCAGGCGTACGGGCCGCGAGGCACCTTCAGAGGGCGCCTCCAGTGCCGTCTCCCACCCGCTCCAGTGCACGTCCACCGGCCGCACCTCCACCCCATGCGCCTGGGCGTCGCGCACCAGTTGCGCGGGGGCATAAAAGCCCATGGGCTGGCTGTTGAGCAACGCGGCCAGAAAGGCGTCCGGGTGATGGCATTTGATCCAGGCGCTGGCGTAGACCAGCAGCGCAAAGCTGGCGGCGTGGCTTTCAGGAAAGCCGTACTCGCCGAAGCCTTCGATCTGCCGAAAGATGGCCTCGGCGTAGTCTTGCGTGTAGCCCTTGGCCACCATGCGGCCCACCAGGCGCTCGTGAAAGGGCCCGAGCCCGCCCTTGCGCTTCCAGGCGGCCATGGCGCGGCGCAGTTGGTCGGCCTCGCCAGGCGTGAAGTCGGCCGCCAGGATGGCCAACTGCATCACCTGCTCCTGAAAGATGGGCACGCCCAGCGTGCGCTGCAGCGCCTGGCGCACCTCGTCGCTGGGGTAGGTGACGGGCTCCTCGCCGTTGCGCCGCCGCAGGTAGGGGTGAACCATGCCGCCCTGGATGGGCCCGGGCCGCACGATGGCCACCTCGATCACCAGGTCGTAGAAGTTCTGCGGCTTCAGGCGCGGCAGCATGCTCATCTGGGCGCGGCTCTCCACCTGAAAAACACCCACGCTGTCGCCACGCGAGAGCATGGCGTAGGTGGCGGCGTCCTCAGGCGGGATGTCCTGCAGGCGGAAGGCGGGCAGCGCGCAGTTGGCGGTCGGTGCCCCGGGCGATGCCAGCGATGACGGAGGTGATGGTGGTGATGGCAGGGTCGGCGATCGAGGCGCCAGGCCCTGCTTGAAGGCCACCAGCGTCAGCGCGCGGCGCAGGGCACTCAGCATGCCCAGCGCCAGGATGTCCACCTTGATCAGGCCCAGCGCGTCCAGGTCGTCCTTGTCCCACTGGATGACGCTGCGGCCTTCCATGGCCGCGTTCTCCACGGGCACGAGTTGCGACAGGTCGTCGCGGGCGATGACAAAGCCGCCCGGGTGCTGGCTCAGGTGGCGCGGAAAGCCTATCAGTGCCTGGGTCAGCTCCAGCCACAGGCGGCACAGCGGCGCCTCAGGGTCAAAGCCGTTCTCGCGCAGGCGCTCGGGGTCCAGGCGGCGGCCGGCGGGCGTGCTGCGGTCGACGATCCAGGACATGGACTTGGCCACCGCGTCGATGCGGTCCAGGTCCAACCCCAGCGCGCGGCCCACGTCGCGCAGGGCCGAGCGCGGGCGGTAGCTGATGACCACGCCCGTGAGTGCGGCACGGTGGCGGCCGTACTTGCGGTAGAGGTACTGGATGACCTCCTCGCGGCGCTGGTGCTCGAAGTCGATGTCAATGTCCGGCGGCTCGTTGCGCTCGGCGCTGATGAAACGCTCGAACAGCACACTCATGCGCGCCGGGTCCACCTCGGTGACGTGCAGGCAGTAGCACACGGCCGAATTGGCCGCGCTGCCCCGGCCCTGGCACAGGATGCCCTGCCCCCGCGCCCAGGTGGCGATGTCGGCCACGGTCAGGAAGTAGGGTTCGTACTTCAGCTGCGCGATCAGGGCCAGTTCGTGCTCGATGGTGGCGCGCACCGCTGGCGGCACGCCACCGGAAAAACGCTTGAGCGCCCCCTCCTCGGTCAGCACCCGCAGCCAGCTGGTGGGTGTGTGGCCGGCGGGCACGATCTCCTGAGGGTACTCGTAGCGCAGCTCGTCCAGCGAGAAGGCGCACTGCCCTGCCAGCGCCACCGTAGCAGCCAGCGTCTCGGGTGGATACAGCGCTGTGAGCCGGGCGCGCGAGCGCAGGTGGGCCTCGGCGTTGGGCTGCAGGCTGTGGCCGCAGCTGGCCACAGGCAGGCGCAGCCGCGTGGCGGTCAGCACGTCTTGCAGGGGCTTGCGCGAGCGAGCGTGCATGAGCACGTCACCCGCAGCCACCACCGTCAAACCCGTGGCCTGCGCCACGCGGGCCACCGTGTCTTGCAGCTGGTCGTCCCAAGGGCCCAGCAGCCTTTGCAGCGCGATGAAGGCGCGGTCCGTGCCGAACCAGGTCTTCAGCCACATGGCATGGGCGAACACAGTCTCAAAGGGCTGCAGCGGGTGCGGCACCAGCAGCGCGGCGCAGCCCGGCAACCCGGCCAGCATGGGCGCACGGGGCGTCTTGCCTTCCACGTCAGCCGCCAAGGCCCGGTAGCTGCCCTTGCCCGCGCGCCGGCGTGCCAGCGTGATCCAGTGCGACAGGTTGCCATAGCCCCGGCGCGACTGCGCCAGCAGCACCAGGCGCGGCCCATCGTGAGGAGCGTCTTGGGCATCGCCGGAAGCCTGCGCCTGGGCCGAGGTCAACCGGATCTCCGCGCCGACGATCAAGTGCAGGCCGACGCGCTTGGCTTCGGCGTGCGCCCGGACCACCCCCGCCAGCGAGCACTCGTCGGTGAGGGCCAGGGCCGAGTAGCCCAGCGCATGCGCGCGCTGCACCAGCTCCTGCGGGTGCGAGGCCCCGGTGAGAAAGCTGAAGTTGCTGCGGCAATGCAGCTCGGCGTAGTCGGCAGGCATGGACAAGGCAGATGCAAAGCACCGAGAATACTGTTTTTTTATACAGTACATTGCGGTCATCGCACCGGCGAGCCCTTGTTGCGCGCCAAGCGCGCAGGCCCGCTGTGAAGTTATGCTCCCGCCCCCCACTGCCATGCCCAGCATCCACATCACCGACATCGAAAGCGCCATCAACCACTGGCGCGAACGCTCACCCTCGCCCGACGGCGTGACGGCCTGCGCGCAGGTGCGGGCGCTGGCCGAGGTGTACGCGCTGCTCGTGTACTACCGCGAGACCGAGTGCGACGAAGCCACGATGCCGGCCAAGGCTCGTGACGCCTGGCTGGGCTGGTACGAGACCACGCCCGACGCCCCTTGCATCGCCATCTGCTCCACCAGCCAGGGCGACGCCGAGTGCAAGGGCTGTGGGCGCACATTTGACGAAGTGCAGCACTGGACCGGCTACAGCCCGGGCCAGAAGCGCACGGTGTGGCGCCGCATCGTCCAGGAGAACCGTGCCTGGCGCTTCAACCGCTACGCTGAGCGGGCCCAGAAAGCCTCGGGCATCGACCACCCGCCACCGCAGACCCTGGAACCCCAGGCCACCACGGAGAAGGCTTGAGCGACGGCTTGAACGGCCCCGTGGAGAAAAGGCCGGACTCGGGCTTGAACCACGGCTCGCTGGCCGACAGCGCGCGACGCATTGCCACGCTGGCCTGGCCGGTGCTGATCGGTCAGCTCTCGGTGCTGGCCTTCGGTACCGTGGACACGCTGCTGGTGGCACGTTATGCGGCGGAGGATCTGGCCGCACTGGCCATTGGCAGCTCGGCCTATCTCACGGTGTTCATCGGCTTCATGGGGGTGGTGCTGGCCATCAGCCCCATCGTCGGGCAGCTTTTCGGCGCGCAACAGCATGCCCAGGCCGGGCGGCAAGCCCACCAGGCGATGTGGGTGGCGCTGGGCCTGTCGGTGGTCGGCAGCCTGCTGCTGGCGTTCCCTTATCCCTTTCTGGCGATGTCCCAGGCCACACCCGAGGTGGCCGCCAAGGTGCGTGGCTACCTGCTGGTGCTGGCCTTCTCGCTGCCGGCCTCGCTCATGTTCACGGTGTACCGCGGCTTCAACACGGCGGTGTCTCGTCCCAAGGCGGTGATGCTGATCCAGGTGGCAGGCCTGGCGCTGAAGGTGCCGCTTTCCGCCGCGCTGGTGTGGGGCGTGCCAGCGCTGAACATCCCGCCGCTGGGCGTGCTGGGCTGCGCCATCGCCACCGGCATCGCCATGTGGTGCCAGGCCTTGATCGCCTGGCAGGTGATGCGGCGCGACCCCTTCTACGCCCCCTTCGAGCTGCTGGGCCGCGGCCTGGACGCCCCCCAGCGCAAATCCCTCAGGGCCCATCTGCGCCTGGGCCTGCCCATGGGGGCCGCCATCCTGATCGAGGTCAGCGGCTTCAGCTTCATGGCGATCTTCATCGCCCGGCTGGGCACCACGCCCGTGGCCGGCCACCAGATCGCCATGAACCTGGTGACGCTGATGTTCATGGTGCCTCTGGCCATCGGCAGCGCCTGCACCACGCTGGTGGCGCAGCGCGTGGGCGCGCGCGATGCGCTGGGCGCGCAGCGCCTGGCCTGGCATGGGTTGGCCCTGGGCTGCGCGGTAGCCGCTCTGCTGGGCGCTGCGGTGTCGATCTTCGACCGCCACATCGTGGGCCTGTACACGCAGGACGCGGTCATTGCCGCCGCTGCGCTGCCGCTCATCGCGTGGGTGGCGCTGTTCCACTTCGTCGACGCCGCGCAGGCGGTGGCGGCTTTCGTGCTGCGCGCTTGGCGCATCGCCACGGTGCCGCTGGTGGTCTACGGCGTCGCTCTGTGGGGCATCGGCCTGGGCGGGGGCTTCGTGCTGGCCTTCAACCTGACGGGCAACGTTCCCGCCTCCCTGCAAGGCGCTCGGGGGTTCTGGGTCACTTCGACGATCGGGCTGATCGTCGCGGCGCTGGCCTTGTGCGGTTACATGGCCTGGGTACTGCAGCGCATGGCGCGGCAGACGCCCGCCCCCGTCACAACGGCAGCGTGACCGTGAAGCAGCTGCCGCCGCCCTCGCGCGGCTCGCAGCGGACATCCCCGCCGTGGCGCTGGGCGATCTGACGCACCAGCGACAAGCCCAAGCCCACGCCACCTTCGCGCTCAGCGTGACCGGGCAGGCGCAGGAAAGGCTCGAAGATGCGCTCGCGCCATGCCTCGGGCACACCAGGGCCGCGGTCGCACACACGCACTTCGGCGTGGCCCGTTGAGGCGGCCGCCCTCACCACGACCTGGACATCGTCGCCCCCATACCGCCGGGCGTTCTCCAGCAGGTTGCGAACCGCTCGCCGCAGGAGCCGCTCGTCCCCCCGGACGATGAAGGCCTGACCCCCACCATCCGCGCGGGCTTCACCCTCGGCCGTGGCCTGCACACGTGCGGCTTCTTCGGCCGCAAGCGCCAGCAAGTCCACCGGCTCGCGTTGCAGCGCGTCCTGGGCGGCGTCCAGCCGGCTGGCCAGCAGCACCTCCTCCACCAGCGCGTCGAGCTCGGCGATGTTGGCGTGGATCTCTTGGCGCAGACGCTCGCGCTGGGCCGGGGCGGCGTCTTCCAGCATCGAGACGGCCATCTTCAGACGCGCCAGCGGCGAGCGCAACTCGTGGCTGGCGTTGCCCAGCAGGCTCTGGTGCGAGCGCACCAGCGTCTCCACGCGGGCCGCGGCCCGATTGAAGCTGGCGGCCACGGCGGCCACCTCGTCGCGGCCCTCCTCGGCCACGCGCTGGTGCAGCGCGCCAGCGCCAAAGGCTTCCATGCCCTGCTTGAGCGCCTCCAGGCGGCGGGTGAGGCGGCGCACCACGGGCCAGGCGCCGGCGGCCACGGCCAGAAAGAGCAGCACCAACAGGGCCAGCACGCTCACCCCCTCGGGCAGCACCCCCAGGCCGGGCAGACCCGACAACCGCGGCAGCTCCCACCAGCTGGCCGCTGGCGGACCCTCTCGCCCAAAGCCAGGCCGATCGCCCATGGGACCGCCCGGGCGACGGGGGCCACCCTGGCGGGCGATCCACAGCGTGCGCCCATCGTCCAGCCGAACCGGCAAGCCACGTCGCACCATGGGCACACCCTCGGCTTCGCGCCGCGCCCAGGACTCCGACACGCCCATGCGCTGGCCTGTCGCGTCATCCAGTGCCAGTGGCAGACGCAGGCGCTGAGACCACTCGGCGAGCGCCGCCACCTGTTGCTCGGGCGGCGCAGTTGCCGGCGGTAATGAGCGCTCCAGCAAGTCCGCCCAGGCCTCGGCCCGGCTGTGAGCCACCGCCTCGAAGCGCTCGCGCTCCTGCGCCATGTGGCGCTGCACCAGCCAGCCCGAGGCCAGAGCAAACAGGCTCAGGGCCGCCAGCACGGTGAGCCAGATGCGCAGGTACAGGGACTTCATGAGCGGGGCAACTCAGGTCCGATCAGACTAGGCTAGGCATCGGCCTGGTCCTGCTTGCGGGCGAAGACATAGCCCGTGCCTCGCACGGTGAGCACGCGCTGCGGGTGACGCGGGTCGTCCTCGATCACGGCGCGGATGCGGGAGATATGCACGTCGATGCTGCGGTCAAAGGCGTCCAGCGGGTGGCCCTTGAGCGCGTCCATGATCTGGTCGCGCGTCAGCACGCGGCCGGCGGCGCGGGCCAGCACCACCAGCAGGTCGAACTGGTGGGCGGTGAGGTCGCAGGGCTGGCCGCCCAGCCGGGCCTGGCGAGCGGCCAGGTCGATGACCAGGCGGCCGAACTCCAACTGGTCGTCAGCGGCCGCCTCGGGCGCCGAGCGGCGCAGCAGGGCCTTCAGGCGCGCCAGCAGCTCACGCGGCTCGAAGGGCTTGGGCAGGTAGTCGTCGGCGCCGATCTCCAGGCCGACGATGCGATCCATGGGTTCACCGCGGGCCGTGAGCATGAGCAAGGGCAGCCGGCGGGTGCGGGGCTCGGCGCGCAGTTCGCGCGTGAGGTCCAGGCCGTCGCCATCGGGCAGCATCAGGTCCAGCAGCAGCGCGTCGTAGCTGCCGTGGCGCAGCAGCTCGCGCCCGGCTTTGAGCGAGCCGGCACTGTCCACCTCGAAACCGTGGCCGCGCAGGTAATCGGCCACCATGGTGGTCAGGCGGGTGTCGTCATCAATCAGCAGCAGGTGTGAGGACATGGCGGGTGTTCATCCGGCAAGCGCGATGTTCGCAGACCCCGGCCGGCAGGCCCGCCAACCACCGCACAAACACACGCAAAAGAGCCCCGACAGCGGACCGCCGGGGCCAAGTCCCCCGTCAGGGGGCTCGAGGAGGATGGGTTGCAGGCGCCAGCCCGAGGCCGGCGCCCGTCAGCGCCTGGTGCAAGAAGCGAACGTGGCCGCATGGGCCTCAGGACTTGGGGGCTTCCAGGGCCCGACGCTCGCGATGGTGGCGCTCCATCATGTCGCGCCGCTGGCTCATGCGCTCGGACAGTTGCTTGCGCTGCTCGGGTGTGAGCACGCGCGCGGCATCCACCATGGCCTGCATGCGGCGCTTGCTGACCTGGTCGTGCTGGGCCAGCATCTTCTGACGCAGTTGCTCCACGGCATTGGCATCGATATTGGGCTGCGCCATGGCCTGCATCAGCTGACCCCTCAAGGCTTTGCCCGCCTCCCTCTGAGCCTGCATGTCGGCACGGGCGCCTTCCATGATCTTCTGGATCTGCGCGCGCTGCTCGGGCGTGGCCTTCACCGCGTCCAGCATGCGGCCGGACCACTTCATGTCCATGCCCCCGCCATGGTGGCCGTGCTCACCGCCCATCATGTGACCGCGGTGGCCTGCATGCCCACCAGGGCCGCCTGGTTGTACGGGCTGGGCTTGTACGGCCACGGCCGACAGCGCGGCGCCGCCCACCAGCAGGCTGGACAGGAGCAGGCGCGACAGGGCGCTTGAGACCGTGCGAGCCCGAGGATTCAAAGACGAAGCTTGGAGGTTCATGGCAGTTCCTTGAGGAGAGAGTGACGATGGAAGGATGTTGCGCGCCCTGCGTATCGGCTCCTTGCCCCGGCGGTAAAGATGTGTGAACGTCGGCCGGCCCAGGGTGTGCAAAATCAATCCATGGACGACAGCCTGGACTGTGTGGTGGTGGGCGCTGGCGTGGTGGGCCTGGCGGTGGCGCGGGCCCTGGCGCTGGCCGGGCGCGAGGTGGTGGTGCTGGAGGCGGCCGAGGGCATCGGCACGGGCACCAGTTCGCGCAACAGCGAGGTCATCCACGCGGGCATTTACTACCCAAAGGGTTCCCTCAAGGCGCAGCTTTGCGTGCAGGGTAAGCAAGCGCTGTACGCCTACTGTGCGGAGCGCGGCGTGCCCCACCGCCGCTGCGGCAAGCTCATCGTGGCCACCGATGACGCCCAACTGGCTACGTTGGCGGACATCCGCGCCAAGGCGGCTGCCAATGGTGTGGGCGACCTCAAACACTTGAGCCGCCAGGCGGCACAAGCGCTGGAGCCGGAGATCGAGTGCGTGGGCGCGCTGCTGTCGCCGTCCACTGGCATCATCGACTCGCAC
>Ga0209985_10002292_pt1 | contig 17546 bp, 17 predicted proteins | sample NOAtaG_FD_187305 | JGI IMG/M metagenome (GOLD analysis project Ga0209985, IMG submission 187305) | Freshwater lake microbial communities from Lake Erie, under a cyanobacterial bloom - NOAA_Erie_Diel6S_1000h metaG (SPAdes) (version 2) | ecosystem: Environmental > Aquatic > Freshwater > Lake ...
CGCCCCGATGGGAAAAACCGTTTCTAGCACCAGAGCTCGCCGCCGCAGCGGCGAGCGCTCAAATGCCTTCTAGCACCAAAGCTCGCCGCCGCAGCGGCGAGCGCTCAAACTCGCCGCGACCATTCGTGCTCGAGCACCAAAGCTCGCCGCCGCAGCGGCGAGCGCTCAAACTCGCCGCGACCGCTCAAATGCGACCTAGCACCAAAGGGAGCGGCCGCAGCCGCGACCGCTCAAACACTGCACTTCGCCTGGTGATCCAGGCTTCGCCTGGATCACCAGGCGAAGTGCGCGAACGCCTTATTCGCATCCGCCATGCGGTGCGTGTTCTCCTTGGTCGTCACAGCGGCGCCTTCGTTCTTCGCGGCGTCCCACAGTTCCTTCGCGAGGCGGAGGTGCATGGGCTTGCCCTTCTCGGAGCGGGCGGCGTCGATGACCCAGCGGAACGACAGCGACTGCTGGCGGCGGCGGTTCAGCTGCATCGGCACCTGGTAGTTCGCGCCACCGACGCGCTTCGAGCGCACTTCGACGGCCGGACGCACATTCTCAAGCGCGAGGTGGAAGAGCTCGATCGCCGAACGCGGCATGGTCTCGCTCTTCTCCTTGTCGAGGCGGACCTGGATCGCGTCGAGCGCGCCGTAGACGACGCGCTGCGCGGTCGACTTCTCGCCGCCGATCATCACGCAGTTGATGAACTTCGACAGGAGCTTGTCCTGGAAGCGGGGATCGGGCTTGAGCCAGATGTCGTCGGGACGCTTGAAATGACGGGCCATGATGAACTCTCCTGTGGCTGCTGGTCTCCGCCGGCTGGCGTTGACCTCTCTTCACCGCGGATGGGAGGTGGACATTCCCGAAGGTTCGTATCCGCGATTACTCAGTCGCCCGGCACTTCCGACGGTATCGCCGTCGAGAGCCACTTCCGGGCTATGTTCGATTCACATCACTTCTTCGAATCACTTCTTCTTGGCGGCTGCAGCGGCCTTCTTCTTGACGCCGTACTGCGAGCGGCCCTTCTTGCGGCCATCGACGCCGAGGCAGTCGAGCGCGCCACGCACAACGTGGTAGCGCACGCCGGGGAGGTCGCGCACACGGCCGCCGCGCACGAGCACGATCGAGTGCTCCTGCAGGTTGTGGCCTTCGCCGCCGATGTACGCGGTCACTTCCTTGCCGTTCGTCAGACGAACGCGGCAGACCTTGCGAAGCGCCGAGTTCGGCTTCTTCGGGGTGACGGTGCGAACCTGCAGGCACACGCCGCGCTTCTGCGGGCATGCCATGAGGTCCTTGACCTTCGACTTGGAGGCCTGGACAACGCGGGGCTTACGAACGAGCTGATTGATCGTGGGCATCGGTGACTCTTGAAGTGGGATCGACAAGCGTAACGGAGCCGCAGCATGCATGCAAGGCGACCGAGGCGCTGTCCGCTCGGAACCTGCGGAAACTCCGCGGATTTCGCGCCGTCATCGGAACTGGTCGATAACCGCGACCGCAAGGCGGTCGCAGCGTTCGTTCTCGGCGTGGCCGACATGCCCGCGCACCCACTCTGCGGTGATTCGGTGCGTCGTCCGGAGTTCATCGAGCTGCTTCCAGAGCTCGACATTGAGGACGGGCCCCTCCTTCCGGCGCCAGCCCCGCCGCTTCCAGCCGTCGATCCACTCGTTGAGGCCCTTCACCAGATACTGCGAGTCGCTCACAAGCCGCACCCGGCTCGGCCGCTCGAGGATGCGCAGGCCCTCGATCGCCCCAAGCAGCTCCATGCGGTTGTTCGTGGTGCGGGGCTCGCCGCCCGAACCTTCGCGCTCGACGCCGTCGATGCGCAGGATGAAGCCCCAGCCCCCCGGACCCGGGTTGCCCGAGCAGGCTCCATCCGTGAACAGTTCCGCATCGAACGCGGGTGCGCGGGAAGAAGAGGACGCCGCGGAGGCTGCATGCATGGATCGGAGCGTACCCGCTTCCGAACGGGTCCACGCGGTGCGCGAAAGTTATCTGACACAACGGGATACGAAGCGCGCGCACGCCACCGCGAGACGCTCCCCGCAACCTTGACACTTGGCGGGGTTTCCCTAGACTGTCTCTTCTCTCAGCACCTCGCCGAGGCCTTCCCGCCGCGGCACTTTGAAACGAGATCGATCATGGTTCCTCCGTTCCGCTGCTCTCCTGGCCGTACCCGTCGCCGTCGCGCCCACCAGGCGATCAAGGCCTCGCACACCACGCTCTGCCCGAACTGCGGCGCAGCGAAGCGCTCGCACACCGCGTGCTCGAGCTGCGGCTATGTGCGTCCCGGCCTTCAGATCAAGGTCAACAAGGACAGCAACTCGTAAGAGCCCACAAGCCGAGACGCCGCGCGGGCAACTCGCCTGCGGCGCTCGCACTGGACGCGACCCCGCGCGTGGAGTCGTGATCGCTCAGCAAACATCCGCAACGGCGTGCCCGAGGGTACGCCGTTGTTGCTTGGGTGGCCGCCCCCTGCGGCCACATCGGCACGGATGCTGCAGAATCCCGTAGACTGTCAAACCTCTGTGTAGACCGAGCGCCGCTCGGTATCCGAACCTCTCGTCCGCAGGAATCCCCACGCAATGCGAATCGGCATCGATGTCATGGGTGGCGACAACGCCCCCGACGAGATCCTCAAGGGCTGCTTCGCCGCGCTCTCGAAGGTCCCGACGGAAGACACCCTCGTGCTCTTCGGCAAGGGCGACATCATCGAGGAGGCCATCAAGGACCGCGGCCTCTCGAAGGATGGCCCCGGAGCCAAGATCGAGGTCGTCCACTGCAGCGAAGTGATCGAGATGAGCGACCCGCCGGTCGAGGCCGTGCGGTCGAAGCGCGACAGCTCGATCTCCCGCGCGGCCGAGTACGCGAGCCCGAAGCATCCGAACCGCTGCGACGCCTGGATCAGCGCCGGAAACACCGGCGCGTGCGTGACCGCCAGCCAGATGTACATGCGGCGCCTCCCGAATGTCATCCGCCCGGGCATCGCGGTGACGGTTCCGACCTTCGCCGGTCCGATCGTCCTGATCGATGTCGGCGCCAACATCGAGCCGAAGCCCGTCCACCTCGCGCAGTACGGCGTCATGGGCGACGCCTACGCGCGCGGCATCCTCGGCATCAAGAACCCGCGCGTCGCGCTGATGAATGTCGGCGGCGAGGAGCAGAAGGGCACGAGCGAGATGAAGGTCGCGCGCGACCTCCTCCGCGGCGCCGAGAACCTGAACTTCATCGGCTATGTCGAAGGCCGCGGCGTGTTCGACGGCGACGCCGATGTCGTCATCACCGACGGCGTCGTCGGCAATGTCATGCTCAAGCTCGCCGAGGGCCTCTCGAAGGGCCTGTTCCAGGCGATCGCGCAGCAGGTCCTCGAGACGGACCCCGAGCTCGCGATTCGCCTCGAGCCGGTCGTGAAGGCGATCTACGCCAAGCACGACTACCACGAGTACGGCGGCGCCCCGCTCCTCGGCGTGAACGGCACCTGCCTGATCTCGCACGGCTCGAGCGTGTCCCGCACGATGATGAACGCGATCCTCCGCGCGCGTCAGTTCGTTCTCAGCGGAATGAACGAGGTCATCAACGCGCGTCTCGAGACGATCCAAGAACCCGCGCAATGACGGATTTCCCCGCATGATGGGACCACTTCCCAGCGGCGCCTGCGGCGTGCGCATCCTCGGAACCGGCTCTGCCGTGCCCGACCGTCGTCTCACCAACGACGACTTCGCGCGCATGATGGACACGAGCGACGAGTGGATCACGCAGCGCACCGGCATCAAGGAGCGCCGCGTGCTCGACCTGCGCACCGAGGGCTGCTCGACGCTCGCGCAGCGCGCGCTCGAGCGGGCGATCGAGAACTCGGGCATCAAGGCCGAGGAGATCGACCTCGTCATCGTCGGCACCGTCACGATGGAGATGACCTGTCCGTCGGTCGCCTGCCGCATCGCGGCGGGCGTCGGCGCGAAGAACGCGGCCGCGTTCGATCTCGTCGCGGCGTGCAGCGGATTCGTCTACAGCCTGAACATGGCCGAGGGCATGGTCCGCGCCGGCCGCATCAGGACGGCCGCCGTGATCGGCGCGGAGGCGATGAGCTCGATCCTCGACTACACCGACCGCTCGGTGTCGATCCTCTTCGGCGACGCCGCCGGCTGCGCGATCATCCGCGCCGACGACGATCCCACGAAGGGCTGCATCTACCAGCACATGGGCGCCGATGGCTCGGGCCTGCACGCGCTCTACATCCCGCGCAACGAGCGCGATGTGCCGGCCGAGGACGCCGACAATCCCGTGCGCCTCGGCTACCTCCGCATGAACGGCAAGGAAGTCTTCCGCTTCGCGGTGGGCAAGTTCAAGGAAGTCATGGAGGACGCCTTCGCGAAGACGGGCCTCACTCCGGACGATGTCAGCCAGGTCATCTGCCACCAGTCGAATGTGCGCATCATCGATGCCGCGCGCGAGAAGCTGAACATCGATCCGTCGAAGATCTATGTGAACATCGACCGCTACGGAAACTCGAGCGCGGGCAGCGTGCCGCTGTGCCTCGACGAACTGTGGCGCGCCGGCAAGATCACCAAGGGCAAGCCCTTCATGATGGTCGCGTTCGGCGGAGGCCTGACGTGGGCTTCTTCGGTGTGGAGCACCTAGTTCGGGCTTCATCGCTGTGGAACATCTGACATGAGCAACATCGTTCTTCTCTGCCCAGGACAAGGTGCGCAAGCGGTCGGCATGGCGAAGGCCTGGTGCGACGCAAGCCCGAAGGCGCGCGCAGTGCTCGACGAGGCCGACCGCATCTTCGGCGCCGGTCCCGACGGCCGCTCGCTCTCCGACATCGCCTTCAACGGCCCGCAGGAGACGCTGAACCGCACCGATCTCTCGCAGCCCGCGCTCTTCACCGCGGCGGTCGCGTGCTACCACGCGCTGCCCGACGAACTCCGCGCGCTCCAGATCCGCGCCGTCGCCGGTCTCTCGCTCGGCGAGTACACCGCGCTCCACCTCGCCGGCGCGTTCACCTTCGAGGACGGCCTCCGGCTGGTCATGCGCCGCGGCCAACTGATGCAGCAGGCCGCCGAAAGCTCGAAGGGCGGCATGGTCGCACTTATCGGAGCTGATGAGGCCCAGGCGAACGATGTCTGCGCCCGAGCGACCGCCGAGGGCGGCGTCCTCGTCCCCGCGAACTTCAACGCCCCCGGCCAGATCGTCCTCTCCGGCTCGATCGAGGCCTGCGACCGCGCGGTCGCTGTTTCCGGCGATGTCGGGGTGCGCGCGACGAAACTGCAGGTTGCGGGCGCCTTCCACAGCCCCCTTATGCAGCCCGCGGCTGAAAAAATGGGAGATGTCCTCGCCAAGGTCGCCATCTCCCCCCTCCGCGCCGAGGTCTGGTCGAATGTGACGGCGCGGCCGCACGATTCCTCGGATGCGCAACTTCTCCGCCAGCTTCTGGTGGAACAACTGGTTTCCCCTGTACGATGGAGCCAGAGTTGCGTAGGACTCCTCGCCGCCATGGCGGCGGACGGGTCGCGCGGCTCGGCCGCCTTCCATGAGCTCGCCCCCGGCAGCGTGCTCAAGGGCCTCATGCGCCGGATCGACAAGACTTGCGAGGTCATCCCACATGATGCACCGTAAGAACACCACCACCCTGACGCTCACCGCGGCTGTCACCTCCTCGATCCTCGCTGCAGCCGTGCTGACCGGCTGCGAGCCCCCGCCACCGCCGCCGCCGCCGCCGGTCGTCAAGACCGCGCCGCCGCCGCCGCCGGCTCCGAAGCTCACCTCCGTGAAGGAGCTCATGGCGCAGTACGACATCGATTCGCGCGTGAACCTGCCCGAGGAGAAGGCTCCCGGCACCGACGCGCAGCGCATCGCGGTCCTCAAGTTCTTCGACGCGTTCGCGCGCGGCAACTCCGAGGCCCTGAAGCCGATGCTCTCCGGCCCCGACCAGCTCCGTCTCGACGGCATGGTCGACGGCGGCATCTTCAAGAAGACGACCGAGGCGATCAGCCGCATCGATGTGCGCTGCGGCCGCCAGGACGGAAACGACTGCACGCTCGCGGTCTTCCATGTCGGCGACGAGTTCGAGCCTCAGCTCTGGGTGTACACCGCTGGTGACAGCCCCGAGTTCGACGCCGTGGCGACTCCGCCGCGCATCATGGACAAGCTCAGCGGCGACAACTGGATCGCTGCGTGGTACGAGGTCCTCAAGCTCGAACTCGCCAAGGCCGACGAGCCCGATGTCGTGATCGAGATGGTGCAGTCCGACTACTCGACCGAGGACGACAAGGTTGCCGATGGCGGCAGCGCGCCGCAGCCCGCAGGTCCGTCCGCACCGGGCGGCATGCCCGGCAAGCGCAAGCCGAGCGGCCCGCCGATCAAGGCCCCGCGCGCGCCGGGCTTCGGGACGAGGTAAGAGCGGCCGCTGCTTGCGGCAGCGGCCTCTGGTGCTAGAACGAACGAACAACCCGCCATTCGGCGGGTTGTTCGTCATTTGAGCGCCTGCGACCTGCTTCGCAACTCGCTCGCTTTGGCGGGTTCAGCGCAAGCAGACTCCCGGCCGCTGCTTGCGGCAGCGGCCTCTGGTGCTAGAACGAACGAACAACCCGCCGTCTGGCGGGTTGTTCGTCATTTGAGCGCCTGCGACCTGCTTCGCAACTCGCTCGCTTTGGTGCTTCCGCCGCCGACAGTCGTTGCCCAGGACGCGCGACCTGCTCCGTCCACCGGTGGCCACGATGTTCGCCTCGCCGTTCCTGTAGGATCCCGCCGCCGATAGATTCGGCACGGAGGATGCAGTCATAGACAAGCGCGTCGCCATCGTCACTGGAGCAAGCCGCGGCATCGGCCGCGCCATCGCAGAACGCCTCGCGAAGGACGGACGCCATGTCGTCCTCGTCGCCCGCAGCGCCGACGGCCTCGCCGCCGTGGACGCCGCCATCAAGGCCGCCGGCGGCTCGTGCGAAGTCCGCCCGTGCGACATCGCCAACTCGGCCGCGGTGCAGGCGCTCGTCGACGGTGTCGCCGAGACCCACGGCCGCCTCGACATCCTCGTCAACAACGCAGGAATCACCCGCGACACGCTGCTTCTCCGCATGACCGACGAGCAGTGGGACGAGGTCATCAATGTGAACCTCCGCTCGGTCTTCGTCGCGGTGCGCGCGTCGCTCCGTCCGATGATGCGCGGCAAGTTCGGCCGCATCGTGAACATCGGCAGCGTCTCGGGCCTCAGCGGCAACCCCGGCCAGGCCAACTACGCCGCCGCCAAGGCCGCGCTCGTCGGCTTCTCGAAGACCGTCGCCAAGGAGATGGGCGCGAAGGGCATCACCGTGAATGTCGTCGCGCCCGGCTTCATCGAGACCGACATGACCGAGGTGCTGGGCGACGCGGTCAAGACCGCCGTCCTCCCCAACATCCCCGTTCGCCGCTTCGGCAAGCCGGAGGAGATCGCTGCTGCGGTCGCATACGCGACGAGCGACGAAGCCGGCTTCCTCACCGCTCAGACCATCGTCGTCGACGGCGGCATGGCCAGCTGACGGGCGGCAACACCTGCCGTTTCCGCCGCCGAGGCCGTCCGCCGGCCTCCGCGGAAGCCCCCGCCGAGCCCGCACGATCGACGCAGTTCCGCTATATTCCGCCCCCCGACTGGCAATCACCAGTCGGCAGAAGGTTGCCCGGGTTTTCGGGCCGCCCCAGATCGAGTCCCCCGAAGGAGTCAGACCGTGACCGACGCCGAAATCGAGAAGAAGGTCATCGACATCGTCGCCCAGCACACCGATGCGGAGCCGGAGACGATCACGCGCGAGACCAGCTTCACCAACGACCTCAACGCCGACAGCCTCGACATCGTCGAGCTGCTCATGGAGTTCGAGGCCCAGTTTGGCACCAAGATCCCGGACGACCAGGCCGAGAAGATCCACACCGTCGGCCAGGCGATCGACTTCATCAAGGCCAACCGTCAGCCGAGCTGATCGGCCGCACCTATGGCCGAACAGTTCTCTGAATCCGAGATCGAAGCGAAGGTCATCGAGGCCATCGCGGAGCAACTTGGCGTCGCCAAGGACGAAGTCACTCGCGATAGCGAGTTTGACAAGATCTGCGACAGCCTCGACAAGGCCGAGTTGATGATGGAGTTCGAAGACATCTTCGAGATCTCGATCACCGACGAGGCTGCGACCAAGATCTCGACCGTCGCGGACTCGATTCGGTTCATCCAGCAGACCTTGGGCGGCGACGCCCAAGGCGGTGAAAAGCCCGCCTGATCCTGCCTCCGCGGCGTGCCCCCTGCGGAACCTCGCCGGCACCGTGCGTGCCGCGGACGGTGGAGGAGGCAGCGGAAGTACGAAGGACGATCATCGATGAGAACCATCACCCTTCGCCGAGTCGTGGTCACCGGAATCGGCGCCGTGAGCAATCTCGGGCTGTCGGCCGCGGCGACCTGGGCCGCGATGAAGGAAGGCCGCTCGGGCATCTCGCCGCTGCGAACCTTCCCGCAGAACGAAGACTGGACGGTCCGGTTCGCCGGCGAGATCCACGACTTCGATCCGAGCCCCATCATCGAGGGCCGCGAGCAGAAGCGCCTCGACCGCGTGGCGATGCTCGCGATGGTCGCGGCCGACGAGGCCGTGAGGGACTCGGGCCTCGATCTCAAGAACGCAGCCGATCCGTACCGCAACGGCACGATCATCGGCTCGGGCATCGGCGGCGTCCTCACGATGGAGGAAGGCCACACGAAGCTCCTTCAGACCGGCCCGCGTCGCGTGAGCCCGTTCGTCGTTCCGCGCCTGATGGTCAACGCTGCACCCGGCAATGTCTCGATCCAGTTCAATCTTCGCGGCCCGAGCACCGCGGTCGCTTCGGCCTGTGCGTCGAGCGGTCACGCGATGGGCATCGCGATGCAGGCGATCCAGCGCGGCGACTGCGATGTGATGGTCGCGGGCGGCTCGGAAGCGGCGATCACCCCGCTCACGCTCTCCGCGTTCGCCTCGATGAAGGCGCTCTCGACGCGCAACGACGACCCGACCAAGGCCTCGCGTCCGTTCGACAAGGACCGCGACGGCTTCGTCCTCTCCGAGGGCGCCGCGATCGTCGTCCTCGAGGAACTCGAGCACGCGAAGCGCCGCGGCGCGCGCATCTACGCAGAACTCGCGGGCTACGGCGCGACGGGCGACGCGTTCCACATCGCGGCTCCCGACGAGCAGGGCTCGGGCGCGTTCAAGGCGATGGAAGTCGCGCTGAAGGATGCGGAACTCGACTGCAGCGCGGTCGGCTACATCAACGCGCACGGAACTTCGACGCCGCTCGGCGACAAGGCCGAGGTCGGCGCCGTGAAGCGCCTGTTCGGCGACCACGCCTTCAAGTTGGCGATGAGCTCGACCAAGTCGATGACCGGCCACGCCCTCGGCGCCGCCGGCGGCATCGAGACGATCCCCACGATCATGGCGATCCACGAGGGTGTCCTCGCTCCGACGATCAACCTCGAGAGTCCGGACGAGGGCTTCGACCTCAACTTCGTGGCCAATACGGCCCAGGAGCGCAAGGTCGATGTGGCGCTCAACAACACCTTCGGGTTCGGCGGACACAATGTGTCGCTCGTCTTCCGCCGCCTGACCTGACCGGTCGGCGCACGCCTGGCCCCCCGACGCCTCCGAAGGCCCCCGGCGCGCCGTTTGCGGCTGTTCCGCGTGGTTCGGGCCCGCTGGCCGAAGGAACACCGCCGCGAGCGGATTCTCCATCCGTGTTCTCGAACCGTGTTGCAATCCGGCCAAAGGCCGCACCCCGATCCGACCGATAAGGGAAGCATGTCCGCCGACCTGAACCGCATCCTGCGCCTCGAAGTGCCGCTGATCGTGCAGATCGCGGAGCGAAAGATGATGCTTTCAGAAGTCACCTCGCTGACGCACGGTTCGATCATCGAGCTTCCGAAGGCGATCGACGAGCCGCTCGATGTCCTCATCAACAACGCGATGATCGGCCACGGCCATGCCGTGAAGGTCAGCGAGAACTTCGGGATCCACATCACGCAGGTCTCGAACCTGCACGATCGCGTCGCAGCGATGGGTCCGGGCGGAGGCAATCCACCCGAGGCGCCTGCGCCCGAGCCCGCCACCGCGACCGCCTGACCGACAGAACCCAGAGAACGACCGACTGAACGCCAGTTCGGCGCAGGAAGCAGACCCCGCGCATGCCACGCAACATCCCAGTCGGTAATGGCGAGATGCTGGTCGCCTTCGACGACCAGTACCAGATGCGCGACCTCTACTGGCCGCATGTCGGCCAGCCGAACCACACCTGCGGCCACCTGCAGCGCTTCGGCGTGTGGGTCGATGGCCAGTTCGCGTGGATCGATTCGCCCGGCTGGATCCGCGACATCCGCTACAAGCCCGACACGCTCGTCACCGATGTGCGGCTGCGCCACGAACGCCTCGGCGTCGAGCTCGTCTGCAACGACGCGGTCGACTACTGGAGTCCCGTCTACTTCCGCCGCGTGGTGGTGACCGACCTGCTCGGGAAGCCCCGCGATGTGCGCATCTTCTTCCACCACGACATCAGCGTGAACGAATCGCCCGTCGGCGACACCGTGATGTTCGATCCGTCGTCGGGCGGGCTGGTGCACTACAAGGACAATGTCTACTTCCTGCTGAACGGCTGCGTGGGCACGCGGTTCGGCGTCGACCACTGGGCGACGGGCGCGAAGCGCATCGGCGATGCGGAAGGCACCTGGCGCGACGCCGAGGACGGCCTGCTGTCGCGGCACGCGATCGCGCAGGGCTCGGTCGACTCGACCGTCGGCTTCGGCGTGACGCTTTCGGCGTGGGGTTCGGGGAGCCTGCACTGCTGGCTCGCGGCAGGCCGCACGCACGAATCGGTGCTCGCGCTCAACGAGAAGGTGCGCACGAAGACGCCGCAGCGCATGATGGACCGCACCGAGGCGTACTGGCGCCTCTGGGCGCTGAAGGAGCCGCTCGATCTCTCGCCGCTGCCCGAGCGCCTGCGCGACATGTTCGTGCGCAGCCAGGTGATCATGCGCACGCAGATCGACAACAACGGCGCGATCATCGCTGCGAACGACTACGACATCACCCACTTCGCGGGCGACACCTACTCGTACATGTGGCCGCGCGACGGCGCGCTCGTGTCGCATGCGCTCGTGCTCACCGGACATGGCGAGCTCTCGCGCAACTTCTTCCGCTTCTGCGAGCGGGTGATCTCGAAGGAAGGCTACTTCCTCCACAAGTACAACCCGACGGGCACGCTCGCGTCGAGCTGGCATCCGTCGGTGCTCGACGGGCAGCGCGTGCTGCCGATCCAGCAGGACGAGACCTCGCTCGTGATCTGGGCGCTGCGGCGCCACTTCCAGGTCTTCCGCGATGTCGAGTTCATCAAGACGACCTACAACACGCTCGTCGTCGAGCCGGCGAACTGGATCCTCAAGTACCGCGACCACAACGGGCTCCCCCTGCCGTCGTGGGACCTGTGGGAAGAGCGGCGCGGCGTGCATCTCTTCACCGTCGCGTCGACGATCGGCGCGCTGAAGGCGGCTGCGAGCTTCGCGCAGGACATGGGCGCGTACGACCGCGCGGCCGAGTACAACGAGGCGGCCGAACGGATGCGCGGCGCGATGGTGCGCCACATGTGGGAGCCGGACCGCAACCGCTTCGCGCGCATGGCGACGCCGCTCGCGGACGGCTCGTACCGGCTCGACATGACGCTCGACAGCGCGGCGTTCTCGCTCTTCGCGTTCGGCGCGATGAGCGCCAACGACCCGAAGGTGGTCGCGCACATGGAGGCCGTGCGGCAGCGGCTCTGGGTCAAGACCCACATCGGCGGGCTGGCGCGGTACGAGAGCGACTACTACCACCGCGTCGAGCACTCGAATGTGTCCGATGTGCCCGGGAACCCGTGGGTGATCTGCACGCTGTGGATCGCGCAGTGGCTGATCGAGCGCGCCGACACCCTCGAGGACCTCGAGCAGGCGCTTCCTTATCTGCACTGGACCGCGGACCGCGCGCTGCCGTCGGGCGTGCTGGCCGAGCAGTTCGATCCTTATACGGGCGCACCGATCTCGGTCAGCCCGCTGACCTGGTCGCACGCGACGGTCATGATCGTCACGATCAAGTACCTGTTGAAGCACTCGCAACTGACCGGGAAGCCGTCCGGAAGCCTCGCGGAACGCGCGTACGGCAAGACGCGCTGATCCTCCGCTGATATTCTGTGCGTTCGGCTTGTGTGCAGGCGCAGTGTCTGCGACGGCCGCCTGAACGCCATGCTTCCGCTCGACCGACAGTTTGCAGAATCGATCGACGGCGTCGCGCGAGCGATCGCCGAATGGACCGTCACCGCGCTGTACGAGCGCAGGCCGGACATGCTTGCGCGCTATGGCGCCGACGGGCGCACGCTGTGGAAGGCAGAGATGCTCAACCGGCTGCAGCATCTTGCCGAGGCGATCGCAGCCGATCGGCCGCAGCTCTTCGTGATCTCGGTCGAGTGGGCGAAGGCCGCGTTCGCTGCGCGGGGCATGGACGAGGCGGATCTCGTGACAAGCCTCGAGGTGCTCGAGGAGACCCTGCGCGAGGAACTGCCGACGCAGATCGCGTCGCGCGCGTCGCGCTTCATGCGCGAGGGAATCGAGACGGCCAGCCGCGGCGAGTCGAACTGGGACGAAGGCGTGCTTGCGAGCCCGATGGAGGCCGCGGGCGCCGATACCGAGCGCGCGCGCGCCTACCTGCGCCATCTGCTCGAGCGGCATCAGTCGCGCGCGGTCGATGTGCTGCTCGACGCCGTTCGCGCAGACCGCAGCGTGGCCGAGGTGTACGAGGCGGTCATCAAGCCGGCGCTCGGCGAGATCGGCCGCATGTGGCATCTCGGCGAGGCCACCGTGGCCGACGAACACTATGTGACCGTCGCGACGCAGAACGCGCTGTCGGTGATCCGCGCGAAGCTGCCGCAGGCACGGCGCAACGGCAAGCGCGCGCTCGCCGCGAGCGTCGGCGGCGACCTGCACGACATCGGCATCCGCATGGTGGCGGACCTCCTCGAGAGCGAGGGCTGGCAGGTCGACTGCCTCGGCGCGAACATGCCGACGGCGGACCTCGTCGAGCACACCGTCGACGAAGTCGGCCGCCAGCAGTTCGACCTGATCGCGCTCTCGGCGAGCACGGGGCTTGCGGTGCGCGGCATCGCGAGCGCCATCGACGCGCTTCGCGCGGCGTGCCCGGAGACGCGCGTGCCGGTGATGGTGGGCGGCGGCGCGTTCGCGATGGTGCCCGACCTGTGGAAGGTCGTCGGCGCCGACGGCTGCGCGACGAGCGCGTCGGACGCGGTGCGCGTGGCGCGCGAACTCGCGAAGCTGTGAGGCGCGCACGGGCGCACCGGAACGCAATTCAGCGTAGAAAATCTGCTTGAAACTTTTCCGACGCGGAAGGGTGTCGCGGCGGCGCGGGTTACGATGCGCGCGCAAGAGGGCCCGCGGGGGTGCTCTGCGTGGGGAATCCTTCGAGCGGTCGTGCTCGAGCAGGCAGGAGAAGAGACGCGTGGTTCGACGAGCAATGAACTGGACCATCGGGATTGACGCGCCGCGGCACCTTGCGCTGGCCGCGCTCTGCGTTGCCTTCGTGGCGTGCGGTCCCCTCGGCTGCAAGTCTGATCCCACTACGGCAGGCCCCGAACCCGAGAGGAAGATTGGCGATCCGACTCCTGTCGGTGAAGAGCGGCTCGTGCTTGCATCCGACGCGCGACGGTCGCGCGGCGCGGGTGCGACGACAAGTGCTGGGTCGAGCGCGACGGGCACGGGCAGTTCGGGCGGCACGAGCGCCTCGAGCGGTTCGTCAGCGAGCGGTTCGTCGTCGAGCGGTTCGTCAGCGGGCGGTTCGTCGTCGAGCGGAGGTTCTGCCGGCGGTGGCGCGCAGTCGTCCTCGGGCGCGAGCGGGTCTGGCGCTACTCAAGGTGGCGGTGCTCAAGGTGGCGGTGCTCAAGGTGGCGGTGCTCAAGGCGGCGGTGCTCAGGGTGGCGGCGCTCAGGGTGGCGGCGCTCAGGGTGGCGGCGCTCAGGGTGGCGGCGCGAGCGGTTCGAGCTCGGCCGGAGCGGCGTCGGGTTCTGCAGGCGGGCAGTCGGCGAGCGGCTCAAGCGCCGGAAGCGGCGGGCAAAACGGCGGTGGTGGCAGCGGGAACGGCGCTGCTTCCGGCGTCCGAACGGGCACGCAGGCAGCTGCGCCAGCTGGATCCCAAGGCCAGCCGATCGACGAGCGCACGGGTCAACCGGCGAGCGCGGCCCATGGTGGCGGAATCGGCGGCGGAACCGGCGGTGGTCAGGGCGGTGGCGGAGACGGACGCGGTGCCGGTGGAAGCCCATCGCCGCAGTCCTCGCCCGATGCCAGCGAAGCCCCTGCGAAGCCGAGGAGTCTGTTCAGCGATGTGAACCCTGCTGCGAAGGATGCATCGAGCGGTGTCGATGCGCCGAGCGCAGCGCCCAGTGCGGCGAAAGCCGACGACGGGCAACCGCGCGGAGGCGGCGGTAACGAGCCTCGCCCCGACTCCGGTACTCCCGATGATCCGCCGCCCGGTGGCAAGGGCGACAAAGGCGTCGGCTCGGGCGAAGTCGACGCCGCGGCGGCAACCGCTTCGTCGCCCGAAGGAGCGCTTCGCGCAGACGACGAGGCGAAGGCCGAACCTGTCGCCGAGGAATCCGCGGAGCCGGGCCAACCCGACGGTTCGGCCGACGGCGGCGACACAGGTAGTGCCGAGTCCGCCAAGACGCCGCAAGCGGACATCGAACTCCCCGACCTCGATGTCAACCGAATCGAGGGCGACAAGACCATCTTCGAGCGATCCGGCGAGACCGAGCGGCGCAACTCGCATCCCGTCACGGGCATCTGGGAGCAGGTCGCCGGCCCGAACGACTCGGACTTCGCTCCCGGCGGCTACGAGCGATCGGTGCTGATGCTCAATCCCGCGCTCAAGACGGCGGCGATCTACCGCGTCTTCCGCGGCGACATCACGCTCGTGATCGGCGGCGAGCTCTCGCTCGATGTCGACGAGGTCCGGCCGCGGGTCACCAACGGCTCGCTCGCCATCCGAGAGGACGCATCGTCGACCTCGCGGTTCCGGCGCACGCCGCTTGCGCTCGGGGGCTCCCCCGCCGTCACCGTCGCACCGCCGGCGGGCGATGGGCCGTGGCCGCTCGAGTGGAAGCGCGAGGGCATGGAGCTCGTCGTCGGCGGCAAGCGGTACACCGCGATCACGCGCGACGCGTTCGAGAAGGTGCGCCGCGGCGGTGGCGACATCGCATCCGAGGCCGACAAGGCCGATCGCGTCGAGGCGCGTCCAGCCGAGGCCACGACGCAGCGGATCAACGAGACCTCGTTCTTCGGCCTGCGCGGCGGTGGAAAGCGCATCTGCTTCATCGTCGATGTCTCAGGCTCGATGGCGGGCTTCAAGCTCGATCGGCTCAAGCAGGAGCTGATCGGGACCATCCAGTCGCTGAAGCCCGACACGCAGTTCTCGATCGTGTTCTTCGACAGCGAGACGAACACCATCTCGCAGCAGTGGATGAAGACCGACGCCGACAAGCAGAACGCGGTGCAGGTCATCACGAACCAGGGCGCCGGTTCGGGCACCGATCCGACGGGTGCGTTCCAGTTCGCGTTCGGCACACTCAATCCCCTGCCCGACTGCGTCTACTACATGACCGACGGACAGACGGACGCCGATGTCCTCGGACTCCTCCGCAGCTTGAACAAGGGGCCGAGCAAGACGACCGTGCACACGATCGCCTTCGGCGACCAGAGCCTCGAGTTCGTGATGAAGCAGATCGCCGCCGAGAACAACGGCACCTACATCTTCGTGCCGTGAGGCGTGCCCGGCCCGTCAAAGGCCGCGCGGCGTCCCGGGGATCCAGTTGTCCTTGTAGACCGGGAGCGGCGCCACGCACGGAGAGAGCGTGTAGTTGAAGCCTGCGCCGAGGAACGCCTCCTTCGCCACCGAGAACGAGTCGAACGAGTCGCTCGCCACATCGAGGAGGATCATGTCCTCGCTCGGGTCGAGCGAGGCAAGCAACCGCTGGAACGAAGGGTCGCGCAGCAGCGAGGCGACATCGGTGATCGGGATCCCGGCCCCGGGTCGCAGCGGAATCGTGCGAGTGAAACCCTTCGCGTTCATCCCGCGGCAGCTTCCGTCGAGCCGGCAGGACGAGGCGACCGCGTAGCGATCGTCCCACTGCGAGAACCGCGCGCATGTGTCCGGGGTGCGGTTCGACCAGTCGCAGACGGGGTAGAGCCGGTCCTCCCACACCACGATGGTGTAGAGGCGCAGCTCGAGCGCGCGCTCGAGCGGCGTGCGCATCGTGCGGTCCTTCGTGCGGCGCGCCGTGTCGAGCGCCGACTCGAGCCGCTCGATCTCCTCGCGCAGGGGCTCGATCTGCGCACCGATCGACTCGAGGTTTCCCGTCACCGACTCGACAGCGGCCGAATAGCGCTCGACCAGCTCCTCGCGCCGCTTGATCTCGCCAAGCGCCGCCTCGACCCGTTCGACGGCCTCGGTCTCGGGTTCGACTTCGGTCGCGGCCGCGGAGGGAAGCTTCGCCAGTTCCCGCTCGAGCTCCTCCGCGCGCGACGCGAGCGCCGCAATCTGGCGTTCGCGCTCGATGTCGATCGAGGCGAGGCTCGACTCCGTCTTCCCCGTGGTGGAGGTCAACGCCAGGAGCGCGGCGATCAGCGACACGAAGATGATCGTGCCGAACATGTTGCAGATCGTGTCGAGCAGCAGCTCGAGGCTCTCGTTCGGGTCATGCTCGCTTCGCTTCATGAACCGCCCTCCCCGCCCGCGGCGCCCGCTCCCGGAAAGACGGGCGACACATAGGAGCCCTCGGGAATGAAGTCGAGGCCGAGACGAGGACGCTCCGCCTCCGGCATCGCCGCGATCGCATCGAGGATGGTCTGGTAGAGCGGCAGGCCCGACGGCGTGACCACGAGCAGGATGTACGACGGGCGCTCCTGCGCGAGCACCTTGAACAGCTTGAGGGCGTCGAGCGCCTGCGCGGCGATCGTGCCCGCGGCGATGCGCGACGACGCGCCGTTCTCCGCATCCGTCACCACGACGCGTGCCGCCGAGATCTCGAACACGATCGGCCGCAGCGGCTCGGCCTTGTCGAGGATGAAGGTGATGCGCTTGCGCCGCTCGAGCTGCAGGAGTTCCTCGGCGATCTGGTCACGCACCCGCGTCAGTTCGAGCACCTCGCGCAGGCTCGCGGCCTCGGGGTGCGCGACGAGCAGGTCGCGAAGCTGGTCCTCGAGTTCCCGGGCGCGCTTCTCGAGCGACTCAAGCTGCGACGCGCTCACGAGCAGTTCCTGCCGCAGCGACGCGCGCTCGGCGAGCGGATCGGAATCGGGCCGCGCCGACGCCTGGCGCACCGCCTGCTCGAGCGCCGCCACGCGGTCGGTCAGCGTGCGCTCGCGTTCGGTGAGCGGAATCCCCGCGTCGATCGACACGCGCGCGTCCCGCACAGCGTCCGCGGTCACCTTCGTCACCTGGATCAGCAGGATCATGGTGATCACGATCGTGATGCCGATCAGCGACAGCAGCACATCC
>Ga0209985_10002293_pt1 | contig 17538 bp, 18 predicted proteins | sample NOAtaG_FD_187305 | JGI IMG/M metagenome (GOLD analysis project Ga0209985, IMG submission 187305) | Freshwater lake microbial communities from Lake Erie, under a cyanobacterial bloom - NOAA_Erie_Diel6S_1000h metaG (SPAdes) (version 2) | ecosystem: Environmental > Aquatic > Freshwater > Lake ...
CGGCTGCTCGCCGGCTACGGCGTGCCGGTGATCGCCGAGGCCCGGGCGGCGGACGCCGACGCGGCCGCGGCGGCCGCGCGTGCGCTGGGTTATCCGGTGGCGCTGAAGGGCTGCGGCGCAGCGTTCGCACACAAGACGGAGCTCGGCCTGGTGGCCCTCGACCTGCGCGACGAGGCGGCGCTGCGCGAGGCCGCCGCCCGGCTGCAGGCCGCCATGCGCGCGACCGTGCCGTCCGGCGCTCGCGAAGGCACCGCGCGGGCGGGCGACGCGGGGACAGGGCTGCTGGTGCAGCGCATGGCGCGCGGCAGGCGCGAGTTCCTCGCCGGCTTCAGCCGCGACCCGGTCTACGGGCCGGTGGTGAGCTTCGGTCTCGGCGGGATCTTCGCCGAGGCGCTTGCCGACGTCGCGCTGCGGCTCGCGCCGCTGGAGGCCGACGACGCCCGTGCGATGCTCGGCGAGATCCGTGCCCGGGCGCTCCTCGGGCCGGTGCGAGGCCTGCCGGCGGTCGACACCGATGCCCTCGTCGGCATCCTGCTGGCCTTGTCGCGGCTGGCCCTCGAGCGGCCCGACATCGCCGCGGTGGACATCAACCCGCTGGTGGTCGACAGCGCGCAGCCGGTGGCCGTCGATGCGCTGGTGCTGATCGGAAGCCCATGACGTCCTTCGCACTCGACGAGGAACTGCGCATGCTGCAGCAGAGCAGCCTGCGGCTGGCGCGCGAGCGCTTCGCCGCCAAGGCCGCGCACTGGGACCGCGCGGCCGAGCCGCCGCTCGAGAACCTGAAGCCGCTGGCCGAGGCAGGCCTGGCCGGCATCACGATCGACCCCGAGTACGGCGGCAGCGGCTGCGGCATCCTGCACGCGGTGGTGGCGATGGAGCAGATCGCCCGCATCTGCCCGGTGACCTCGGCCTTCATCCTCGCCAACTGCACCGCCACCGAGCTGATCCAGCAGTTCGGCACCGAGGCGCACAAGGCGCGCTACCTGCCGCCGCTGGCCGCCGGCGAGACGGTGGGCTGCTGGGCGATGACGGAGCCGGGCGCGGGATCGGACGCCGGCGAGATGCGCACGCGCGCCGTCGCCGACGGCGACCACTGGGTCATCGACGGCAGCAAGTGCTTCATCACGCGCGCCGGCATCGCCGGGTTCTTCGTCACCTTCGCGCGCGTGGGCAACGAGCCGGGCTCGAAGTCGGTGGCGGCCTTCCTCGTCGACAAGGACGACCCCGGCCTGCGCCTGGGCCGGCCCGACCTGCACATGGGGCTGCGCGGTGGCGCCTCGGCCGAGGTGCTCTACGAGGGCTGCCGCGTGCCGAAGGAGCGCATGGTGGTCGCGCCCGGATCCTTCGGCCGCATCATGAAGGGCTTGAACCAGGCCCGCGTGCTCAACCCGGCGATGTGCCTGGGCATCGCGGCCGAGGCGCTCGACCTCGCCACCGCCTACGCGAGGGAGCGCAGGGCCTTCGGCCGCGAGATCGGGCGCTTCCAGGGCATCCAGTGGATGCTGGCCGAGATGGCGGTGAAGGTGGAGGCGATGCGCGCGCTGGTCTACCGGGCCGCCGCGCTGCTCGCCGACGGGCAGGCCGACGGCCCGCAACAGGCGGCGATCGCCAAGCTCTACACCGGCCGCGCGGCCTTCGAGGTGGTCAACGACGCGATGCAGATTCACGGCGGCTACGGATACTCCAGCGAATTCCCGCTCGAGCGGATGCTGCGCGACGTGCGGGCGCTGCAGCTGGGCGGCGGCACGAACGAGATCCTGAAGAACCGCATCGCTGCCGGGCTGCTGGGCGGCAGGGGGAGCGGCGATGGCTGACGCGGGCCCGGTCGCCAGGACGGCCAAGGCTGCCGAGGCCGCCCGAGTTCCGGACCGGCGGATCGGCCGCCGCGCCGCGCTGCGCACGCTGGCGGCGCTCTGCGCGGCCGTGGGCGGCGCCGCGGGCGTGGTGTCCGCGCAGCCGCGGATGCTGCGCGTCGTCGCCCCCTTTCCCGCCGGCGGGTCCACCGACATCCTGGCGCGCGCACTCGCCGAGCGGCTCGCCGCAGCGCGCGGCCAGGCGGCGGTCGTCGAGAACCGGCCCGGCGCGAACGGCGCGCTCGGCACCGAGGCGGTGGCGCGCTCGGTGCCTGACGGGCAGACGCTGCTGGTGCACACCAACGCCGGCATCCTGATCAACCCGATGCTCTACAAGGCGCTGGCCAACCCGCTGGAGTCGCTGGCGCCGGTGGCGCAACTGGTCGAGCTCGAGCTGGTGCTGGCGGTGCGCTCCGACAACCCGGCGCGAACGCTGGGCGAGTTCGTGGAGCAGGCGCGGTCGCGGCCGCAGGGCCTGACCTACGCGTCGGTGGGTGCGGGCTCGCTGTCGCACCTGGCCGGCGAGGCCTTCCGGCTTGCCGCCAACGTGCCGATGCTGCACGTGCCGTACAAGGGTGCGGCGCCGGCGCTGAACGACCTGCTCGGCGGTCAGGTGGACTGCTACTTCGGCACGCCGCCCACCTTCCTGCCCCACGTGCGCAGCGGCAGGCTGCGCGTGCTGGCCAACACTGCCGCCGAGCCCTCGCCGTGGTTCGAGGGTGTGCCCCGGGTCGCCGACCTGCTGCCCGGCTTCGCGGTGGTGGGCTGGCAGGGGCTGTTCGTGCCGGCCGCGACGCCGGCGCCGGCGGTCGAGGCGCTGGAGCGGACGGTCCTGGCCGCGCTGGCCGAGGACACGCTGCGGCGCCAGCTCGCCGAGCAAGGGATGCGCGTCACCGCGCGCCCGGCGCACGAGCTCGCGACGCTGATGCGGCGCGAGCAGGCCGGCTGGGCGCGCCTGATCGAGCGCGCGAAGATCAGCGTGCAGTGACCGGCACCGCCGCGCCTGCAGCGGCGGCGTCCGCGCCCGCATCGCCGGCAGCATCGGGCGCGAAGGGCCTGAGGCCCGTCAGCACGATCAGCTCGCGCCAGCGTGCCACCTCCACCGCGATGCGCCCGGCGAGCTGCTCCGGGGTGGAGGTCGCGATGCGAAACCCCTGGCGCGCCAGGCGGCGCCGGATGTCGGGCATCGCCATCACCTCGACCACGCGGTCGTGCAGGCGCTGCACCTCGGCGGGCGTCGTGCCGGGCGGCGCGAACACGCCGTGCCAGCCCTCGACCACGAAGCCCGGGTACAGGTCGGCCATCCGCGGCAGGTCGGGGAAGACCTCGGCGCGGTGCGCCGCGGTGGTGGCCAGCGCGCGCAGCGCGCCCGAGCGCACGTGCGGCAGGAAGGTGGGCGGGGTGCCGAAGTACAGGTCCACGTCGCCCGCGATCAGCGCCTGCACCGCCGGCTGCGCGCCCTCGAAGGCCACGTGGGAGAGCTCGATGCCGGCGGCTCGCTCGAACAGCGCGCCGGTCAGGTGCGACACCGACCCGCGCCCCACCGAGGCCACCTTCAGCAGGCCGGGCCGGCCGCGCGCCGCCCGCACCAGCTCCTTGACCCCCGCCCAGCGCGAGCGGGCGTTGACGGCGAGGATCATCTCCGACTCGGCCAGCAGCGTCACCGGCACGAAGGCCTTCCCGGGGTCGATCGCCGGGTCGGCCAGGGCGGAGGACAGCACGCCCGAGTTGGTCATGATGGCCAGCGTGCGGCCATCGACCTGCGCCTGTGTCATGTGCGGCCGCAGCGACGCCTGCGCGGCCCGGCGCCGTCGCGGCAGGTGCTCCACCAGCACTGGCGCGCCCAGGCCGCTGCCCAGGTGCTCGCCGAGCGCGCGCGCCAGCATGTCGGTCGTGCCGCCGGGCGAGAAGGGCACGATGATCGGGGCGTAGGTCTGGTCCAGCGTGTGCTCGGCGAGGTAGGCCTGGATCCGCGTCTCGAGCTCGGCGTGCAGGTTCTCGAAGACCAGGTTCACGCGGCTCTTGCCGGCCCACTCGGACTTCGGCTCGAACAGGTGGAAGGCCAGCAGCGAGCCGTCCTGCACCGCCTCCCGCACGTCGCGCAGCGAGATCTCCGAGGCCGGCCGCTTCAGCGACACGCCGCCGGCCGCCCCGCGCGAGGCGCTCAGCAGCCCCGCCTTGACCAGCGCGGCCACGATCTGCCGCACCCGCGTCGGGTGCTCGTCTACCTGCTCGGCGATGCGCTCGGTGGTGACCACCTCCGGCGCGTTGGCCGCCACGTAGGACAGGATGTACGTGGCCGTGAGCAGGCGCGTCGACTTCGACATGCCGCCGAGTCTAGGCTCACCCGGCCGGCGGGCCGCCGGCGAAGTGCCGTTGCACGGCCTGGCGCGTGCGTTCGAGGTAGGCCTCGATCATCCCGGGCGTGGAGCGGCTTCCCACCGGCCCGAAGTGCAGGTGCTCCAGCAGCGTGATGCCGCAGAACTCGACCGTGCCCGCCCCCCACATCACGCGGATGGCGTCGAGCTTGCGGCTGTCGACGAACTCGCCCTCGGTGGACCCGGAGCTCGTGAAGACCAGGCTCTTCTTGCCGGCCATGGCGCCGCGCGGTCCCTGCGGCCCGTACCCGTAGGCGAAGCCGCCGCCGCGCAGCACGCGGTCGAGCCAGCCCTTCATGATGGCCGGCGGCGCGATCCACCACACCGGCGAGACGAAGGTCACGACGTCGGCGGCGACCAGGTGGTCCATCTCCACCTGCACGTCCGCGGCCGGCGCCCGCTGCGGCCTGGTGCGGCCCTCGTCGTCGTCGGCCACCGGCTGGAAGCGCATCGCGTAGAGGTCGCGCAGCACGACCGCATGGCCGAGCCCCTGCACCGCATCGATGTAGGTGGAGGCGACGCGACGCGTGAAGCTGGCCTCGCGCGGGTGGGCGAGGACGACGAGGTGTTTCATGTGTGGTCGTGCGTGCCGGGGCCGGGGTGGCCGTCCAGCAGTCTGAAGGGCTGCGGCGCCTGGTCCGGCAGCGTGGCCAGCCGTGCCGCCCGATGCGCCAGCAGGGAACGCCGGCCTTCGACGTCGCACAGCGCCCCGCTGAGGGAGTGCGGCCCGGGGTACGCCAGCACCAGCGGCACCCTCATGGCGCGGGGGGCACCGATCCGGGCGGGGCCGCTGACCGCCCGCCCGGGAACAACGGGTGCTCGGTCAGTGGGTGCAACTCGACCTTGCTCAGGTAGGGGGCCATCGGCACGCTGGCGATCAGCCGCCGCAGCGCGTCGTGCGACGGGCAGTCCCAGACCGCGAACACGCCGCGCCCGCTGGCCTTCAGCCACTCGACCAGCACCACGCCCTCGCGCACCAGTTCGGCAACGCGGGCGTGCTCGGCGGCGCGCAGTTCGGCCACGCGGTCGCCCATGCGGGCGTAGTCGATCTCGACGTCGAGCAGGTAAAGCATGAGGCCGTGGACCGGTGGCGTCGGGGTCCGGGCTTCCCCGCCCTTGACACGCCCGGGAGCGGCAGGTTGAATTGTGATCGTCACCATAACAAAAACCTTCAAGACCCGCAACCTTCGCCCGGTCCGACCGGGTCCCTTGCAGGAGACACCATGGACAAACGCTCTTGGCTGCAACTGGCAGTGGCGCTGGCCGCCGCGGCGCTGGGCTCCCATGCCGCTGCGCAGGAAGCCTGGAAGATCGGCACCGTCGTCGCCCCGCCGTCGATGCTCGGCGTCATCGTCGACGAGTCCGCCGCCGCGATCGGCAAGGCCACCGGCGGCAAGATCACCGCCGAGCGCTTCCAGAACCCCAACGAGCAGGAACTGACGCAGAACATCCTGCGCGGGCGGCTCGAGATGGGCTACATCTCGGCCACCGGCATGGCCGTCGCGGTGCCCGAGATGGGCGTGCTGAACATGCCCTACCTGTGGCGCAGCGAGGGCGAGCGCGACTACGTTCTCGACAAGGTGATCCCGCCGCTGCTCGAGCAGATCCTGGCCGCCAGGGGCATCACGCTGGTGAAGATCGGCGAGGCCGGCTGGACCAGCCTGTTCTGCAAGACCGCGTGCACCACGCCCGACAAGATGAAGGGCATGAAGATGCGCGTCTCGCCGACCGCCGGCGCCAAGCTGTTTGCCGACCGGCTCGGCGTCAACGGCGCGGGCATGTCGCTGGCTGACTTCTACCCGGCGCTGCAGCAGGGCGTCGTCGATGCCGGCGACCTGACGTTCAGCTTCTACCTGATCGGCCCTGCCGCGCAGGCCGCCCCGCACTACGTGTTCACGCGCCACAACCACCAGCCGGCGTTCTTCATCGCCCACAAGCCCACCTGGGACAAGCTGACGGCCGAGCAGCGCAGCGCCATCACGGCAGCGCTGCCCAACGCGTCGGACACCCGCCGCCGCGTCGCCGCCGACGAGGAGCCGAAGAAGGCGATGCACCGCTCCAAGGGTGGCTTCGTGCACGATCTCACCGACGAGCAGCGCGCCGAGTGGGCCAAGGTGATCGAGCCCGGGCTCCCGGCGCTGGCCGAGAGCTACGGGGGCCGCGCGAAGGAGTTGTTCACCGCCATCCAGCGCGGCAAGGCCGACTTCGCGGCCGGCAGGCGCTGAAGCAGGCCGACCGCCCCCGCGCGATGCAACAAGACTCCACCGATGCTGCGCCGCGCTGGGCCGCCCGCGCGCTCGACGGCCTGCACCGCCTCGAGTCGGGGGTGGCGCTGCTCGCCTTCGTCGGCATTGCCGGCGCTCTGTTCCTCGACCTCCTCGGGCGCGAGCTGGTGGGCAAGGGCATCTTCACGGCCCAGCGCTTCGCGGTCTACTGCATGGTGGTGGTGGCCTTCCTTGGCTTCGCGCTGGCGATCAGCTGGCGCGCGCACCTGGGCATCGAGGTCGCAGCGCGCCTGACGCCGGCGGGCTGGAACCGGGCGATGGAGCGGCTGTCCGACGTCGTGGCCGCCGCCGGCTGCCTGTTCCTCGCCTACTGGTCCTGGCGCTTCGTGGCCGGCTCCTTCGCCGACCAGGCGCGCGGCCAGGGCCTGGAGATACTGCTGTGGCCGGTGCAGTCGGTGCTGGTGTGGTGCTTCGTCAGCAGCGCGCTGCGGTTCGCCGCCTTCGCGCGCTGGCCCGCACTGCGCCACCACGCGCTGCAGTCCTGACACCGCATCGCGATGGTCACGCTCGGCCTGCTCGCGCTGATCGCGCTCCTGGTGGTGCTCCGCCAGAGCATCGTGCTGATCGTCGCGCTGTCGGTGGCCTACGTCCACGCGTTCATGACGTCCAAGGGGAACGTCGAGTTCCTGATCCAGGACGTCTGGTACGCGATCGACCGCGAGGTGCTGCTGTCGATCCCGCTCTTCGTGTTTGCCGGCCTGATCATGGCGCGAGGCTCGATCGCCTCGCGGCTGATCGACATCATGCGCGCCCTGACGTCACGCATCCCCGGCGGCCTGGGCATCGCCACGGTGCTGGCGCTGACCGTGTTCTCCGCGGTCTGCGGCGCCTCGTCCGTGACGATGCTCGCGATCGGCACGATCATGTACCCGGCGCTGCTCCAGGCCGGGTACTCCAAGCGCTACTCGCTCGGCCTGCTGTGCGCCGGCGGCACGCTCGGCGTGATCATCCCGCCCTCGCTGCTGCTGATCCTGTACGGCATCTCCACCGAGGTCTCGATCACCGAGCTGTTCAAGGCCGGCTGGGGCCCGGGCCTGCTGCTGGCCGGCGCGCTGTGCCTGTACACGCTGGTCGTGAACTGGCAGCGGCCGACCACGGCCTTCGTCCCCGCCGACCTGCTGCGTGCGCTGGGCCGCGGCGTCTGGGCCCTGGCGATGCCCGTGATCCTGCTGGGCGGCATCTACACCGGATGGTTCACGGTCACCGAGTCCGCCGCCGTCGCGGTGGTCTACGCGATCCTGGTGGAGCTGCTGGTGCACCGCGAGCTCAAGCCGCGCGAGCTCGGGAAGATCACGCTCGAGACCGTGAAGATGCTCGGCATGCTGATGCCGCTGCTGGCCTTCGCGTCGAGCCTGAACGCCATCCTCGACCTGCAGGGCGCGCCGCAGGCGCTGGTGCGCGAGATGAAGGAGCTGGTGGACTCGCCGGTCACGCTGCTCGTCATCGTCAACGTCGTGCTGCTGATCGCGGGCGCCCTGATGGACGAGAGCTCCGCAATCCTGATCCTGGCCCCCTTGCTGGCGCCGATGGGGCAGGCCTACGGCTTCGACCCGCGGCACTTCGGGATCATCGTCACGGTCAATCTGCAGATCGGCTACGTCGCGCCGCCCGTGGCGCTGAATCTGATCGTCGCCATGGCGGCCTTCCGCGAGCCCTTCGGCACCATCGTCCGGGCCGTCCTGCCCTTCATCGCCATCATGCTGGCGGTGCTGGTGGTGGTCTGCGCGGTGCCGGCGCTCTCGCTCTTCCTCCTCAAGTAGTCGGCGATCCCTTCCGGAGCATTCCATGCCCAACCTCTTTCTCATCGGCGCCGGTCCCGGCGTGTCGGCGTCGGTCGCGCGCCGCTTCGGCGGCGAGGGCTTCCGCGTCGTCGCCTTCGCGCGCCGCGCCGCCGCGCTCGAGCAGCAGGTGCAGGCGCTGCGCGAGGCCGGCATCGACGCCCGCGCGCAGCAGGCCGACGCCTCCGACCTCGCGGGCCTCGCGCTCGCGCTCGGCCACGCCGCCGCGGCGCACGGCGAGCCGGACGTGCTCGTCTACAACGCCGCTGGCGCGCGCTACAAGCCGCTGGCCGACCTGTCGGCGGCCGAACTGATGGCCGACCTGCAGGTCAGCGTCGGTGGCGCGCTGGCCGCCGTCCAGGCCGTGCTGCCGGCGATGCGGGCCCGGGGCCGCGGCACGCTTCTGCTCACCGGGGGTGGTTTCGCGTTCGAGCCGATGCCCCCGATGGCCAGCCTGGGCGCCGGCAAGGCGGCCCTGCGCAACCTCGCCTTCAGCCTGCACGCCGATCTGGCGCCCGCCGGCATCCACGCCGGCACCGTCACGATCTGCGGCACGGTCAAGCCCGGAACCGCCTTCGACCCGGACCGCATCGCCGACAGCTTCTGGGCGCTGCACGCGCAGCCGGCGGGCTCGTTCGAGCGCGAGGTCATGGTCAAGTGAGCGCGCAGCCGATCGGTCTGTTCGTCGCCGGCGAGTGGCGACGCGGCGGCGGGCGGGGCGAGCTCGCGCGCGTCAACCCGAGCACCGACGAGGTGCTGGGCGCGCTGACCGTGGCCGAGGTCCAGGACGTCCACGACGCCCTGGAGGCCGCCCGCGCCGCCTTCCCGCGCTGGCGCGCCACGCCGGCGGTGGAGCGTGCGACGCTGCTGCACAAGGCGGGCGCCGCGATCCGCGCCCGCGCACCCGAGTTCGGCCAGCTCATCGCCACCGAGCTCGGCAACGTGCTCCCCGCGGCCACTTTCGAGGCCATGGTGGCGGCCGACGTGATGGACTGGTCGGCCGGCGAGGCGCGTCGCATCTACGGCCGCGTGGTGCCGTCGCGCTTCCCGTTCACGCGGCAGACGGTGCTGAAGGAGCCCATCGGCCCGGTGTTCGCCGCCTGCCCGTGGAACATGCCGCTGATCTTCCCGGCGCGCAAGATCGCAGAGGCGCTGGCTGCCGGCTGCACGGTGGTCATCAAGCCGGCCGAGGAGACCCCGGCGACGGCCGCGCTGCTGATGCAGGTGCTGCACGACTGCGGGCTGCCGCCGGGCGTGGTCAACATGCTGTTCGGCCGTCCGGACATGGTCTCGCGCACCGCGCTCGTCTCGGGCGTGATCCGCAAGCTCAGCTTCACCGGCTCGGTGCCGGTGGGCAAGCAGCTGGCCGCGCTGGCCGCCCCGCAGCTCGTCCGCTGCACGCTCGAGCTGGGCGGCCACGCACCCACGATCGTCTTCGACGACGCCGACGTCGATGTCGCCGCGCCGCTGCTGGCCGAGCGCAAGGCCCGGGTGTCGGGTCAGGTGTGCAACTCGCCCACCCGCTTCTACGTGCAGGAGGGCGTGTACGAGCGCTTCCGCGAGCGGTTCGTGGCCGCGCTGCAGTCGGTCCGCGTCGGCGACCCGCTGGCCGGCGGCACCCAGATGGGTCCGCTGGTCAACGCGCGGCGCCTGGGGGCGATCGAGGCCTTCGTCGCCGACGCGACGGCACAGGGCGCGCGCGTCGCCACCGGGGGCTCGAGGATCGGCGATCGCGGCAGCTTCCACGCGCTGACGCTGCTCGACGAGGTGCCCGACAGCGCCCGGATCATGCGCGAGGAGCCCTTCGGCGCCGTGGCGGCGATGCAGCCCTTCCGCACGCTCGACGAGGTTGTCGGCAAGGCCAACGCGCTGCCCTTCGGGCTGGCGGCCTATGCGTTCTCGCGCTCGGCCCGCACGCTGCACGCGCTGACCGAGCAGCTCGAGGTCGGGCTGCTCGGCTTGAACAGCTGCAACATCGCTGCTGCCGAGACGCCCTTCGGCGGCGTCAAGGACAGCGGCTACGGCAGCGAGGGCGGGACCGAAGGCGTCGAGGGCTACCTGCTCACGAAGTACGTCGCCGAAGGCTGCTGAGCCCGACGGCGCCGCCCGCCCTCAGCTCTCGGCGGTGAAGCCGATCGCCTTGACCACCGGCCCCCAGCGCCGGGTGTCGGTGTCGAGCAGCGTGGCCAGCTCGGCCGGCGTCGACGACTTGGACTCCAGGCCCATCACGGCCAGGCCGTCCACGGTCTCCTTGTCGGCGAGTGCGGCGCGCAGCGCCGTGTTGGCCCGCTGCACCACGTCGGCCGGGGCCTTGCCCGGCAGGTAGAAGCCGAACCACTCGCTGTAGGCCATGTCGCGCAGGCCCTGCTCCACGAGCGTGGGCGTGTCGGGCGCGAAGCGGCTGCGGGTGGCGCCGGTGGCCGCCAGCAGCCGGCACTTGCCGGCCGCCACGTGCTGCGTGAACTCGCCGATCGGGCCGCAGACGGCCTGGATCTGGCCGCCGATCATCTCGAGGATGGCCGGCTGCGTGCCGCGGTAGGGCACGTGCTTGAGATCGACGCCGGCGCTGCGGCCGAGCAGCACGCCGATGAAGTGCGGCACCGAGCCCGCCGCCGGCGAGCCGAAGTTGGCCTGCGCCGGGTTGGCCTTGCACCAGGCGAGGAACTCGGCCACGTTGCGCACCGTGGCCGGCACGGCCGGCCCGACGGCGAAGCCGAAGTCGAAGGTGCAGGCCAGCGTGACGGGGGTCAGGTCGGCCACCGGGTCGTAAGGCAGCCTGCGGTAGATGTGCGGGTACACGCCGAGCATCGACATCGGCGTCTGCAGGATCGTCGTGCCGTCGGGCGGCATCGTCCGCACGGCCTGGATGGCGATCTGGCCGCCGGCGCCGGTGCGGTTCTCGACGATCACGCTGCGGCCGTAGCCCGGCGCGAGCCTGGCCGCGACGCGCCGGCACAGCGTGTCGGACGTGCCGCCCGGCGGGAAGCCGGTGATGATCTTCACCGTCTCGAAGGCGGCCTGCGCGCGGGCGCCGGTGCCCAGCGCGGGCAGGAGCAGGGCGGCGCTGGCCTGCAGCAGGCGGCGGCGTTCGGTTCGCATCGGCGGTTCTCCGGTCGGTGGGGGGCTGGATAGTATGAATGCCACTGCCGCGACACAACCGCCGTCGACCCTTTCCCCCGCCCGGCCTGGTCCCTTCGAGGCCCGCCCATCACCTCGCGCCGCAGCCGCTGCCAGTCCACGCCCCAGAAGAAGCTCGCCCGGGCATCCAGGTCGCGCCGGCCGGCGGGTTGCCCGGGGTCGAGATCGAAAGTGCGCAAGGAGACGAGCTGGATCGCGCTGCGCGGCAGCGCCGTCTCGATGGCGCCGAGCTGCCAGCGCAGCAGCCGCTCCACCGTCGCCGGACGGAACAGCCGCCGGTCGTGCCGCGTCACGATGAACTGCAGCCCTCCGTACACCGGGAAGCCGTGCATCAGGTGCGTCACCGGCACCGTCTCGTGCATTGGGCCGCGGGCGTCGGTGATCGTGAAGCGCGAGTTGTCGAGCTGGATCTGGTTGACGTCGACCCACGCGTAGCCGATCTCGCCGTCGAGCACGATGTGCCCGTTGCGGCGGTCGAGCCAATCGGCCGGCCAGTAGCCGACGCCGAAGCCCCCGACCAGCGCGAAGTCTTCCGCGAGCCGGCGCGCCGAGCCGCTGTTGACGAAGAGCGGGCACACGCCGATGGCCGGGTGGATGGCGGGCTGGGCCTCGAGAAAGGCGCCGATGCGGTTGATCTGCGCACGCAGGGCGGCCGCCTCGGCAGCAGAATCCGGCCCATGCACCCCGTGCCCTCCGCAGCTTCCACACCGCCCGGCCCATGAAGTCGCTCCCCGAGGGTTTTCGCGCCCTCGTCATCGGCGCCGGCGGCGCGCTGGGCGGCGCGTTCGCGCAATGCCTGCAGGCCGACCCCCGCTGCGCGGCCGTGCGCGCGCTGGGTCGGCACACCGAGCCGCCCGTCGACCTGGCGCACGAGGCCGGCATCGCCGCGGCGGCCGCGCAGTTGCGCGAGCACGCGCCGTTCCAGCTCGTCGTCGTGGCCACCGGGGTGCTGCACACCGCGCGCGCGCGGCCCGAAAAGCGCCTGGCGGACCTGTCGGCCGCCGCGATGGAGGAGGTGTTCCGCATCAACGCCATCGGGCCGGCGCTGCTGCTGCGGCACCTGTCGCCGCTGCTCGACCGGCAGCGCAGCCTGATGGCGCTGCTGTCGGCCCGCGTGGGCAGCATCGGCGACAACCGCCTCGGCGGCTGGTACAGCTACCGTGCCTCCAAGGCCGCGCTCAACATGCTGGTGCGCACCGCCGCCATCGAGCTGCGGCGCACGCACCCGGGCGCGGTGCTGGCGGCGCTGCACCCGGGCACGGTGAAGTCGGCGCTGTCGCGGCCCTTCCGCGGCGACGAGATCGGCCGCGAGCCGCCGGCCGCAGCGGCCGACATGCTGAGTGCGCTCGACGCCCTCGGTCCCGACGACAGCGGCTGCTTCCTGGCCTACGACGGCCAGCGCCTGCCGTGGTGATGCGGCCGCAGGCCCGCCCGGCGGCCGCCGCCGAGCTGGCGCTGCTGCGCCAGGCGCTGACGGCGCTGCACCCGGTGGGCGACGACGACTGGGCGCTGCTCGCGCCCCTGGCCACGGCGGCGTCCTTCGCGCGCGGCTCGGCGCTGCTGCGGCCGGGAGATCCGGCGCGCACCGTCTTCTTCGTACTCGACGGCCTGCTGCGCGAGTTCTTCGCCGACGACCAGGGCCGCACCAGCACGCGCCGCTTCGCCCGCGCCGGCGACTTCTCGGGCTCCCTGGCCGACCTGCTTTCGGGCCGGCCCGCCCTCTCAGCCATCGAGGCGGTCGAAGACACCGAAGTGCTGCAGGTGCCGTGGGCGCGGTTCGAAGACCTGGCGCAGCGGCGGCCGGCCTTCGAGCGTGCCGCCCGGCGCATGACCGAGAGGCTGTATCTGCAGAAGACCCTGCGCGAGCATGAGATGCTCACGCAGCGCGCCGACGAGCGCTACCGGCGCTTCCGCGAAGCGCACCCCGACCTCGAGGCGCGCGTGTCGCAGCACCACGTGGCAAGCTACCTGGGCATCACGCCGGTGCACCTGAGCCGCCTGCGCGCGGCCGCCAGATCAGCGCCACCAGCAGCAGCGCCGCCACGTAGAACGCGGCGCGCCCGAAGGCAAAGGGCTTGACCAGCGCCGCCGGCACCACGTACAGCGCGATGCCCGCGGGCCACTGCACCCAGCGCAGCAGCAGCGCCAGCGCCTGCTCGGCCGCGGTGCGGGTGGGCACCGCCCAGCCGAGCAGGAACATGCCGAGGTAGCTGACGTGGAACTTGACCAGCGACTCCCACACCTGCCCGTGAATCTCGCCGGCGCCCGGCGGCTCGCCCGCGCCCGCACGCGCGAGCATCGCCAGGAAGTGCATGTTCTCCACCAGGTCCAGCAGCGCAGTGGCCACCATCAGCCCGGTGCCCGGCAGCACCAGCGCGCGCGGGCGGCCGAGCGCGTGCAGCTGCGAGCCCAGCACCACGAAGGCAGCGCCGTAGCAGAACAGGAAGGCGGTGTCGAGTGCAACGGCGAGCTTCAGAACCTGCGGCGCCTGCAGCAGCAGTGCCGCGTAGTCTTCGGGCCGGTGGAAGAACTGCAGCGCGTCCTGGCTCACGCCGGTGGCTGCGTACAGCCCCAGCATCGACACCACCATGCTGGCGGCCAGCAGGCACAGCAGCGACAGCAGGCCGCGCGGAAGGGCGACGTCGGCACCGGCGCGGGTCATGGCGCTCTCCTCGGGTTGGATGCCCGAATGTGGCCGTCACACCAGCGCGCGTGCAGCAACAATTGTTGTGGCGGGCCGGGCTCGCCGCGTGCCTTGCGCTGCCGCCGTCGTCCGAGAGAGACCATGCCCGCCATCGAGATCCACGAGCTGCCCGATGCGGACGTCGCGCGCCCCGGGCCTCGACCGGCTCGACGCCACGACGTGCATGGACAAGCCCATCTGACGCGCCCCGCATGAACCTCGCCCACCTGCTGTCCCGCCAGGCGCGCCTGGCTCCCGACCGCGCCACCGTCTTCCACGGCCCGCGCCCCTGGGCCAGCCATGCCGAGTGGGCCGCGCGCAGCGCGGGCCTGGCGCAGCGCATGCGCGGCGCCGGCCTGCAGCCCGGCGACCGCGTGCTGCTGTTCATGCGCAACCACCCGCGCTACCTCGAGATCCTGTGGGCCGCGTGGTGGGCCGGCCTGGTGGTGGTGCCCGTCAACGCCAAGCTGCATCCGGCCGAGGCGGAGTGGATCGTGGGCGACGCCGGCGCGCGCTGGGGCTTCGTCACGCGCGACGTCGCGCCCGGCGCGCTGGCGGGCCTGGAGCGGCAGGTCGACGCCGAGTCGGACGAGGCCTGCGCGCTGCTCGCCGCCGCACTCGACTGGACCGCGGTGCCCGTGGCCGAGCGTGCGCCCGACGACCTGGCCTGGCTCTTCTACACCAGCGGCACCACCGGGCGGCCCAAGGGCGTGATGCTCACGCACCGCAACCTGGCCACGATGGGGCTGGCGTACTTTGCCGATGTCGACCCCGCCGCGCCCGACGACGCCATGGCCTACGCCGCGCCCATGTCGCACGGCTGCGGGCTGTATGCCGTGCCGCACCTGATGGCCGGCGCGCGCCACGTGGTGCCGGCCTCGGGCGGCGTCGACCCCGCGGAGCTGTTCGCGCTGGGGCGCGCGCTCGGCCCGCTGAGCACCTTTGCCGCGCCCACCATCGTGCGCCGGCTGGTGGAGCACGCCGAGCGCGCCGGCCTCGGCCCGGCCGACGCCGCGGCCGCCTTCAAGACCATCGTCTACGGCGGCGCGCCCATGTACGTGGCCGACATCGAGCGCGCGCTGGCCGTGATGGGCCCGCGCTTCGTGCAGATCTACGGCCAGGGCGAGACCCCGATGACGGCCACCGCGCTGGCGCGGCGTCACCTGGCCGACCGCGCGCACCCGCGCCACCGCGAGCGGCTGGCCTCGGTGGGCGTGGCGCAGACGCCGGTGCAGGTGCGCGTGGCCGACGAGCGCGGCCGCGACCTGCCCGCCGGCGAGCCCGGCGAGGTGCTGGTGCGCGGCGACACGGTGATGGCCGGCTACTGGCGCAACCCCGAGGCCACCGCGGCCGCGCTGCAGGGCGGCTGGCTTTGGACCGGCGACGTGGGCAGCCTCGACGCCGACGGCTTCCTGACGCTGAAGGACCGCAGCAAGGACCTGCTCATCAGCGGCGGCTCCAACGTCTACCCGCGCGAGGTGGAGGAGGTGCTGCTCACCGCGCCCGGCGTGACCGAGGCCGCGGTGGTGGGCGCGCCCGACCCCGAGTGGGGCGAGGTGGTCGTCGCCTTCGTCGTGCCGCGTCCCGGCCCGCCTCCGGCCGCGGCCGCGCTCGACGCGCACTGCCTGCAGCGCATGGCGCGCTTCAAGCGCCCGCGCCGCTACGTCTTCGTCGATGAGCTGCCCAAGAACGCCTACGGCAAGGTGCTCAAGACCGCGCTGCGCGCGCGGCTGCGCGCCGGCGGCTGAGGGTTGCGCCGCGCGGGCGGTGCTAGCCTTACGGGCCTCGCCCGCCGCGCGCGGGCGCAACCCGAGCCCACCGCATGACCCGCCTGCTGCGCACCCTGGCCGCCTGTGTCACCCTGCCGCTGGGCGGCTGCGCGGCGCTCGACCCGCATGCGATCCTGACGCGCCAGATCGTCGCCGCTCCGGCCGCGCCAGCCACTCCCGCCACGCCGGACGCGCCCGCCGCGCCAGCCGCGCCCGGCACGCTCGACGCCGTCACCCGCCAGGCCGCCTTCGACCACGTCTGGCGCACGATCGACCAGCGCTACTACGACCCGACCATGAACGGCGTGGACTGGAAGGCCGTGGGCGCGAAGTGGCGGCCGCTCGTGCTCGAGGCGCCCGACGACGCCGCATTCTGGGACCGCCTCGACCGCATGGCCGGCGAGCTGCGCGACCTGCACACCCGCGTCGAGAGTCCGTCCCGCGCGCGGCTGTTCGAGGCCTCGAAGTCGGTGAGTCTCGGGTTCGACTTCAGGCCGCTGGGTGACGCACTCGCGGTGACGATCGTGGACCCCGAGTCCGACGCGTGGTGGGCCGGCGTGCGCCCAGGCATGGTGCTGGCGGCGGTGGAGGGCGAGCCTGCGCAGGCCGTGTTCGGCCGGCTGCGGGCCGAGGCCCGCGACGGGTCCACCGAGCAGCAGCGGGTCCGGCTGGCCACCCGGGGGCTGTTGGCCGGCGAGCCCGACTCCACGGCGCGCCTCGCCTTCGAGCGCGCCGACGGCACGCGTCTCGAGGCCACGCTGCGGCGCACGCTGTTCAACCGCGCGCCGCGCGTCACGCACCGCCGGCTGCCCGATGGCACCGGCTACATCCGCCTCACCGAGTGGAGCGAGAGCCTGCGCCGCCAGATGCTGGCCGCGCTGGCCGGGCTGAAGGACGCGCCCGCGCTCGTCATCGACCTGCGCGGCAACGGCGGCGGCTCCGGCGACATGGTGCACGCCGTGGCGCGGCAGTTCTTCGAGGGCGCCGTCACGGCCAGCCGCGTGGTCACGCGCACCGGCAAGCCCATCACGCTGGCCTTCGGGCTGGTCGAGGTCGTCAAGCTCCAGCCCGTGCTCGAGGGCACGGGCCTCTACAAGGGGCCCGTGGCGATCCTCTTGGACGACGCCAGCGGCAGCGCCAGCGAGGGCTTTGCGAGCCTGATGCAGTGGCACCAGCGCGCCCAGGTGGTGGGCCAGGTCTCGTGCGGCTGCCTGCTCGGCTTCATGGGCTACGCCGCGGTGCCCGGCGGCGGCCGGCTCGCCTACAGCGAGCTGGGCGTGGTGCTGCCCGACGGTCGCCGCGTCGAGGGCACCGGCGTGGTGCCCGACGTGCCGGTGCCGCTGGCGCTGGACGACCTGCGCCTCAGCCGCGACCGCACGCTCGAGGCGGCCGTGGCGGCCCTGGCACGGGCGCCCGCGCCCCGGCTCACGGCAAGGGTTGCGGGCGGCTGAGGCGGTGGGCCGCGGGGGCCCGAGCGGCCGCGCACGGCCACCGATGGACACCCGCGTCATCGCGGGGCCGGGCACGTTGCGGAGCCCGATCCGGTGGGCACGCGGCCCGGCGGCCGCAGGTCGTGCCCGATGCGGGTGCTCTTCATCGCGCGCGTGAGCTCGTGCACTGGCTCGTGGTGGCGGACTGCGGAACCGAACCCGGG
>Ga0209985_10002298_pt1 | contig 17507 bp, 9 predicted proteins | sample NOAtaG_FD_187305 | JGI IMG/M metagenome (GOLD analysis project Ga0209985, IMG submission 187305) | Freshwater lake microbial communities from Lake Erie, under a cyanobacterial bloom - NOAA_Erie_Diel6S_1000h metaG (SPAdes) (version 2) | ecosystem: Environmental > Aquatic > Freshwater > Lake ...
TTGTGGATCTCGACCTGCGTGCCGTCGTTGAGGTCGACCTTGTACGACACCGTCGGCGCCGTCTGCACGATCGACACGCCGCCTTCGCGCTCGAGGCGCTCCTGCACGATGTCCATGTGCAGAAGCCCGAGGAACCCGCAGCGGAAGCCGAAGCCGAGCGCCTCGCTGTGCTGCGGCTCGAAGGTGAAGCTCGCGTCGTTCAAGTGCAGCTTCTCGATCGCCTCGCGCAGCTGCTCGAAGTCCGACTTCTTCCCGTCTTCGTCGGCGCTCGACGGATAGAAGTCGCAGAACACCATCTGCTTCGGCTCTTCGTAGCCTTCGAGCGCGACGTCGGCCGGGTCAATGTCGAGCGTGATGGTGTCGCCGACGCGGACGTCGCCGAGAGTCTTCATGCCGGCGCACACCGAGCCGACCTGCGCGTAGTTGAGTTCCTTCACCTTCTGCGGGAAGGGCGTGTAGCGCAGGAGCTCCGTCACCGAGAAGGTGCGGCCCGTGCCCATCATGCGGATCTTGTCGCCTTGCTTCAGATGGCCGTCGAAGACACGTACGTACATCACCACGCCGCGATACTCGTCGTACTTCGCGTCGAAGACGAGGCCGCGCAGCTTCTTGGTGACCGGCGGCTTCGGCGCCGGCAGCTTCTCGCAGATCGCATCGAGGAGCGGTTGGATTCCCTGTCCGGTCTTCGCCGAGACATAGATGCACTCTTCTGCGGCGAAGCCAAAGACCTGCTCGATCTCCATCGCGACTGCGTCGGGGTTCGCGGCGGGGAGGTCGATCTTGTTGACGACGGGGATGATCGTCAGGTCGCCCGCGACGGCGAGATATGCGTTCGCGACCGTCTGGGCCTGCACGCCTTGGGTCGAGTCGACGACGAGGACGGCGCCTTCGCACGCCTTGAGCGCCCGCGACACCTCGTAGGTGAAGTCGACATGGCCCGGCGTGTCGATGAAGTTGAGCTCGTACTCCTCGCCCTTGTAGGTGTGCTTCACCGTCACGGCTGAGGCCTTGATGGTGATGCCGCGCTCGCGCTCGAGGTCCATCGAATCGAGGAACTGCGCGCGTGCCTCGCGCTCGGAGACGGCCTTCGTCGCCTGCAGGAGTCGGTCCGCGAGGGTCGACTTGCCGTGGTCGATGTGGGCGATGATGGAGAAGTTGCGGATCTTCACGGGAATCGGACAGTGTAGCCGAGCGGGGCGTGGCGATGGCATCGCGGGTTTGGTCGCGGATTGCAGGCACCGTCGGGCGGAACCTACCTCCGCACCCACGCCCAGAAAGCCCCGAGGCAGCCGCGATTCGCGGACGGTTGCGGCATGGGTTTCGCTGGCGGCGTGGTGGGCGGGACGACTGGTCGCGTCGGTGGAAGCCCGCCAGAGCGCTGGGCCGCGCGTTGCGCCCGCAGCACTTCGGTGCGCCGACGCGCCTCCTCCTCGTCGCCTGTCTCGTCGAAGAACAGCAGGAACTGCGTCGCGAGCCATTCGTCTTCGTCGAACCCAAACGGTGGCATGGCTTCCCCCTCGCCGGCGCTAGATCGGCCGGGCGTGGCGCGTTGCGAGCGCCGCAAGCCGCGCGCGCGCCTCGTGAACGCGGGACTCGGCGATGCGCCCGTCGACGACCGCCGCCGCGAGCGACTCGATCACCTCGTGCTGCGCCTCGTGGGTGTGGCAGACGAGGAGCGCGTCGACGCCTGCACCGACCGCGCGCGCCGCCGCCTTGCCCGAGCCGAAGTGCTCGCTGATCGCCTTCATCTCGAGGCAGTCGCTGACGCAGACGCCGTCGAAGCCGACCTCCCCGCGAAGGAGCCCGATCGCGGGGGCGCTCATCGTCGCCGCGACGCCTGGGTCGAGGGCGTCGAAGACGACGTGCGTCGTCATCACGCAAGAGACGCCCGCCTTCACCGCAGCCTTGAACGGCACGAGCTCGCATGCGCGCAGTCGCTCGAGCGCGTGCGCGAGGCGCGGCAGGTCGTGGTGCGAGTCCTTGTCGGTGTCGCCGTGACCGGGGAAATGCTTGGCGCACGCGGCGAGCTCCGTCTCGAGCCCGGCGATCATCGCCGCGCCGAGTTCGGCAACCACCGCGGGGTCCCGGGAGAACGAGCGCTCGCCGATCACGGGATTCGCTGGGTTCGAGTCGACGTCGACGACGGGCGCCAAGTCGATGTCGAAGCCTGCGTCGCGCACCTGCGCACCGAGGCGACGCCCGATCTCGCGCACCTCGGCCGGGCTCTTGCCGCCGATCTCGCGCAGCGACGGAAAGCGCTCGAAGCCCTCGTTGAGCCGCGTGACGCGGCCGCCCTCCTGGTCGACCGAGAGAAGCAGGGGCCCCGGCGCGATCGACTTGAGCTCATGGATGAGCGCGCGCGTCTGGTCGCGGGTGCCGACGTTGCGAACGAAGAGGATCACGCCCGACACGCCGCGGTGGATCAACTTCACCGTCTCGGGGGGGGGGATCTTTCCGTCAAAGCCGATCCAAAGGAGCGGTCGGACGAGGTCTTCTGCTTCGGACGCGCGCATCGGAGGCACTGTATCGCGGGGCCGTTGAGTCAGTGCCGATGCGCGATCGGCAGCGAGATCTTCTTCTCGAGTTCGTCGGTCGGGACAGCGATCAGGTCGTATCCGTTCGCGTCGATCACCGTGCAGCGCACGAGTTCGCCCGGCGAGCGCTTCTCAGTCGACTGGACATACGTGAGCGAGTCGATCGACGGCGCCTGGAAGTATGCGCGGCCCGTGTAGAGGGCGCCGCCCTTCGTGACGCCCGTCGTCGCGCGCGACTTTGACTTGCCCGCGGAGACGCTGTCGATGAGCACATCGAGCTGCACCTTCGACTCGGCCTGCAACTTCGCGTTCTCGAAGGCGATTTCCTGCTGGAGGAGCATGAGCCGCTCCTCGCGCTCGCGCTTCACCTCGTCGGGAACGGCGAGCGCCGGGTCCTTCTCCATCGTGCCGGCGGGCGTGCCCGCCTCGGCCGAATAGCGGAAGACGCCGAGCATCTCGAACTGCTGCTCGCCGACAAACTCGAGGAGCTGCTCGAAGTCGTCGTCGGTCTCGCCCGGGAACCCGACGATGAAGGTGGTGCGGATCGCGATCCCGGGCACGCGGTCGCGCAGCTTTCCGAGGAGTTCCTCGGTGTGGGCGCGCGTCGTGTGGCGGCGCATCGCGGTCAGCATCGCGTCGCTCGCGTGCTGAAGCGGCATGTCGATGTACTTGACGATGTTGTCGAGCCTCGCGATCGCATCGATCGACGCGTCGTCGAACTTCGACGGGTACGCGTACATCAGGCGCATCCAGCCGCCGCCGAACTCGCGCGCGACGCCGTGAATCGTCTTGAGGAGGCCGGGCAGGCCGCCGTCGTAGCCGACATCCATGCCGTAGCTCGTCGTGTCCTGGCCGATGAGGTTCAGCTCGAACGCGCCCGAGGCCATGAGCCCGCGCGCCTCGGCGGCAATCGCATCGAGTGGCTTCGAGCGCATCTTGCCGCGGATCGAGGGAATCGTGCAGAACGCGCAGCGCTGGTTGCAGCCTTCCGAGATGCGCAGATACGCCCAGTGGCGCGGCGTGAGGCGCACGCGGTTGTCGTCGCCCTCGAAGTAGCCGATGCCCTTGCCGTCGGCGCCGTTCACGGTGAGGCCGACGGTCTTGAGGCCGCGCTCGGCCGCCGCCTGGAGCGCGTTGCCGGCGATCCAGTATTTCGGCGCCTTGTCCGCCACGTCGGCCGCGCCTTCGCCACCGACCGCGTCGACGATGTGGTCGCGGTCGAAGACGCCGACCATCGCGTCGATGCCGGGCGCCCACTCGAGAAGCTTCGCGCGGTGGCGCTGCACCAGGCAGCCCGCGACGACGACGCGCTTGATCTCGCCTCGCTCCTTGCGGCGGATCGCGTCGTGGATCACTTCGAGCGACTCGTCCTTCGACGCCTCGAGGAAGCCGCAGGTGTTGACGACGATCGCGTCCGGGCGCTGGTCCTCGTTCACGAGCTCGAAGCCGGACTGCTTGAGGACGCCGAGCATCTTCTCGCTGTCGACGAGGTTCTTCGGACAGCCGAGGCTCACGAAACTCACGCGGGCGATGTCAGGCTTGGTTGCGGTCATGGTCGGAAGCGGGGCGAATCGGGGAATCGCACAGTGTAGATCGGTCAGCGTGCGCCGCCGAAGCCATAAAGCCGGCGAGAGGCAATTTCGCGCCAGACCGCGTCGGAAATGCCGCTCGGGCGCGTGCCCGACGCGATCTGCGCGCGGAGATCGGTCGATGCGAGCTCGACGGGCGCGAGGTCGAGAAGCCATGCGGGAGCGTCCGCGAATCCGTTGGTGCGACCGAAGTCCGCGAGGAACGCCGCGACCGACTCGCGCGTGTCGGGAGGCCGGATCACGATCGCCGGTCGAGCGAGCTCGAGGAGTTCGCGCCAGCGGTGCCAGCGTTCGATGCCGCGGATTGCGTCGCTTCCGACCAGAAAGCGGATCGCGCCGCGGAGCGACGGCGTGCGCTCGCACAGGGCCGTCACGGTGTGAAGCGTGTAGCTCGGGCCCTCGCGGTCGAGTTCGAGGCGCGAGAGGCGCACTTCCCCGAATGTCTCGTCGCCGATCGCGCCGAACGCGGCGCGGCACATCGCAAGGCGGGCCTCGCCGTCGGCGGGCGGCGCGTCTCCCTTCAGCGGATTGATGCGCGCCGGCATCACCACCGCGCATGGCGAGCAGAGCGCGCGCATCGCTTCGGCGAGCATCGTCGCGTGACGGACGTGCGGCGGGTCGAACGAGCCGCCGTAGAGGACGAGCGGATGCGCGGCGTCGGAGCGTTCGAGCGCGCTGCGCGCGCCAAGGGCATCGACCGTGAACGCCGCGTTCCGCAGCGCCAGTCGCGAGCTGCGCCCGATGCGAATGAGCGCGGGGACGAGCGCGGGCCGGCGCACGATCGCCGCGAGGACGCGCGCAACGCTCGTCTCGCCGCGCGCGTCGACGAAACCCTCGAGTTCGGCGGGCAGCGTCTCGTCGGCTCCATCGCTGATGCCGCGGACGACGCCCCAGCGCAGGCCTGCGGACTCGGCGCAGGACGCGAAGGCGTACGACTCGAGGTCGACAAGCTGGGCGCGGGTGTCGGTCGCAAGGCGCGACTTCTCCTCCGGCGTGCGTGCGAGGTTCGCCTGCTCGACGACGCGCGCGCACGCGCCGGGGATGAGGGTCGAGCGGAGCGGCGTCGTCGCGTTCCCGGAGACGACCTCACCGCACGCGTGATCGGTGCCCGGTGCGAGACGCGCGTCGAGCGAGCCTGCGAGCCCGAAGAGGATGACGAATCGGGGGTTCCGGACGGGCCACCGGTCGCGTGCGGCGAACGCACGACGGATGCCGTCCGACCCCGGGCCGGTCGTGACGACGGGCAGCTTGCCGAACCGCAGGAACGCGCGGCGTTCGAAGCCCAGTGGGCAGAACACAAGCGGGGGATCGGCTTCCCGGAGGATCTCGTCGGGGCTGTGGCCCGCGGGCGGCATGGCGACGAGCGTATCGGGAAGCGAACTCGACAGGAGCGTGGGAGCCGCTATCATCTTCGCCTTCCCCTAGACCGGATTCCGGTTCGGTTCCAGCTGGCCCCATCGTCTAGCCTGGTCTAGGACACCTCCCTTTCACGGAGGTAACGAGGGTTCGAATCCCTCTGGGGTCACTCAACGCACAGGGCCGCGGCGAAAGCCGCGGCCCTGTGCGTTGAGTGACCAGCGTCCCGCATGGGGCGGCGACTCGGCCCGACATCGGACGGGGCGCGACGCGCCCCATGCGGTCCACGCGCGGCCGCACGCTCCTCGCTGGGCGTGGTCGTCGCGCTGCGGCGCGGCGCAGCGCGCCGCACGCTCCGAGCACGCCCGACTCGTCGCGTCGACCGCGCCCCATCGGGATCCGGATCCTCGGCGTCGGCTTCGCGCCTCCGCCTCGGATTTCGAATCCCTCTGATTGAACTGACTGCGTCCCGCATGGGGCGGCGACTCGGCCCGGCGTCGCCGAGCGCGGAGCGCGCGCGAGTTGTCCCCGACTGCGAGTTTCCAAACAGAACCTACAGGAACCGCTCGATCAACTTCCGCGAGTGCGGGTCGAGCGCGAAGCGATCCCGCACGCGATAGCTCAGCCCATGCGTGTCGGTGATCAGCAGGGCCCCGAGCGCGAGCCTGCGGATATCTTCCTCGCCCTTCAGGACGAAGCGCGCCTCGCCGCGGTCGGTCTCGACCGTCCACGTGCTCGGCGTGGAGAAGGTCGACACGCTCAGGATCCGCTCGAGGGTCGGGATGAACTCGCGGCTCGCAAGGTCTTCCTCGATCAACCTGCGCTGCGTCTCGGGCACGTCGGCGAGCCGCGCGAACCAGAGCACTTCATGTCCGTCGCCGCCGACGAGGCTCACGTCCTGGTCCGGCGCGCTCAGCGGGAATGCCCGCACCGGGAGGACGCCGGCATGCCGCGTGCCATCGGCAAGCGTGCAGACGAGCCGTCCGCGCGCATCGCGCTCGAGTGTGAACGCCGGCGTCGTCATGCTCCCGCCTCTCTGAGCGCCGTCGGCAACGCCGACGAATCCGCCTGCGCCTTGCGCTCCTCGTCGTTGCGCCTCGCCTGCGCTTCGTGGATGCGCCAGTACGCCCCTTGCCGCGCCATCAGCTCGTCGTGCGGCCCGACCTCGACCACTTGTCCGCGATCGAGCACAACCAGCCTGTCCGCCTTGCGCAAGGTCGAGAGCCGATGCGCGATCGCGATCGTCGTGCGGCCCTCGACGAGATTGTCAAGTGCAGCCTGGATCTCCTTCTCGGTCTCCGTGTCGACGCTCGAAGTCGCCTCGTCGAGAATCAGGATGCGCGGATCGATGAGGAGCGCGCGCGCGATGCTGATCCGCTGCCGCTCGCCGCCCGAGAGTCCCTGTCCACGTTCGCCGACGAGACTGTCGTACCCGTGCGGAAGACGCAGGATGAACTCGTGCGCCCGCGCGGCGCGCGCGGCGGCGACGATCTCCTCGCGCGTCGCGCCGGGCCGTCCGTAGGCGATGTTCTCCGCGATCGAACCGAAGAAGAGGAACGGCTCCTGCAGCACGAGGCCGATGTGGCGGCGATAGTCCGAGACGCCGAAACGCCGGATGTCCGTGCCGTCGACGTGGATGCTGCCCTCGCTCACGTCGTAGAAGCGACAGATCAGGTTCACGAGCGTGCTCTTGCCCGAGCCGCTGTGGCCGACGAGGCCGATCATCTCGCCGGGACGAATGTCGAGGTCGAGTCCGCGGATCACCGCGCGGCTTCCGTAGCGGAATCCCACGTTCTTCAGCGTGATGTGGCCTTCGGGCTTGTCGATCTTCACAGGCTGCGAAGGTTCCGGCACGCTCGAGTTGTGGTCGAGGATGTCGAAGATGCGCTTCGCGCCCGCCGCCGCCTTCTGCGTGATCGACACGATCCGGCTCATCGACTCGAGGCGTCCGTAGAAGCGCCCGATGTAGGCGATGAAGGCGGTGAGGACACCCACCGTGATCTCGCCCTTGCTCACCTGCCAGATGCCGAAGGCCCACACGATGAGGAGCCCGACGTCCGTGAGGAGCGTCACGGTCGGCGAGAACAGGCTCCACGTACGGTTCAGACGGTCGTTCACCGCGAGATTGGCGCGGTTCGCATCGGCGAAGCGCTGCGCCTCGCGCTTCTCCTGCGCGAACGCCTTCACCACGCGGATCCCGGGAATCGTGTCGGCGAGGACGTTCGTCACGTCGCTCCACGCGCGGCCGATCTTCTCGAAGCCCATGCGCAGCCGGCTGCGCACGGCCTGGATCAGCCAGCCGATCACCGGAAGCGGCACGAGCGTCACGAGCGCAAGCCACGGATTGATCGAGAAGAGGATGACCGAGGTCATCACGAGCATCACCACGTCGGTGATGAAGTCGAGCGCATGCAGCGACAGGAAGATCGAGATCCGGTCGGTGTCGGATCCGATGCGCGCCATCAGGTCGCCGGTGCGCTTCGCACCGAAGTAGTCGAGGCTCAGGCCGAGGAGATGCCCGAACGACGTGGTGCGCATGTCGGCCGCAATGCGCTCGGAGACGAGCGCGAGAAGCCACGTCGTCATCCAGCCGAGGATCCATGCGAACACGGCGGCGCCGAGGAGTCCGCCGAGAAGCCACGCGACGCGCGTCGCCTCGATCACCTTTCCGCTCTGGAAGGGAATGAGGACATCGTCCATCAGCGGGATGGTGAGATAGGGCGGAACCAGTCGCGCGGCCGTCGCCGCAAGCATGAGCGAGATCCCGAGGAGGAGCTTCCATCGGTAGGGATGGGCGAAGCGCCACAGCCGCAGCAGCACCCACGTCGACGGCGGCGAACGGAGTTCGCGCTCGCATGCGGGGCACTCGTCCGAACCCTCGGGCAGCGCTGCGTTGCAGGTGGGGCATGCCGCGGGGAGATCGTTTCCTGCGGGCGGCGCGCCGTGGAGAAGCGCATGCTGCACCGCCTCGAACTGCGTCGCGAAGCGCAGCGCCGCCGCGTTTGCGTCAAGCGTGAAGCGCCAGAACTGGAGGCGCCGGTCGCCGTCGAGGAGTTCGAGCATCCCAAGCCCGGCGTGGTCGCTGTGGCGGAGGGTCAGCGCGGTGGCCCCGGGCCTTGCGAGCGGCCAGACGCGCTCGCCGCCTTCCGTTCGGTCGATCAAGGCACCTGGGGTGAGTTCGACCCTGCCCCTGGCGTACCGAAGCCGCCTGTCGAGGTCGACTTCGAGCGTTGCGGTGGCCGGAGGGGGGATGGTCGTCATCGGGGGAGGGAGCGCGGAAGGGGGAAAGTACGAAAGATTGGTCGCCCGAGGGAATGCCCGGTCGCTCGGACACGCCATTTGCCGCCTCCCGCCGGGCCCCTTCGGGGCTCGGCTGTCTCGTTCCCGGGGTCTCGTTCCCGGGGTCTCGTTCCCGGGGTCTCGTTCCCGGGTCGCGGGAGCCCGGGTGTCGGAAGTTCGCCCGGGGCTGGTCGTTCAAGCCGGTGTGCGCGCCGGGTCGTGAAGTCGGCGCACCGAGTCGAGCTTTGACGGTGTGGACCCTCGGTCATGTGGAACTTGGGTCGTGTGGAACTTGGGTCGTATGGAACTTGGGTCGTATGGAACTTGGGTCGTATGGACCTCGGACGTATCGGCGCGCTGCGCAACAAGCATGGACCGGCTCACGATGATTCGCTCACCCTTGCGACGGTACAGTATGGACAGTGCTTCGAACGCAACGGCCCGCAACGACGAACGCGGTGCAAGTTCGAGGCAGAACGCCATGGACGACCTTCGACTGCTGCGCATCAACTACCTGCGTGGCCCCAACATCTGGACCTACCGGCCCGCGCTCGAAGTGTGGCTCGACCTCGGAAGCCTCGAGGATCGACCTTCGAACACGATTGCCGGCTTCAACGACCGACTCGTCGCCTTGCTTCCCGGCCTTGAGGAGCATCACTGCGGCGTCGGCGAACGCGGCGGATTCCTGCAGCGGCTCGCATCGGGAACGATGGCCGGCCACATCCTCGAGCACGTCATCATCGAGCTCTTGAACCTCGGCGGCATGCCGACGGGCTTCGGCCAGACCCGCAGCACGTCGCGCCGCGGCGTCTACCGCATGGTCTTCCGGGCACGCGACGAGCGCGTGGCGCGCATCGCGCTCGCGGAAGGGCATCGGCTGCTCTCGGCCGTCCTCCGCGGGGAGGAGTTCGAGGTGGCCGACTCGATCGAGGCCGTCCGCGACGAGGTCGACCGCAGCTACCTCGATCCGAGCACCGCCTGCATCGTCGCGGCGGCCACCGAGCGCCAGATCCCGCACATTCGCCTGAATGCGGGAAGTCTCGTCCAGTTTGGCTACGGGGCGCGGCAGCATCGCATCTGGACCTCTGAGACCGGCCACACAAGCGCGATCGCGCAGGAGATCACCCGCGACGAAGTGCTCACGCGGTCGCTGCTTGCGACCTGCGGCGTGCCGGTCCCGAAGACGACGGTCGTCCGTTCTGCGGACGAGGCATGGGAGGCCGCGCAGGAGATCGGGCTGCCGGTGATCGTGAAGCCGACCGAGTCGAGCACCGCGCGCGGCATGCTGCTCGACCTCTCGACCGAGGATGCGGTACGGGCCGCGTATGCGAGCATCGCGGCGCAGGATGCGGAGGCGATCGTCGAGCGCTCGATTCCCGGCACCGAGCACCGTCTGCTTGTCGTCGGAGGCAAGGTGGTCGCGGCCGCCCGCGGCGACGGCTGGTGGGTGACGGGCGACGGCCGCTCGAACGTGCAGGATCTCGTCGATCTCCAGATCAACGCCGAACTTCGCCGTCGCGACCGCGGCGGGATGTCGTCGGCGCGCATTCACTGCGCGACCGACCGGACGGTGCTTCTCGATCTCAAGCGTCAGGGGCTCGCGCCCGACAGCGTCCCCGTCGCCGGAAGCCGCGTCCTGATCCAGCGGATCGGCGCGAACGCGACCGACTGCACCGACGACGTGCACCCCGAGGTCGCGCGCATCGTCGCGCTGGCGGTGCGCGTGGTCGGCATCGACATCGCCGGCGTCGACGTGGTGGCGCGCGACATCGCGCGGCCGCTTCGCGACCAAGAAGGCGCGATCCTCCGCGTGAACGCGGGGCCCGGCCTCCTCATGCACCTGACTCCCGCGCTTGGGTCGCCGCGACCTGTGGGTGAGCGGATCGTCGAGCACCTCTTCCCCTCAGGCGACGATGGCCGCATCCCGATCTTCGGCGTCGCTGGCTCGCGCGACACCGGCCACATCGTGCGGCTCATCGCCTGGCTCATGCACCTCGGCGGCCTGCACGTCGGGCTCGCGTGCCGCGCCGGGCTTTGCCTCGATCGGCGCAAGGCAGATGCCGGCGATGGCACCCGCTGGGAGTCGGCTCGACGCCTGCTCATGAACCATCTGGTCGAGGCCGCGATCTTCGAGACTCCTGCGTCGTCGATCCTGCGCGATGGCCTGCCCTACGATCGTTGCGAGGTGGGCGTGGTGCACGACCTCGATGGGCATGAGCGGCTGGCGGAGTTCGACGTCGTCGAGCGCGACCAGATGTTCAAGGTGATGCGCACGCAGGTCGATGCGGTCCTTGCACGCGGTGCGGCGGTGCTGAACGCGGCGGATCCTCGGATCGTTGACATGGCGGAACTCTGCGACGGCGAGGTCGTGCTCTACGGGCTCGACGAGCGCAACCCCGCGATCGTCGCGCATCGCACGCTGAGCAGGCGCGCGGTGTTCGCGCGCGGCCGGTCGATCGTGTGCGCGACCGGCGCGGGCGAGACGGTGCTCGCCGATCTCCTCGAAGGTGTTCACGGGCATGCCCGCGAGGTTGCTCGCGGGGACGGCGCGCGCGCATCGGCCGACGAGGCGACGCTCGCGGGCGTCGCGGCGGCGTGGGCGCGCGGGCTCGAACACGACGTGATCGTGACGGGCGTCGCGACCTTCCGGAGCGATCTCGATCCCTTCTCGCAGCTGATGGCCGACGACCGAACCGCGGCGGGCACGGCGAAGGGCACCTGACGAACAGCGCCGCAGCGCGCGTCCGCGCGTCGGCGGCAGACAGACGACTCGATCCATGGAACTCAATCGAATCAAGGCCCTGCGAGGGCCGAACCGCTGGAGTCGACACACCGCCATCGAGGCGCTGGTGCATTGCGCGCCATCCGAACGGTCGATCGCGGACATCCCCGGCTTCGAGACGCGGCTCCGCGAGTGCTTTCCCCACATCGGCGTCCTCGCCAAGGGGCGCAACGGCGAGAGCTCGCTCGCACATGTCCTCGAGGCCGCGGCGCTTGCGCTTCAGGAGGAGGCCGGTTGCCCGGTGACCTTCTCGCACACCGAGCCGACCATGGAGGACGGAGCGTCGTTCGTCGTCGTCGAGTACGGCGAAGAGGACGTGGGACGCAAGGCGATCGCCGAGGCGCGCGCGCTCATCGAGGCCGTGATCGCCGGCGCGCCCTTCGACGCCGAGCGCGCCGTCGCCTCGCTGCGCGCGCTCGATGAGGACGTGCGCCTCGGCCCGAGCACCGGCTCGATCGTCGTCGCGGCCGCCGCGCGGGGCATTCCGTTCCAGCGACTCACGCAGGGAAGCATGGTGCAGTTCGGGTGGGGCTCGCGACGGCGCCGCATCCAGGCGGCGGAGATCGACGCGACCGGCGTCGTGGCGGAGTCGATCGCACAGGACAAGGATCTCACGAAGGCGCTTCTCTGGGCAGGCGGTGTTCCCGTGCCGCGCGGTCGTCCCGTCGACTCGCTCGAGGACGCGTGGAGCGTCGCGCTCGAGGTCGGCCTGCCGGTCGTCGTGAAGCCGCTTGACGGAAACCAAGGCAAGGGCGTGACGGTGAACGTCGACACGCGCGAACTGATGGAGGTCGCGTACAAGGCCGCCGCTGCGATCGGTCAGGTGATGGTCGAGTCGTGTCTTCCGGGAAACGACTTCCGCCTGCTTGTGATCGGCGATCGACTGATCGCCGCCGCGCGGCGCGATCCGCCGTTCGTGACGGGCGACGGGACGCTCACCGTGCGCGAGCTCGTCGCGAAGGTGAACGAGGATCCGCGCCGCGGCGAGGGACATGCGACGAGCCTCACGAAGATCAGGCTCGATGCGATCGCGCTTGCCCGGCTCGAACTGCAGGGCCTCGCGCCCGAGTCGGTGCCCGAGCGTGGCCGGCGCGTGGTCCTGCGCAACAACGCGAACCTCTCGACCGGCGGCACCGCCACCGACGTCACCGACGACGTGCATCCATCGGTCGCGGAGCGCGCCGTCGCCGCCGCGCAGATCGTCGGCCTCCACGTCTGCGGCGTCGACGTCGTCTGCGACAGCGTGATGCGTCCGCTCGAGGAACAGGGCGGCGGCATCGTCGAGGTGAACGCAGCGCCCGGACTGCGCATGCATCTTGCGCCCTCGCACGGCCGCGGCCGCCCGGTCGGCGAAGCGATCGTCGGGCTTCTCTATCCGCCCGGCGAGGACGGCCGCATTCCCGTCGTCGCGGTGACCGGCACCAACGGCAAGACGACCACCGTGCGCATGATCGCGCACTTCTTCGCGGAAAGCGGGAAGTGCGTGGGATTCACCGGCACCGACGGCGTCTACGTCGGCGGGCATCAGATCGACAGCGGCGACTGCTCGGGACCGAAGAGCGCGCGCAGCGTGCTCATGCATCCGGACGTCGAGGCGGCGGTGCTCGAGACCGCGCGCGGCGGCATCCTCCGCGAGGGGCTCGGCTTCGACCGCTGCCAGGTCGCGGTCGTCACAAATCTCGGCGAGGGCGACCACCTCGGCATGCACCACATCCACACCACGGAGCAGCTCGCCGCCGTGAAGAGCGTGATCGTGCAGGCGGTGCCGGCGACGGGGGCGTGCGTCCTCAACGCGGCAGATCCAAACGTCGCGGCGATGGCGCGGCTCTGCCCCGGCGAACTCATCTACTTCTCCGCGGCGAGGCATCATCCGGTGCTCGAGCGGCATCGCGCGCAGGGGAGGCGCTGCGTGTTCGTCGATGGCGGCGACATCGTGGCGGCGCACGGGCAGCAGATCCAGCGCATTCCGCTGCGCGACATCCCCATGACCCGCGGCGGGACCATCGGATTCCAGATCGAGAACGCCATGGCCGCGGTCGCTGCGGCGTGGGCGTGCGGCATCGACTGGAGCGTGATCCGGCGCGGCGCGGCCACCTTCCAGAGCGATCGCCGCAGCGTGCCGGGACGATTCAACATCATGGAACACCGCGGCGCGACGGTGATCGTCGACTACGGACACAACCCCGATGCGATGCGGGCGCTCGTGCGCGCCGTCGAGGCGATGCCGCTTGGCGATGGCGGCCGGCGCTCGGTCGTCATCAGCGGCGCGGGTGACCGGCGCGACGAGGACATCCGCGGCCAGACGCAGATCCTCGGCGCTGCGTTCGACGACGTGGTGCTCTTCCAGGACGCGTGCCAGCGCGGCCGGGCCGATGGCGAGGTGCTGGCGTTGCTTCGCGAAGGGCTCCGGGGCGCCGCGCGGACCGCGCAGATCGACGAGATCCGCGGCGAATTCGCCGCGATCGACCTGGCGCTCGAGCGACTTCGGCCGGGCGACCTCTGCCTCTTGATCGTCGATCAGGTCGAGGAAGCCCTCGCGCACATCGAGGCGCGCAGCGCTACCTGAGGTCGCGAAGCGCCGGGTGCTCGAAGAGCAGTCCGCCCACGTAGCGCGCGCCGGGCGCCGTGAGATGCATGCCGTCCTCGGAGATGAGCTTCCCGTCGGGAGTGAGAAGCGGGACCCGGCCATCCTCATCGATCAGCATGCCGAGGAGATCGATGAACTCGGCATCGACGATCCGCGCGCGGTCGAGTTCGTTCTGGACGCGGACCGACTCCACGACCTTCGGGCGGAAGTTGCGCCGCGACGCACCGCGTTCGGCGAGGAGCGCGTTCGGATTCCAGCCGAAGTTCTTCAGGCCCACGACGACGATCCGCGTCGCGCCGAGTTTCCGGTAGAGCGCGACGTCTTCGGCCCAGCACTCCGTCTCGAGCGCGCCGAGCACGAAGATCGCGATGTCGGATTCGGCAAGCGCGCGGCGGGTCTTCTCGGGAATCGCCTCGACGCTTCCCTTGCAGGAAATCTCGTCCTTCCGGGAGACCTGGTGGTACGAGAGCTCGTAGTTCGCCAGATAGCCGTTCTCGAGTATGCAGTTGCCGACGTCGCGCGCGTAGCTGTTGCCGACGATCAGGACATTTGGCTTCGTCGCGTCCGTGAACGGCGCATCGAGATACGAATAGACGCGGTTTCCGTACTCCTTGCGGCGCATGAGCCGGCCATCGCTGTTGACGGCCTGGCTGAACTCCGGGACCCGCCCCGGAAAGCCGCCCTTGCGGTCCACCATGAAACCGGCTGCGGCAAGGCCTGCGCCGCCGAGGACCGTGAACGCGAATACCTGTGCGCGCGTCCAGCCGCCGCTCTGGCGGAACGGGCGCTCGACGAATCGCCAGGAGAGGTAGGCAAGCGGGAAGGCGAGCGCCAGCGCGCCGAGCGACATCAGGAGCGTGGGATGCTCCGCGCTCATCAGCCGCAGGAACGCGAGGAGCGGCTGATGCCAGAGATAGAGGCTGTAGCTGATGAGCCCAACTCCGACGACGGCCCGATGGCATAGGAGCCGCGCGGCGGGCATCGTCTCGCTGGCGAAGGCGATCACCAACATGGTTCCCACGACAGGCACGAGCGAGAGCGCGCCGGGTAGCCGGGTTGAGCCGTCGAAGAGTGCGACCGACGCGGCGATCATCGCGAGGCCGAGGATCGCGAGGAGTCCGCGCGCGCCTGCGCTGAAGTGCGCGCCGAGGTCGCCGCGGCGCGACTCGGCGTAGGCGAGGATCGCGCCCGCGAGTAGCTCGAACGCGCGGGTATGAAGCATGAAGAAGGCCGTCTGCGGCGAGCGCGACATCGTCCATTCGGCGAGCGCGAGGCTCACGATCGCAGCGCCGCCAAGCGCCCAGCCGGTCCAGCCCCGCCGATGCACCGCAAGCAGGATCCACGGGAAGATGAGGTAGAACTGCTCCTCGATCCCGAGGCTCCAGGTGTGAAGCAGTGGCTTCAGTTCCGTCGAGATGTCCCAGTAGCCGGATGTCAGGAGCAGCAGGATGTTGTTGGCGGAGAAGACCGTTGCGAACGTGCTCTGGCCGAGGTTCTCGAAGGCGTCGGGGAGAAGGAGGAACCATCCGGGAATCAGGCAGGCGAACAGCACCAGATAGAGCGCGGGAATGATGCGTCGCGCCCGCCGCTCGAGGAAGTGCACGATCGAGAAGCCACCCTTGTCGATGTCGCGCAGCAGGATGCCCGTGATCAGGTAGCCGCTGATGACGAAGAAGACATCGACGCCGACGAATCCGCCGGCGAAGCCCGGCACTCCGGCGTGGAAGGCAAGCACGGGCAGCACAGCCCATGCGCGCAGTCCATCGACTTCCTTGCGATACCGGAGCAACTGTCGCGCGCCTTTCTGTCGGAGTCCCTGCAGCACTGCGACGTCGGAAGCCGGGAGGGTAGCGTGGCGTGGCGCCGGCCACCTGAGATGGGAATCGCCCGCGATTCCCGAAGCATCCCCTCGCCCATCCCTTTCCGAGCGGAGCGTGGCCCCTGCATGCACCGCGCTGGCCAGCGGCGTGTTGGCGGCCGTCAGCCCCAGTTCGTCAGCAGGACGCCGATGTCCGACGACGAGGTGAATCCATCGCCATCGAGGTCCCCATCCGGGGTGCCCCACGTGCTGAGGAGGATCCCGAGGTCGACGGAGTTCACCACGCCATCGCCGTTGAAGTCGCCGGGCTTGCGGCATGTCATGCACTGCGTCTCTGCCTGCGCGGCGCAGGTGTTGTCCCATTCGATGTTGCAGCAGAAGCTGTCGGCCGCGCAGATGAGTTCGCAGCAGGCGGCGTCCGAGCACGCGGCCGTCGCGTGACCGGTGCAGCAGTCGCCGGCGCCCGGGGCGCCGCAGACCTCAGAGCACGGTGCGCATGCGGTCATCGCCGCCTCCGCGCAGTTTGCGTCCCACTCCGATTCGCAGCAGAACGGATCTTGCGCGCACACGGTCGCGCAGCAGGTGGCGTCCGAGCAGGAAGGCGTCGGATGCGCCGCGCAGCAGTCGCCGCTCGACGCGGCTCCGCATCCCGGGCCGCAGACGCCGCAGACTTGCCGCGCCGTCTGCGCGCAGGCATTGTCCCACGCCTGCGAGCAGCACACGGGGTCCACGAGGCAGATCGAGAGGCAGCATCGGTCGTCGGAGCAGCCTGGCGTCGTGCGGGCGGTGCAGCAACTTCCGGCCGCCGGGTTGCCGCACGCGCCGCCGCAGTCGCCGCAGAGGATGTCGGCTGCTTCCGCGCAGGTCGCGTCCCACTCTTCGTCGCAGCAGAAGCCGTCGAGCGAGCAGACGGCAGAGCAGCAGAGTTCGTCCGAGCAGGATGGCGTGGTCTTGGCGGCGCAGCAGCCTCCAGTACCCGGCTCGCCGCAGCCGATGCCGCACACGCCGCAGATCTGGGTTGCCTTGTTCGCGCACACGGCGTCCCACTCCGATTCGCAGCAGAACGCGTCCATCGCGCAGACGGCGTTGCAGCAGGTGGCGTCGTCGCAGGAGGGCCCGTCGTGCGGCACGCAGCATGCGCCTGTGATCGGGCTCCCGCACTCGTCCGCGCAGACGCCGCAGTATTCGATCGCAAGCGACGCGCAGCTTGCGTCCCACTCGACGTCGCAGCAGAAGCTGTCGGCGGCGCACACCGGCACGCAGCAGGCAGGGTCGGCGCAGGCCGGGGTCGCGTGCGCCTCGCAGCAGTTCCCGGCGGCCGGGTCGCCGCAGCCAACGCCGCAGACGCCGCAGACGATCTGCGCGTTGAACGCGCATTGCGCGTCCCACTGCGTCTGGCAGCAGAACGGGTCGACCGAGCAGAGTCCTTCGCAGCAGTCGGGGTTGTTGCACCCCGGCTCGTTGTGTGGAATGCAGCAGTCGCCGCTGTCCGGGTCGCCGCAGGGATCGGCGCAGATGCCGCAGATCTGTTCAGCAGCAGCGGCGCAGTACTGATCCCACT
>Ga0209985_10002299_pt1 | contig 17501 bp, 34 predicted proteins | sample NOAtaG_FD_187305 | JGI IMG/M metagenome (GOLD analysis project Ga0209985, IMG submission 187305) | Freshwater lake microbial communities from Lake Erie, under a cyanobacterial bloom - NOAA_Erie_Diel6S_1000h metaG (SPAdes) (version 2) | ecosystem: Environmental > Aquatic > Freshwater > Lake ...
TGCGGTTTGAGAGCTGCTTGAACGGCAAGGTCAAGGGATGCTCGACCTGTAGCGATTTAACTAGCTTGGTGCAGATAAATGCGAATCAAGGTGCTGACTGAACGGCAGGACTGCGTGCTCTTGATGATGATGCGCGCAAATAACGGCTCTCCTTACGGCGCTGCTTTTCCGGGCACTTTGACCGTCAAGATGAACAAGGACTTCAGTCCGTTCAACGCCGTCGCGCTCGCAAGTGTAACCAACGCCAAATACGAGCCTCCCAAAGGCACGGTGGCACTGCCTGACCCGCGATGGAACCCTGGCGTGGACGGCAAGGACGGTTTTAACCTGGAAGTCGTCATTCCCAAGGCCAACTTCTCGGGGCCGGGGACTTACTTCGTCAGCGTGAGCTGGGGCGACGACGCCCAGACATTTCGGGTTCATGTCGGTTCAGGATGGGATGGGACGTAATGGACAACCAAATTTCCGCTATTTTCCTCGGGGCAAGCCGAATGGCGATTCAGGCCGAGTCGGCATTCCAGACGATTGCGGTCGTCATCAAGGACCGTGCAAGGCAGGAAAAAGCCCCCGACGCCTTCCGGGATGAGCTGCTGGCCGACGTGGCCGCATTGGCCGCTAAATTCTCGCAGCCATGGCCAAAAGAGGGGGAAGCATCCGGGCCGCCAAGCTCCCTCGGCACTGGCGAATCAAGCCCGGCAAAGGCTGAGGCAACTGCTAACACCGCAGGGTGCGGTTCATGCAAATAGCGCAGGTAACGCAGGTCGAGATTCTCCGGGCGTTCCGCAATCGGCTGCTGGACAAGGTGGAAGACCTGTTCGGCCCGGACAATCTCTATTTCGACGACCAGCCATTACCTCGGGAGGCCCCTGATTTTGACCTGTGCTGCTCAATTGCAGTTTCCAACAGCGTCTATGGCACCCAAGGCTATGAGCGCACGACCATGCCGCCCTGTGGCGTGATGGAGTCGTGCCACGTTCTCATAACTCCCATGGTCCGCATGGAGTCGGAGCAGCCGCACAACCTCAATATCTCGCTGGCCGAGGACCGCTCTCGGGGGCTGATTACGGTCATCAAGCCGAAAATCCTGTCTGCCCTGATTGTGGATTACAACGGCACGACCGGCAACAGGCAGCGCTGGCAACCTCGAAACGGTGACGGATACGCCCTTTTGGCCGATGATTTGACGATTACCGGCTGCACTTCGCCGCAAGAGCTTGAGCCCTACCCGTTTTTGGGAATTACCCTTGATTTTCGGGTGAATTGGATTTGGCAACTGTAGCCAACCCCGTAAAATGTTCCCGCGATTCGCACTTAGGAGATTTACGATATGGCCGACCCACTTGTATTGAACGGCTTGCCGATGAGCGGCACGACCGCCCAGCGCCCCTCTAACGCCAGCAGCGGGCAGCCGTTCCTCAACAACGACAGCCTTGCTTTGGAAGTGTTCAACGACACGACCAACACCTACAACCCAGCTACCGGAATTGTTGCCGCTGAAGTGACCTTCACCGAAACCACCGGAGCCGGCACCTATACCGGCGACGTTGACCTGCCGGCCGGCGCGACTGTGGTGGATATTATCGTTCACCAAACCGCCTTATGGACTGCAACCACCAGCGCGACGATGATTGTCGGTGATGCAACCACGGCCGGCGTCGAAATTGATTTTGACGGCTTCTATACCGGAATCAACCTCAAGGCAACTGACCTGCTTCTGGACGAGTCGCTGTCCTTCGCTCAAGCTGGCGGCAAAGCTGGTGCGTACAACACTGGGACCAACACCCACTGGACCAAGCGATACTCGGCCACTGCCCGCAAGATTCGCGGTTCGGTTACGACCGTTGGCGCGGCCGGCAATGCTGGCCGTACTCGAATGACGGTCCTTTACACGCTGCCGGCCGCCAGAGCAGCTACCAAGGCATAACGCACGGTCGCTGCCTTCCTACCGTTGCAGTTCGCAAGCGGGCTGGCCTTTTGGTCAGCCCGTTTGTCTTTCTGCAAGGTGGCTTTCGACCAGCCAGTCGTTGATATTGATGCCATCTTGGGTCGTAAGGATGGCAAGGTAACGACCATATTTCTCGGTGCGGTCCTTAAACGTCCTGACGGTGACAAGCGGGTTTCCAGTAAACAGGTCGCGCAGGGCTTCTGTCGCCATCTTCCCGAGGTCGGTAAACCGCTCGGCAGCGTCGATTCCGTAAAGCCGTAGCCGAATCTCCCGCTGAATTTCCAGCCCCAGGTCAATCCGAACGTCAACCGTGTCGCCATCGACCACGTTGACCACTTCTCCGCGATATTCGTACATCACTCTGGTCCTCGGGTGTTGATTTCGTCGGCGATTCGCTGGCGGTACTGCTCAATCATGGATTCCAGTTCCTCGGCCGTGAAATTGACCTGCTTGTTGCGCTGGGCTCGCAGCTCGTCAATAACTTCGCGGCCCCAAGTGCGCTCCATGTAGATGAAATACTCCTCTTTTCGGCCGTTGTAGACCACGTTGCAAACGCCGCATTGTGGGTGGATTCCGCGCTCGTCGAACAGGATGCTATTGAATCGCCCGTCGATGAAGTGGCCGGCCTGGATTTGTTTCCACGGCATTTGCCGCTGGCAGCTCACGCACTCAACCAGTCGGGCAGGGCCCTGCCTGCGTTCAAGCCTGATTGCCTTGCTGAGCAGTTCCCAAGCCTTCTTTTTGAGCGCTCGCAGAGACTTTCGCTTAGCTTTCAATGGTCGCTTCTTGGCCGGCTTTCGTTTGATGGCGACCCGCTTCAGTGGCGTCTTGCGCTTCAGTGCGGTCCGCTTCATGTAGGCTCCTTCCTATCGCTCTCGTAAAGCTCTTTATAAACCTCGGGGGCGTCGTGCCAGACATTCAGCGCCTCGACCAGCTTTTCAAACTCGTCGGTCAGTAGTCGCAGGTGAGAACTGGGCAGCAAAATGTGGGCGCTGTCAAACTCAACCGGCTCCCGGTCGAAATGGCCGGTCACAATCCAGACCGTTGTGTCAGGCTTCTTGGCGAGCGCCCGCAAGAATATCTTTTGGCCCTCCCCAAAGTCCTCGTTTGGCTTCTTGAACTCCATCGCCAAGAACCGGCCCCGCCGTTCCATCATGGCGTCAACATTGCTCGGGACAGCTCTGGGGTTGCTTTTGATAGCAGCCGCCAGAAAACCAAAGTCAATGTGCTCCGCCTTCCTTCTCATCAGGCCCATAGTTTAGGCTCCTTCCTATCCTCGAATCAGTCGTAGAGTCCTTTACTGCTCAGGTGCCAGCCGTGGCAAAATGGGCACTCGTAAGCCCGGCAAGGCTTTTTCTCCCGGGTTGAGTGTTTCTGCCATTGCTGAATCGAGCGCTCGGCCAGTGCTTTGTCTTTATACCGCTTTTTGTTGCGGCACTCGGCCTCGCCTTTTTTCCGCTTGTTCTCGAAGTATCGCCGCTCGTTCTTGCTCACGGCTCGTCCTCGCCCAGCTCGTCGGCAGTTTGCGAGATTTCAGCGAGCACCTGACAAACGCCAATTTCCGCCAGCAGGCCAAACAGTCGCTTGCTCGGATTTTCGCTTTTGGCTGTCTCGGTAATCACGTCCATTAGTTTTTCGGTGTATTCCTCGCCAGCACCAAACATCATGGCAAAAGCCTCTGCCCGGCACTGCTCGGCGTGCTGCTGCATGATGGCTACTTCCTGTCTCAGCTCGTCTTGTGTCATTTAGGTATCCTCCTATTTGTAACCTACCCGGTGATGGCAGCAAATGACGGCCGCCTCCGTGATTTCCTGCGCCGCTTGAATGTTTTCCACGACGTTTTTAGCCCGTTTTCCCCGGCGTTTTTTCCGACGCTTAAAGATTGGTCTTGTTGCTAATCTTGGTGTGTTTTCGCAACAGAATCCTGTGCCTCTCGCCAGTCGGCATACTGCCTCCACCAATTCGCTATCTCTCTTGCCTGCTCAACATCAAATTCCAGCGGCTTTTCAAGGGTGTAATCACTTGCTAAAATGACACCACTGCTTTTGCTGTCAACTTCAAGTTTGATTTCGGAAATGTGATAGATATCCGGCTTGGCCGGGATGCGGCGGCGGTAGGTGTGTGTGAAATCCCAAGGGTCCAACGGTTTAGGTCTATCCCGCCATTTGTTCCAATACAGATATTGGTCGCCTTCTCTCGGCTTATCCGTGTGTTTATCAATCAGCCTGTACCCATCGCCGGGGTTTATCTGCTCGCTCATCCTTCCTCCTCCGTTACAAACCCCCGCCCGCTTCGTGTTGCGGTGGGTTAGTCCTGTGGTGGTTGCCAGTCATACGGATACAGACCGCCCGGTAATCGAACTGCAACCCAGTTGTCTCTCCGTCGTCTGTAAACGTGGGTGATTATCTTTGTTGGTTCTTCGTACAGACGACCGATTTCAGGCATTGTTTTCACGGGAACCTCAAACATTTCCGGCTCGCCGTTAAGAGTTACCCATTGCCCGTCCATTGGGCCACCGCAAAGTTCTGCTGTTATGCCGCTCATTCGCCCCTCGCTTTCTTGAGTGCGGCTCGGGCAACGTCAACCGCTTCTTGTAGCGCGGCCTTGTTGCCCGCAATCGGTGTTAGCCCAACCACAAGAGTCAGAGTGTCCAATGCCTCACAAAGCTCCGGTGCGGCTGCGATGAGATTAGCATTGGCAATGTTTTCTTGGTCGGTTACTCCGTATACCAATCCAATATTCCCGTTGTCGGAAATGATTTCGCGGCACTTTCTGTTAAGCAGAAGTTCGACTACATCGCCTTGCCGCCACGGCCCCGGTGTAAACTCGCTCATTCGCTCACCTCCACGCCAAAGGGTGTGCCGTCGTCCGCGAAGGTGATTTTTGTCATGTCCTTCTGAGCGAAAGCGAACGTGAAGCTGTAGACAACAAATGATTTGTCGTCAAACCAGAGCACTCGATGGACTCCTCTTATGCCTTTGATTTTTACCGGCCTGTTGAAGTGCGGCTCATACTCCGCACCATCTCTGAAAGTCCTGAAGGTCTTCGGCTTTTCGACCTTGCGAAGGATGACGTAATCAACGTCCAACGCTCCACCGCTCATGACCACAACCCTTCCGTCTGGGCTCAGAACTTGCTCTCCGCACAGAGGCCGTCCAATCCGAACCAACTCATACCCATCCGGTACGCCTTCAATCTTCATCGCTCGCTCCTCTTTAATGCCACCGCCCTCTAAAAACTGCCGGTTACGTGTGTCCGGCTTGCGGATTCTCACCGCAACGTCTATCCGTTTCGCTTTCGCTGGGCGTTTGCATCCCCTTGGACCCGCCAAAGATGCACCCTTTCGGAGTGTGGCGGGTGTGTTAATGGTTCGGGCAGGATTTAAACCTGCTGCGTGTTTGCGTCACTCATCGCAATCTTTCACTGAGCCGCACGCAACCTAGCCCTGTGCGTGTTCGCACCACGCCGCCGAACCACGCTGGCCTCTCACCAGCACGAGGTAATCTTCCCTATCGCCGTTCTCTCCCGGCTGCATTCAGCTCGGCATCACCCGATAACCCTCTCTTGGAATTCCAGTTACGGAATCACAGTCCACGAGGCACCTCATAACCACTTCTCGGACTCTACCTCCCCGCAGGGCACCGATAGCAGGTTTCGCATAGGTAATGGTTCGGGCAGGCTGCGAGCCTGAGAGCGTCTTGCAACGCGGAGCCGTCCTACCGTCACACGGTCCCGAACCAATCGCCGCAGATTCACCGACTGCGGCACTGAGGCCATCCAACGGTATCATGGCCCCACGGCACCGTTCATCCTACTCAACCGCATCGGCACCGCAAACAACGGCGTCGGCTGTGTAGACAGACTCCGGGAATTCCATCTGGCCGTCGTCTGGCTTCGCACTCAATCCGAGCACCTTGGCCTTGACTTCGTCGTACTTCGACAGGAACTCGTCAGAGACTGTCTCTGGTGACAGTGCGTTGACAGTGTGCAACAACCCCTCGACCTCGTCCAGCCGCCGACGTTCGACGCTCGTCAGCTTGACCTTTTTCACAGTGCCGCCGTTAATAATCGCTTGCATTAAACACCTCACGAAAAAATTTGACCGACTGCCTGCTCGACTTCGCTTCGAGTCAACCTAGCGGCAGTACCAATCTTCAAATAAGACAGCGAATACTCGCCGGCTTGTATTGCCTTCTCTGCTTCGTCCTCTTGGAGTCCGAGCATTTCACCAACCTCCTGCACGGGAAAGCCTGACACGTAGCTCAGCTTGAATGCCATCCTGCAACAGGTCAGACCGATTTCAGAAAGCAGCATGTCGAGCCGCTTATCTGGCCGCGGGAATTCGAACTGGTTCGTTCGGAGGTATCCGGCGAGGGCCAGCTCAGCACCTCGCATTGTCTTGAAAGGTCCCTTTACAATCTTGCGTTCCTTCGTGCTCCCTGCCTCGAAGAACCACTCATCAGCTTTCGAAAACACTCGTGTATGCAAAGACATATCAGCTCCCTAATCCGTACTTCATTGCCCACTCTTGAATTTGAGCCCACGCTGCGTTCCTGTCTTCAGGAGAGCTGGACTCCGGATGAACCGTCAGCCTGCTCACCATCTTCCCTGTCTCGCGGTTGTGAACCTCTCCGACGTACCACGCTCCGGTAGTGTAAGTCTTAAGCTCGTAAGGCATTCCACCTTGAAGCCAGACCATCGCGTCTTTCTTTTCCCGGAAGTAAATCGCCCCGAGCCCGTCGCCGCCTCTGCCCTCCCAGAAGTCTCCGTTCTTCTCGACCGTTCTATCACCGTATCTGTACTTGGTCTTAATCATGTCATCCCTTTTTTGTACCGCTCGGTATAAATTTTTCCGAAACTCGAAAATTTGTCCCGGGCGGGTTTAATTGTTTTCCGGGTTGTGCTTTGACAGAATATCTCCGAAGACTTTCTCGATAAACGCCTCGCCTTGACTCTTCTCGATTTTCTTGACGATACCGTCGACCACCTTCAGAGCGTGGTTGTTGATGTCGACCACAAACGGGTCGTCAAAGCGAGCATCACGCCAGACGGAGAGAAAGCGGATATGAGCCAGCTGAAGCACGAGCACTGGGACCGGCCCGAACTTCTCACCAGCGGGAATGCCCTGCTCGCGGTTCATCTTGTTGAGCCGGTAGAGCTCGTAAAGATTGTCGGCAGCTGATTCGGAAAGAGTCAGCGTGCTGAACGGAGCGGCGATTGACATATCGACCAAGTCGGTCACTTTTTGGCGAGAGGCCGGGTTCACCCCGGGGTCGCTCTTGAGAGTCCCGAGCTTGTGCCCTGAGACATAGACATTCCAGATTGGCGACCGCTCGCTGTGCTCGAAGCAGACAACCTCGATTGTCATGCCGCCATAATTAACAACGTAGTCCTTCATTTTTCCCTCTTTAGTTTGAACTGCTGACCACCCCGGCCAACTGAAGCAAATTATCTACAAGTCATTCGATTCCGTAAAGATATGCTTGGCCTTTTTTCTCCTACTTTTCCGGGAAATTTATTTGCCGCGTTTCGCCAGTGAATTCCTTGAGCCAGAACTGAATTGTTTTCGCGAGCCTCCTGCCGGCTCGGATACGCTCTCGCCTGTGCTGCTCGTCCCGGACCATCGTGTCGCAAGCCATGATTGAGCCCTCGACCGCGTCGCAGGCAACTTCGGCAATCAGAAGCCGCTCGACCTCGCAGTAGTCGTCGGAGTTTGGAAGAACGATACCCCTACTGCTGTGCCCTCGCTGAATTTCATCGCAAGCCCAACCAACCAGCACGAGGCTAATCGTGGTTGCGTCGCTGATGCAGTCTGCTTGATTCAACCGGTCCCAGAGAATATCGCCTTCGTCTTTCGAAAGAACAAAAATGTTCATTGCAGTCCCTTTCGTTTTTGAAACTAGATATCGCGTCCGCCAATTTGAGTCACGAGCCAATTTTCTCCAGCGGCATACACGCTGCCCTTGTGCTTGAAGAACCCTCCCGGAGGGCAGCGGCTCTCTCCAAGATAATCAGCGAATGACTGGGCCGATTCTTTGCAGGGGAACCAGTAGCTGTTGAACCACGAGTCGCCGTCACCAGACAGAGAAGTCTTTGTCGGATACCAAGTGCAGTTGCCGTCTTCCGGGCTGATGGAAAGCAACCGCGTGCCGTTGTATTCGATGACAACTCCCTCTCCGGTGCCCTTCTCTTCCAGCTCGCGGTAAAGCTCCATCGCTGCCTGCAGGCAGGTCTTGAAGCTCGAGTGTCTCGCGACGGTTTTGCATTCTTTATTGCAGTAGACCAAGTACATCGTTCGTCCCTTTCTTGAAGTTGCAGGTTCACAAACCGTCGGGCCCCGTCTCCGAGACCCTCAGGCCAGCCAACTAGCACATGACCTCGTAAGCTTTCTTGCCCTTGTACTTAACCTCGGTGATACCCCCAAGTATCCAGCCGTGCATGAATCCACCGTTGACCATCCGGCCTTCGACGGACTTCGCAACTTTCTTGGCCGCGGCCTTGGTACTGACGATAATCCGGTCGTAGCAAGTGCCCGGATTGAACCAGATAACATCGCTTTCTTTGATGCCAAAACAGATTGCAGTCCAATTCAGATTCTCGTTCATGTCATCCCTTTCTGATTGTGCCCTCGTGGGCGATGTCGTTCTCTGCAGTGTTATTCGTCGCTTACGGCGAGATATTGCAGGAAATATTTTTCTTTCCCTAGCAATTATTGTTCGTACGCAGCCAGCCGTTCCTTTGCTTTCTTGAGATTTTGGTGGGTTTTAGCAAGCTCGTCTTCCCAGTATTTGACGGCGGACCTCATGCTTTGAAAGTCAATCACGTCTCCTGTGACTTCAACGGCTTTTACCGTGACGATTTCCCATTGCCCTATTTCGTACACGTTTGACAAGTGCTTTGACTGGTAACACTCAGCCTCCGTCAAGGTGAATTTCGTCGCGGCCTCAAGCTTGTTTACGACACGCCACTGGCCTTTTTCTGCGTCAACTAGCAGGTAAGCTTGAGCTGCAAACTTTCTTCGAATGACAACCTGAAGGTCAATTTTCTTTTCTTCGCTCATACTCCATCCCTTTTTTCTGAAATAAACAACTTGAACCGCCAGCTCATTCCGTCACATCGACACCGAACGGCGAGCCGTCTTCGAATATCCGCTGCTCGAACGCTTCGCCCCACGGCTGACCACCATGACTGATGTCATTGTAAGCCGCAGGCGGATAAGTTGTCGGATACTTCGAACACTGCACGTCGCCTTTTCGCTTCCACCACTTGTACCTGTGAGGATGAAACTCAGCGGCGTCCTTGAAAGGCCGATAGGTCTTCGGCTTCTCAATTTTGCAAATGATGATGTAGTTCTTTGACAGAAACAACCCCTTAGGAACCTCACTTGCTCTGCCCAGTGCGTCAACAAAGAACTCGCCCTCCACTGGCGTGCCAATCCGGTCGAGCTCCCAACCATCCGGAATGCCTGCAATCTTTTTCATCGCTTTTTCCCTTTCATCCATTCTGCAATTAACCAACCAACTACAAACCAAAATCCGAACCAGACGAAGTCTTGAATCGTCACTCCTGCACCTCTACGCCAAAGGGGGTGCCGTCGTCAAACGTGATTTCGATGTATGCCTGCTCCCAAGTGAACTTGCTGTCGCGAAAGTAAACACGTTCGTCGGTCACGTTTTGCACCCTCGAGTCGCAATCGCCAATCCTGCACCACCTGTCCCGATGCGGTTTGAACTCCGCCCTGTTTTTAAAAGGCCTGTAAGTCTTCAGCTTCTCAACCTTGCGGAGGATGACGTAAGCCTCTCCACACGCCTGACCGCTCGACAAAGTAACCGTTTTGGTCGGCAAAAGAACCCACTCCCCACATTCTGGCCGTCCAATCCGCACCAACTCCCAACCGTCAGGAATGCCCTCAATCTTGCTCATGTTTTCCCTTTCGAAGAATTAAAACAACCACCTCCAGCGACGTGCTAGAAGTTCTCATCATAGTACCGTTCGGCGAAGCCCAAGCGTAGCCCCTGACCTTGAGACTTCCAGCCGCTCTTGGTCAGGCGGAAGGTCCAGACGTGGCCGTTGGGGTCTCGAGTAATTCCCCAGACCAGCTGCCCAGCGACGTTTCGGAACATGACCACGCTTGCGTCCTCTTGGACCTTGATGGTCTTGCCGGACTTGCTGATTTCGATGACCGTCCCCGGGGTCCGGTCGGTCCAGTGCAGGATTGTGCAGGCCATCCCAACCTCAGGGGCGGGGTTTGAGCCGGTGAGAAGATGGTTAATCAAGCTACCTGTTTCAGTTCCGAGCTTCATGTTTTCCCTTTCGTGTGACTGACTGCCTGAGAGTGTATTCGTCGACCAGTGGGCGACATTGGAGACTAAAACGGAATTTCCTTGAATTCTTCCGAGCTGTTGTAGGCTGCTTGTGCTCGAGCGTACTTCCGGGCTTGCATCTCCAGCATCCGGGCCCGGTAGGCCGCGGGATAGCGTACCTCGAGCTCCATGCAGCAATCGTAAGTGTTCCGGAGGTGCCAGTCCAGCTCTTCGCTCGTGGCGTACTCCGCGTGCTTGTACCAAGTCCTGCCGGCAAACCGGCCGTAGTCATCCTCGAGGTCCGAGACCAGCCAAACCTCAAACAAACCGCTTTCTGATGCCTTGCTCATTTTGTCCCTTTCGCGTAAATCACACCGTCTTGAATGCCACAACCGTTCTTCTTGGCTAACGCCACAAACCGAGTAAGCGTATCCCAAGAGCCGCAAACCACTGGCATACCATCGAACGTTCGCGTAAAAAGCTCCCATCGGTATGTATCCATTCGCCAATCAGACCTGTACCTGCCAGTTGCTGGGCTGATATCTTCAGGACGAACGTCCCATTCAGGAAATCGCTTCCTGAGTATTTCAGCGGCAGCAATCCTCAAGCGTCCAACTCGGTCCCTTGCCATCACGCCACCCCTTGAATGGCTCTTAAGGCGTCTTGTGGTTTACTTGACGGTGCGAGCCAGACAGAATCGAGCCACCATCCGCTTCGGCTAACGCCAAAAGAGTCCTCCCTTTTTTCCTTGACAGCACCGATACTTAACAGCATCTGCATTGCGTATTGGTCTTTCATTTCATCCCTTTCGTGTGAGTCAAACTACCACTCTATTCGCCGCTCGAGGCGGTGTCTTGTCGGAAAATCCGATAATCGTTTTTGCTGTCAGGTCCATGCAAAGAAACCGCGTAATTGTTGAGGTCGACCCAAAACTTCAGGCGTGCCTCCGGGTCGCTGACGTTCAACTCGAGAGTTTCCCACGGGCCCCAATCCCACTCGCCGGTGTCAAGGCCGTACTCGTCCCGCTCGAATACCTTCCACCGTATTTCGATTCTATCTCCGCTCATGCTTTCCCTTTCTACTTACTGACTTGAAACAGGTCCTTGACTTGGTACACACCGATAAACCCCCTGCGGGTCGTTACCCTGACCAGCGTTGACGATTCAATCTCGAACGGCTGGCCCTCGAGCTCCAATCGCGGGTGAAGGAATTCCTGAATCGTCACCACTTCCGGGAAACCGTAGGCTTTGGCAACAACCTCGCTGCCCTTTCCGACTTCCATTCCGTATTCGCTCAGAATCGGCTTGAGCGAACAAAGCACCTCCCGGCCGGCGTTGATGGCCGCGTCGGCCTGTCGCGTCCCGGCTGAGTTGTTCGTCGCCTTCAGGCCGAGATAATAGCTAATGGTGCTTGCCCCCTCGCCTTCGAAGTCACAGAGGCGTGCAGCCTCGACACAAACCGACAGCCCGTACTTTTCGATAGCCGCTTTGGTGGACTTCTTCATCTTGACCTTCAGGTTCTTCATCTTCATCCCTTTCGTGATTCTTCCCCGCGGCCCCGTTGCCGCTCTGTCATTCTACACATATCTTCGGCCTTATCAACCAAAGATTACAGGAATTCCGGCTTCAGGTAGGGAAAGAAAAAGCACAAGTTTGTGAAAGTTTTCACAGAGTCCGGCACGGCGTTTTGGATATACGACACGATTGTCGTGTCTCACTTGTCGCGTTTTGGCTTTCGCATGGCGGAGTACCAATCCGCGGTGTTCCGGCCGGCGGAGCTCGCCTGCATATCCATCCTCTGAGACTGAATCAGGCGTTTCAATTCGGCAGCTCGAGCCGCCTTAACCTTGCATTCCTTGACGTGTCGTTTCGTCAACTGAACCACTCGACCGCAGGTAGGGCAAAGCTTCGTTTCAGGGGTCATGGCAGCACCGGAAGAGGAAAGAGAAAACCACCCATTGGGAAAGCAGGGCAGCGAACGTAGAGCCGAACACGTCGCCCAGCGGGAGACAGGAAGCGGAAAGCAGAAGAGAAGAGAAAACCCCTAAGGCTCATACGTTATTCTGGTGGTGAAGCTGAGCTAGAACGACCCCACGGCAACCCGCAAAAAGCGGCAATTACGGTGGGGCCGACCTTCGTTGCTATTCCGGCGGAGCCAGCCTCGCATTGAACGTCAGCGACTTTTTTACGTTGTTCGGCTGAGACCTCGCGGCCACCCCCCAACGCCCAATCCTCTCCGCGTTCGTTCGTCGCACACCTTGACGCTTCGAGTGCTATGCCCAGAGCTGAGCTCTAAGGGCCGCTGATTGAGACCGGCTCGAGAAACCCCGGGCCGGCTTGACTAGGCCTCTTTGCTTACGTGCGGCGAAGATTCAAAGCCGCTGAGCTCACGGGAGGCATTGCCGGCCGCTGCTCGTCAGATTGTCGTAATTGCCGCCTACAGGTTCCAGCGACAATCGAATAATAGAGGTGATACGCGGGAAGTCCAGCACAAGTTCCAAGAAATCCGGGAATTTCCAAAAATACTTCTACCCCCATAACGAGGGGAGTATGCCAATCACCACGAATCGGCAGGGAACAAACCGGGTTTATTCGGCACTGCTGCACGAGTTTGTGAAATCTTTCACAGACTTTGGCACGGGAATTCACTGGGGAACGAACCCGGATTAACCGCGTGCCAATCGGCAAAGAATCCGCTGGGGAAGGAAAGGCTACAATCGGCGTAGCCTGCTACTTTCGGCACGGCAGGTCGTCTCGAGACAGCACCCCCCGGTCGCGTGATGGTCAGCTGAACACGATAAACACACGTCCAGCAAGGGAACAATCGGCCCCATAAGCAAAAACGAGGTGGTCTCGGACGCTGAGCGTCAAACATTTTATCGGCCGGGACGAGCGGTCCTCATTTTTCTCGAGAAATACGCGGCTCGTCACGAGTGCGGCAGCACGAGCAATCGTCACTCAACCAGATTCGGCCGGTAGGCCGGCTTACCCTTAACGAACGACACCCTCAAAAACACGGGGTTTTTCGCACGTCGCTCGATTCACGACACGAAACACACGACACACACGTCGTACGTCGGGGCGGTCCCCTCGCTAGAGTGATGGACAAAGGGGCAGGGGCTAAACGCCAATACACCCCCCCCGCATGGGGGGACCGAATCCCTGTCGACCGTGGGCGACACGTCAAGCCACACGTCAAATTCCCATCGTTTCTCACGCTCCCGCGTTCGCATCTCGTGTCTGGCGTCATTCGCTCGCTACCGCTCGAGTCTGGCGTTATGCGTCGTTTCTGTGTCTTTATGCGTCATCCCTCGTCTTTAGCTTATGTCGGGGCTTATCGGTAAGTTTCATTCCCCACTTCTGTGAGCTCCGTATTTGACCTGAGACGCTTCGTGCTTGTTGTTGGTGTGTTTGGACGTGTCAGAGTGACTTTGTTCGTCCTGAGGCCTAGCTGTGGCCTAGAGTATTTTCATTTCCAATCTTTGGTTCTTTGTCTGTAGAGTCCTTTGCTTGTCATCCCTTCATTTATTGCTTTGGTCTCTGTCCCTTGTTTCAGATTATGAAACATTGGGCGGGTCCCGGTCAACCTCGCCCAAGTCTCAACCTATCGCCGCCGCTTTTTCAAGCTTCAGGCTATTCGGGTCGCTCATTGGTCCTTCATCATGGAATTGAAAAACGTCTTGCAATACTGCCGAATGGCGCCGCCAATTGTAAAGCTCTCGAGCCGGCTTTCGGCTTTTTCAACGGCCGGCTCTTCAGCTGCCTCCGCCTCTTCCCTCAGAACTCTCGAGTAAAAGTGAATCGCGTCAACCTCGCGAACCTCGAACAGCTCAAGCACGGGGATTCCCGCCCAGCGGGCGACTTGCAACTCTGCCAGTGCCCCTCGTGATTTTTGCCAGCCATCCATTAGGAACAGGGTGTCAGACATTGCCACGCCAACCGTACAGCGTGCGATTGCCCTTTGGAGCTTGAAGCCGAAGGGGACTTGATTCCAGTCTGTATCCTCCGGGAGCTCTCGTGGGTCGAACCCGATATCCGCATCGACTTTAGACGGATTGATGACGTTGTATCCGATGTTTTTCAAAGCCAAGTCGTGGCGGTCGAAAGCTTCGCAGTTGTAGCGATAGTAGCCCCGCATTGGGCCAGCAAGATATGCCAGTTTCTGGTCAGTCTTCACCCATTTTTGGTGAATCTCTTGAAAATCCAGACAGCTCGTGCCGTCCGAGAAGTAAACCAAACCGCTTCCCCCACTGGAGTCAATTACTCGAGCGTAGAGGCATTTGAAAAACTCAGGGTTGACGACATACAAGTCGCCTTCGTTCATCGATTGATTCATTAGCCCTCCCTATGGTTGCAAGAATGCTACAACCAGATTTTAGGGAGTCAAGGCCTAGCTGTGAATGCTTCCGATGATGACACTGCCGGCCGGCGATGCGTACGGATGCCCAGCACCGCACAAGAGCTCAACCTGATATTTGTAGGTCGTCTCGAGGTCAAGGTTATCGGTGTCGGTCTCGTCGAGCGTAAAATGGATTCGCTGGGTTGACAATCCGACATCGGCCCAAGAACCGGAGACGCTGACAACCGAATCAGCAACAGAGCCAAACGCAGGAAAGATTTTCAAAACACCAGTCCATCCAGTTACATTGTAACTGCTTGACACATTGAAATTCATTGGCCCCAGAGGTGTTGAGCTGCTGTGTTCGCTTCCACGGTAAATCGTTATTGGGTTTCCGCTAAATAAGTTCGTAGCAGTTGAGCTAAGAACTACCGGAACTCCGTGAATTTTTGAATAAATTGCTGCGAGCTGTGCGGCTTCAGAAACAGAAAGCGCACCACCCCCGCCGCCTCCACTCGGAGCTTGCTCAAGGGCTTGAGTAGTGTAACGGAAACCGCTTACTGGGTCCGCTTCGATAAGCGTTCCGAGTTTCGCATAGATGCTACCCGCCGCAAAGTCGGAATCAACAATCGCACCAGTTTGAATTTCGTGAATGTCGGCGGCAACGTGATTTGAGCCGGTTACTGCGACCGTTGATTGGCTAGTGGTCGAGCGTAGCACTCGCTGACCAAATGAGCCGTTTGCCGTGTGACTTGAAGTAAGGGAATTCCATACGCTCAATGCACTTTGGCTACCTATCGCAGCTGTAGCAATGTCCCAATTATTTCCTTCGCTCTCAATATCAACTGCAATTTGCAATGAAATTGTTTGAGCGGCGTTTGCGTCAATTTTCGACGTATTTGTTCCAAACGTAAAAGTTGTGGCAAGGTCTTGAGCGTAACCCCACCAAGACGCCACGCCAGTCAAGCCGCTTCTGGCAATCAGTTGATAGAAGTTTGCAGCTACGCCGGAAAACGTAGCCCGGTATATGCCTTTTCGGTTTGTCTGCTCTGTTACCGCCGAGGCTGTGTAAGAAACTGTGTCCGAGCCTGCCTGATGCAAGGTGCAAGTCAGCGTTAAGCCGGATGGTGCTTCGAATTCGATTTGCTGAGTTGCCATTTGTTACTCCGGTTGCTGTGACGCAATCCAATTCTTGAGCGGCTGAATCGCGAGCAGAATCGCCCCCATTGCCTGAGCAACTTCGGGCACTTCGCTTACGGCTTGCATCAATCTGTCGGAACTGATTGAAGCCGGTTGAGGTAAAACCTCTCCCGTCGTCGCGTTCATCGGAACGTATTCAATCGTTACCAGACCACCGCCCGATTGGTCAGTCGGCAACAACGTGCGCACCAGCACTTGCGTAATCCACATCGCCTCAAATTGTTTCGCTGGCGATGATGGAATTTGAACTGGCTGGTCCAGCGGGATTACGATTGTTTCGGGCATTCTTCACCTTCCTTTTTTGGCTTGATTGCTTCAGCCAAAACAGAAATTGCTTGAGCAATCGCTTCGTGGTCCTTGCGGGTGCCCGGCACGTTTTGGCAAACTTGGTCGAGAATCTGTAATGCTTGTTCAGGGTTCATGTTTACTCCAAAAGGGTTCTAAGGTTTGCGATTGAGTTTTGAGTCTCAACAATCTCTGCCTGTAGCGATTCTACGCGTTCCAAATCGCCTATCATTTCGGCACTTGTTTTGGCCGAGCCAAGGTTTGCAACTTTGCGTTCCAAAATGGAAATGATATAGGCAATTGTCATTAAATCACCATCTGGCGAAGAAGAATTGCGGAAGTGTTGAGCAGAATGTAATTGTAGAAAATGTCCGTTGCCCCGTCCCTGTAAATGACGTCGAATGCGGTGTCACCAACAACCGCTGTTCCTTGTGGGTACAGCATCGTCCCCCACGGGAACAACTCGCTGCGTGCGAATTCAAAAGCAAACCAGCGTCCTGTCGCTTCTTTTTGGATGTACAGCCGGTCGCCGTGGAGTGCGTATTTTGTGCCAGCCGCAAACGTCTCGCTTGAAGGCGAGTAAGTGACGGTCGCCCATGTGTTGCCCGGAATGTCATATCGATGCAAAGCACCGCTAGCCGCACCTTGAAACGAGTAGATATACCGACCGTTCAGAATCAAACTCTCGTTCGTCCAGTCGCTCGCCGTTGACGAATGCACCCAATGGGCAGACATGCCAGCACCGGGTGCCGCTGCTCTCGCCGCAACAGGTGTCAGAGTAGACCACGTATTGGCCGTGATGTCGTAACGGTACAGCGTTACGGCATTGTTTCCCAGCAGATAGAGGAAGTTGTCATTTCCCTCGATTGCGTATTGACTGGTAGCGTCTGGCGTGGTTGTCCACGTTGCAACCGTCAGGGTATCAGCCGTGTTTGCCGTGATAGTGCGGATTTGCCCAGCACCCGTTCCGGCAGTGATTCGCACCTGTGAGTTAATCCAGCTTGACGCTTGCCAAGTCTTGCCCGTTTGCACGAGCGTTGTCGAGCTTGCCGAGGTCGCAGTGCCGGTGGCGAAAGTCTTAAACGAACCATCGACAACAGAAGGGGTGGCAACCAGTTTGGCATCTGTACCAAACGAGGCGGGCATGTTCGCCAGCGTCGTCCACGTGTTGGTTGCCCAATCGTACTTTCGAAACGATGCTGCCGCTGTTGAACCGTTGCCCGCGACATACCAAGTAGGCGTAAGTAGCCGGTATACGGTCGAAGCAGAAAACGCCGACCCTTGAGTCGCCACCGTAATTACAGCGTTCGTTCCAATTGTGTTGCTGACAATATCCAAAACCGAACCATTGTTCGGCCCAGCCATGATGTGGATTTTGTAGCCACGCAGGTCACGGGCAAGCGTCTGATTGGTGGTAATCGTGCTGGTAG
>Ga0209985_10002300_pt1 | contig 17499 bp, 23 predicted proteins | sample NOAtaG_FD_187305 | JGI IMG/M metagenome (GOLD analysis project Ga0209985, IMG submission 187305) | Freshwater lake microbial communities from Lake Erie, under a cyanobacterial bloom - NOAA_Erie_Diel6S_1000h metaG (SPAdes) (version 2) | ecosystem: Environmental > Aquatic > Freshwater > Lake ...
AGGGAGTAGACCTTACCGTGTGCGGAAGGTTGAGACTCCTTAGGCTTCACGGCTCCGCGCTTGGCGGCCTTGGTCTTCCATTCACTGAAGGTATCCGGGCGCATGACGGAAGGGTGCAGCGTTGAAGCGTCTGCCTCTGCGCCTGAGAACTGATGCTCGGGGGCGACTGCCTTCTTCTTAAAGGGGTTTCGCTCAGAGGCCCAGAACCAGAACGGCGAAGAGATCCCGGTACCTTCCTTGGTCTTCTTCTTTTCCAAACTTACCCCCAGAGCTTGCGTTTATCGGCTTGATTCTTGGGGACGAACTTCACGAGCAGATCACACTTGCCAGCGCCTTGAGGTATTACCTGGGGCTTATATTCCAGCTCTCTGAGAGGAATGCCTTGAGCCTTAGCGATTCGCTCAACCTCGTGCAGCGACTTGCAGCGATAACCCTCGATTTCGTAGATATGCCGCTGAACGTGGCGGTCTAGGTTCCTAGAACCCGCCTCGGCCTCAGCGAACATATCATCGTCCCTACCTGTATATTTTTCGGTGTTCTTTGCGAATTGGTCAAACGTCGGCAGCCCATAGGCTTCCGGGTTTGCGATCAGCTCGTCAAAGGTCGCTGCTCCGATGTCCTTAGCCATTCTTCGTGTCCTGCTTAATGTCCGAGCGTTCTTGTCCGGGGATAGCGTTTGAGGGTTTCGGTACGCCAGCGGGAGAGGTCAGGGGAGCCATGCCAGCCATGGGCGCGAGGTCTTCAGCCATGTCCTGCTGCTCGAGATCGTACTCGTAATCGGTGATGTTCAGTTCCTTAGCCGCGATGGTAGCCGCACGCTTCTGAGAGATCCAGCCCTGCTGCTCAGCCATGACCAGATCCCTAAGCTTCTGGCTTCGGTCTTGGGTGATGATCTCGGGGAAGGTGACCTCCACCGGCACGTTACCCAAGCCAGCCCACTCCATCGCGTAGTCCCAAAGATCCTGAATGACGCGCTCGTATACTTGCTGGCGCATTTCAAACCGCTTGGCCACGGGCTCAGTTGCCACGATGGCAGACGCTCTAGTCTGGCCGCCCGAAAGATGCGTGCCAAAGTAAGAGATCGGAATCCCTAGGCCCGAGGCGACCATCGACATGCACCACTCGAAGGTCGGGCTCGAGCCGCCCTTGGCTCCACCTTCCACGCCCATGTAAGAACGCTTAATCTTTGAGGTGTGCACAAACTCAGAGCCAGCAGGAGCGATCGTGCCTTGCGACTGCTGATCCGAAATGTAGGCGTCTAGGTCCGCCTGGCTGCCCTCAATGGTTGTATCGATGCAATAGGCGGCCTGCTTCTGTAGAGCGATGAGGCTGTAGTTCACCGAGTCCCTAAGCCTTTTCAAGAAGCCCAAGACTGGAAAGAGATCCGAGCGCCCACGCTTCTCGCCGGTCACCTCATTGACCTTGTAGTGCATCATCTGATCGGCAGGGATCGTCTGGAAAATAAATTTAGAGCTGGGCACCTGATGATTAGGGTCCATGCCCGTGTAAATCTGATAGGCGGTCGGTGCCACCCAGACATAGTAAAGGGGCTCGCTAGGATCTTCCGGCCAAGTCACGATCTCCCAAATCACGCTTGGGTCAATTAAGCGCACGCGGGGAATCAAGCCTTTGCGAATCGGCTGAGTAGGCAGTTGCCTTTGAACGATTGAGGTCTCGTCATTCGGCAGCTTCCAGATCATGGATTCGCCGTAAACCGAAAGCTCTTTGGCGAAGCGACGCATCATTTCAGGCAGTTTGTTTGCCTTCTCAAAGGCACGCCAGACGATCATCGCCTGATCGTTCTCAGAGTCTACCCGGTAACCGCGACCGAGCGTGAAATCGACGATGATGTTTACGGCCTGGTGAGCGATGGGGTCATGGTTCAGAGCCCAGAACGCCGCATTGGCCTGACGGATGTAGTCGTAGAAATAAAGGTTCTTGTAAAAGTTACCGCCTAGGAGAGGAACAAAATCATCCCCAATCTGCATGGGGGCCGAGCCCGCATCCACGTCCATCGCAAAGGCGTCGATTGCTTCTCTCAGGTTCGCGCCTTCTTTGAAATGCTTAGATCCAGTCTTGAACGCTTCTAAGAATCCTTTGCGGTCGAGCTTCTTGATCTCAGTCTCGCCGGTCTTCCGGTTCACACAGAACACTCGGGCGTCTACGTCAGCCGCTCCGCTCTCAATGGCGCGAACCAGTTCGGCGATGGATTCAATCTTTCCCGGCTCTTCTTTAGGGCCCCAAGCTTCAAACTCAGGATCAAGCTTTGCTTTTAAAATGCCGCCATGGATAGGTTTCATATTGTCGTCAGCCATTCGTCAAACTCCGGGAGGTTGCTAGGAGGCGGCTCGATGCCTTCCTCGTCAATCACTGGCGCAAGGCGGCAGCGGCAGTTAAAATGCGCTGGGGGCGCAAAGGCTTGGCATTCATCGTCGCTGTGCTCATTCTGTAGCGCATCTGCGATTTCTTCAACTAAGAGACCGTCCCGCCATTCACAGCACTCGTCAGTCTTTTCGTCAATGACCGCGATCCAAACAAACGAGGTGATTCCGTTCCTTCTCGCAGCCTCGTTCGTTCCTTGCGTCACTTGACGCACCAGCTCATGGGCTTGATCCTGCTCATACTCCCAGGCGTAGCGAACCGGCTTACCTTCGATCGTCTTCAGCCCTAGCACTTCCTCAGGCCCACGATACGCGACGATGTATTCACTGGTGATAGAATCGACCAGGTCGGCCCACTCGTCATCTGAGAAGAAGCCTTGAGTCATGTGGACTGCGCCCTTGTCGCCAAACTCAAACGGCTGAAGCCCTAGCCGAGAAGGGTCTCCCTCATAGCCAGCCTCTTTGATCGACTTGAGAACCTTGGGCGGACGCAAAGCGGGGTAACGCTTGGGCAGAGCCATCGCAAGCCTTCGCTTCAGCCCTTCGAGATCGTCTTCAATCCAGACGGCTGCCTCAAAGGAGTCCATCAGGTTGCGGTGAATCTTCTGGAGAGAAGCCCTAGCACGCCCCCAAAGCGGTTCTCCTCGGGAGTTCTGGCTCGGGTACTCGGCTTTGAAATCAGCCTTCATGGGCTTGGCCTGGGCCCTTCCCATCGCTTCCGCCTCGCCTACTGCCGCAAGCAGAAACGCCTGGGCCATCATGCGTGACTGGATGTTCGCTAGCTTGTGCGCCAGGTCCGTGAAGATATCACTCGTCATGGCGTCCATCGAGCGAAGGGCGGGCGTCACGTTGCTCGAGCCCACGATGCTCGGGAACTGGCTCAGCATCATGCCGACGACCTGTGAAAGCGCCCCACGGAGTAGGTCGTTTTGCTCGTTCATGGCCCGGTTAAACAGCGCCTCGATTGCGCGATCCCGCTCTTGGATGAAGCGCCGATAGGCTGGCACTTCGTTCAGTGGCTTAGTCTTCTTCATCTGCCACGAAAGATAGCAGCACCAAAACACAAAGGCTAGTGAGCAGGATGTGCCAGGCTAGTTGTTCTTCGATCATAGGCGGGGGGTGAGGGAATCGAACCCTGCGTCCTCCACGGTCGGCGTCCCGACTGTTCGTGCCGCTCTACCCACTGAGCTAACCCCCCACCTTCACAGGATGCGTCAACGCTTAAGAACGTGCAAACGCCCGGGCGATGGCTGCCAGAGTCGGTGCAGGACTGAGAGAGCGTAGCCGATTCCGTCCGAAGCGTGGGTCAGCTCAGGGTTTGTGGTCTGATCAAGCGTGAAGCTCGCGCCCTGCTTCCAGGAAACGCGCTGTAGGTCTCGCTTGAGCATCGGGCAGGTTCGAGGGTTCAGCGTCATATGGCGCAGCCCGTCCGCAGTCTTGAGCCTTGCGTTGACCATGTTGACCCGGTCCTTGACGAGCGGGTTTGACTCAGGAGTACGGTTCTCCCAAGCAATGCCCGCGCCAGTTAGCATCTCTTCAAGGATCGCATAGTCAGACCGACCCGCAGCCGCACGCTGACCAGCTTTGCCCGTTGCGTCACCTATCAGGATCACTTGGGGGTTCGTCTTCACTTGCGGGAGCGCCCTGAGCCTTTGGATCAGCTCTAGGCTTGCCTCTTGGGTGTGGCTCTTCTTGAGCCAGATCTCATCAAACCAGTGCACACGCTCGCCCCCCTGCTGGCCCAGCGTCCAGGCCATCGGCGAGAGGTTGAAGTCGAGCGCCACGATGATCGGTGCATAGGGCTGGATGACACCACCACTCGATGCAAATGGGTGAATTTCTGAGAGATTTTCTTCCCCAAAATTGACGTAGGCTGAACCCGAGTGGAGGTCTCGAAACTCGGCTAGGATCTCCTGGGCAAACTCGGCCTCGCTCATCTCCTTTCGAGCGGCCTCTAGTTCCTGCTCAGTGAAGAGCGGGTTACAAGTCGATGGGGCTTGCATGAGAAACCAATCAGGCTCAAGCCTAGCCCGCTCAGCAAGGTCATAGAAGGAATCATATCCTGAGGGCGTGGAGACGAACGCCGCCCACCCCTTCGTGGTCGTGAGCATGGGGCGAATCACCTGAGGCCATAGTTCGGGATGCTGGTCTCTCACTTCATCGATGACAGCTCCGTGAAGAGTCTCGCCCCGTAGGTTGTCGAAGTTTTCCCCGGATCGAAAAGAGATCTCAGAGCCATTCACCAGCTTAACCCGAAGCTCGGTCTGGTTCTTCTTAATCATGACTTCAGGACAGGCCCACAACATTCCGACCAGCCTTCGGTATTGAATGCGAGCCTGCGGGTAAGTCGGGGAGAGATACCAATACTTTGTATTAGGTTCCTCCCACGCCCGTTTGACTAGCTCGTTTAGGCACATCGTGGACTTACCGGCTTGGCGACCAAGCGAAGCCACACGATAGCGTGCCTTTGAGTTATGAAATTCTAGTTGCTTTGAGTGAGGCTCGTAAAGCTCAAGCGTCGCCGTCGCGGCCCGGACTTGCTGGCTCATTCGTGCCGCCCCACTTCGCTTTGTAGACCGTCTCGGTGACTTCAGCCTTCACTTCTGTCTTCGTTTCAATCTTCTCAGTCTGGCCTAGCATCTGTTTCCCAAGCCAAATGAGGATTGCAGTATTCCCCTTCTTCGCCGCCTCGAGCTGCCAGATCCTTAGTTGAGTTTTAAGATTTTCCCGGCTTTTGACAAGAAGGTCCGCATAACGTCGCGTTAAGGTATCAACAGAGCATCCCGCTTGCGTTGCGATAGACTCATTTGAGCACCCTACCTTTGCCAACTTTTCGACCAAATTTTCGTCTATTGGTTTTTTTGGTCTAGCCATTTTTTGCCTTTTTTTAAATTTTCCTTTGCCCACATTGGCCGAAGGTTTTCTAACGCAAATGCCTCTTTAATTTGCTTTGAACTAAACGATGACCGTGGTCGGATGTGGTCAATGTGCCATTCCGATCTTTTTTCCCACGACATTCCCTCAAGAAACTGAGATTCTAAGTGGTTTGCCAAGGCGTCTATCGAATAGCCCAAAAAAGATTCAAGAGGACCAAGCTCTCTCGCAATCATCTCTGCAATTTGTATTTTGATGCTTTGCGCCAGGTTCGATTTTACAGTTTGCCGTTTTTTCCTTCTCCGCTGCGCCTTTTTTAAAAAATCAAATTCAGAATGGAAGGCTTTTGCGTAAGAAAGTGCCAGAGTTTGCCTTGGAACCTTTTGCCTTAAAACCGCTTCAATCTCTTCTGGAAACAAGCCTAGCGCGGCGAGGTCTTGCACTAGTTTGGGGTCGATCTTGAGTTTAGGGCGAGCCATTACTGCACCTTGATCTCATCCCAAGGCTTCCCGTCTTCTCGATGCGCCTTCTTGCCTGTAAAGTTTTGCCATCGGTCGAGGATGACGCCGCAATAGTGGGGGTCAATTTCAATCGCAAAGCATCTGCGACCAATTTTTTCTGAAGCAATAATTGCAGTACCCGAGCCGCCAAAAGTTTCTAAAACAATTTCTCCGGTCTTGCTGCTGTTGTTAATCAGCAGCTCAATCAATTCAACAGGCTTCATGGTTGGGTGCAGTTTGTTCGCTTGTGGTTTTGGAAACTCAATAACAGACGTCTGAAATCCGCCGTAAAATTTGTGAGTTCCGTTTTGTTTCCAGCCGTAAAGAATTGGCTCATGTTTGTACTGATAGTCACATCGGCCCAAAACGTGATTATTTTTTACCCAAATTAGTTCATGCCGGACTTTCCAAGCTGCTCGGCCCAATGATTGCATCATCATCATCATCATTTGATCCCCACCCTGGCAGGCAAACCAATAATAGGGCGCTTCGTTTGAACAAACCGTAAACGCACAAGATGCCACCTGAAACCAAAACTCAGCGGAATCCTCAAGCGACATATGGTCATTTTCAATTCGCTTGGTAATTCGGTTCGGCTTACCAAGCGAATTGAGGAATTCGTTTTTATCGGCATAAGAAACGCCATAAGGCGCATCCGTACACCAGAGATTTGCCCTCTCTCCGCTCATCAGCCGCTCGACGTCCGTGATCGCAGTCGAATCACCGCACATCAGCCGGTGATTCCCAAGGATGTAAACTTCGCCCCGGACTACCTTGGGCTCTGGCAATGCATCAGGCACTTCGTCTTCATCGCACTGCGGATCTAGCTTGTCGGCTGGCTCAATCACAAAGTCCTTGATTCCCAGCAGATCAATGTCGAAGTCGGGCCCGAGGTCCACGATGTCCGCATTGATCCCGCTTAGGTCCAGCTCACTCCAGGAAGCGACTGCGTTATCAGCTTGGACGTCTGCATACTCTTGAGCCTCGTCCGTGTAGTCCTGGAAGCTCACGGGAACCGAGTCCCAGCCATTGGCCCTAGCTGCTTCAATTCGCCCGTGGCCGCTCGTAACATGCCCTGAGAGCTTCGACACCTTCACCGGGTAGCGCCAGCCTTGATAGGCCAAGATCTTCGCCAGGCGCTCAATCTGATCGGCTGGGTGCTTGTTCCGGTTCTTTGGGTGCGGCTTTAGCTCTGCAATCGGGACGAGCTTATCGTGCGGGCAATGGACGATCATTCATCCACTATGCCCGACCGATCCGCTGTGTCACGCTCAAAGTTTAATGATCAGATACTCGACCCGGTAGTTAGCCGTGTCGGTCGTTTGCTGCGTTGCGAAAGAGAAGCCGGTAGCGCTCTTGGCTGTGATGGTTGCGGCAAGATGTCTGGGTGTTGGATCTACCAAGTTTGAGATCGTGATCTGTAGAACGTAGTTAGACGTCCCCACGCTCGAAGGGTAAGCGATTGTGTAGCTGCTCACGCCCGAGGCCATGGCAGCAATCCCGCGAACCATCTGGCCTGAGTTAAGCGGGTTAAGGTTGATCCAAGCGCCTGCGCCTAAGCCAACACCGCTCACGAGCTAGCCCCTTCCGTGACGTACAGGGTGCCAGTCGATCCGTTCTGGATGACTGCGAACTTCTCATTGGAGCGAATCTCAAAGTATTCCACGATCCCGCCAGGAAGGAACATTGATGACCCTGCGACGGCGGTCGGGTTGGTCCCAAACGCAATGAAGCAATCCACCGTCGAGAAGAGACGGACAATGGTCACGCCTTCCTGCGGTAGATTGCCCTGCGCGGAGACTGCGCCCACGGCGACCGAGTAGCTCGTCCCAGGCGAGATGCACTGGAACATATCCACCATAAATCCGTCTGCTCTGGCTGCGATCGACATTCGGGGCCTCCTAAAAAAACGGGGCCCGAGCAGCTACACCCGGACCCCATCCGCATGGAAAACGATCAACGAACGAAGGGAACTCTAACACCCTTCAGGGGTTTGCGCGATCGTAAACATTCAAAATTTTTTCAAGCTGCCAAGTCGTGACCGTACCGCCCGGGGTCGTGACCACGACCGTCATGGGTTGCAGGTTCGCCTTATTGATCAGCGCACTTTTGGCGGGACTTCCCTTATACGAGAACGAGCCGTCCGCTGCGTTGATGATCGTGATCTCTCCCGGGTTTGCCGTTGAGAGAACGACCGAGGGGGCGGGCGAGATCCCTGGGAAGTGAACCTCGATCAGAGAGTTTGCCACGATCGGGTAGGGGTTCTGCTTTGCGCCGTCACACGAGTCTAAGACGCGCAGCGTAACCACGCCCGAGAAGGTATCGCCTCTGAAGATTTTGATTGGGGTAGCCATTGATAGTTTCCTTCTTTTAGCAGCCGTCCACGAGCAGGACGGTTTGAGAATCTTTACAGCCGTCTACGACCATGACTGTTTGAGGATCGCCAAGCGCGATCATGACTGTTCCGTTCGATGGAGTGATTCCCCCAACAATCAGGCCGAGCGCCGAGACATCGGCGGCAAGAAGCGCCTCGGTCGCTGCGATGTCCGAAGCGGTCGCATCCAGATCCGTCGAGGTTGCGGCCAAGTCCGAAGCCGTCGAATCGAGATCCGCCGCCGTGGCTGCCAGGTTTGTGTGATCGGTCTGGAAGTTGGCGTGATCCGTTTGGAAGTTTGAATGATCTCCCTGAAACGCCAAGTGGTCCGCTTGGAAGTTCGTGTGGTCCGACTGAAAGTTTGTGTGGTCCGATTGAAAGTTTGCGTGATCGACTTGGAAGTTTGCGTGGTCGGTGGACAGGTTTGCGTCAGTTACCGCAAGACTTGCGACGAGCGTCTGAAGCACGGCGGGCAGGTTGCCGCTTGCGATGGCCGTGGCAGTTTGAATCACCGTGTTGGTCTCGGTGTTGCTGTAAGCATCACGCGCCCTTACGCCTAGTGTATAAGTCTGGCCATTGATCAGATACGTCGTTTGATCGGCGAGCGTAAAGATCCGCGTTGATAGGACTGAGGTCGGAACACACCGCTGAGCGTTAGCGGAAACGAAGAGAGCGGCGGGGCTTACGCTTCCCACGGCAATGTATACAATGTACTCGATCGGCGGGTTGACGGTCGTGCCAGCGGCCCAGGCAGCCGTGATGCTTCCATCCGTGTTCGGAGTGGCGCTCACAATACCGGCAAACACCGGGGCCGTGCTCGAGGGCAGGGCAGCCGGTGCGGGCTTTTGCACGATCGAGGAGCCTAGGAAGTAAGTCGCCGGGTTAGGCATCTGGGCCCCCTATCAGGTTTCAGAGATCGACCAGTTGATGCGATTCGTTGCGGGCGGCGTTGCCACGTTCAAGCGTACCTCAGTAGTCAGCGCCACGTTCGGGATCGTTCCCAGGGCAAGCCAGCTCGTGCCGTTGTCTGTTGAATATTGGAACGCCGACGCATTGGCCGAAGTGTTGAACGAGGCGACCAGGTTACCCGAGTCATCATAGCCCCGCGCGTACAAAGTCGGCACGCTCGTCGCATAGGCGACTTGCAGCCTCCAAGCCACATACATCGGGGACACACCCGACTGGGTTGAGTTATCAACCGAGGGAGCCCATTTCTCAGAAGCTTCGCCTGGCAAGATATAGGTATAAGCCACATCGTTGATCTGAGCCGGAGTCTGGTCAGCAACATCAAGCGTGATGAAGGTAATCGCGATCTGGAAATAGGGACCGATTGCAACGGATTGAAGATCTTGCGCCGAGTTGATCAGCGTCCAGTTTCCGGGAGAGGTCGGGGTTGGGATCTGTGCGGTGTTGAACGTAGCGTCGCCCGCAGTCGCAGCCGAACGAATCCAGAAGTAACTCGAAGCGGTTCGATCGAACAACGCCTCGAGCGTGTTGATGTACTTAAACAAGCTGCCCGGAGGAACAAACTGAATTGCCGAAATCAGGGCACTGTTTGCGTAAGAATGATCACTCCAGATATCGGCATACACAATGCCGCGCTGACCAGTCGTCGTGCCGTTAACCATGAAGATCCAGCCACCGCGACACTCAAGAGCAGTCAAAGCAGCAAGGCCCGTTGAAACCGTGGGAAGGTTCAGCGTCTCAAGATATTGAGCAGAAGTGCCGCCAATAAATTCTTGAATGACGTTGTTCTGCAAAGACTTAACCACGAGCGTCGATGTGCCCGTTACATAAACAAAGCGATCAACATCCTGCGAAGTGTTGCTCGCGCCATAACGCGCGAACGCAATGGTTGGGGCTACCATATCGATGCCGGTTCCAAGAGCGTTGGAAGCGGTCAGGCTTGCCCAGTTGTTTGTCCCAAAAGTCAGGGAGGATCCGGTCGTGGTTGAGTTGGCGGCAGCCGATAGGTTAATGGTTCCCGATCCGATCGAGGCGACGGTTGCACCTGCTGGGATGGCGGGACCGACCACTGACATACCCACCGAAAGCCCAGCGGTCGACCCCATAGCCGTAACCGTCACTGATCCCAGTGTCGTGTTTCCAGTGGTAACCAGCGGAATAAGTTCCGAGACTCGTCCTAGGTAAAGGTTGGTTGAGGTCGCAGTGGCCAAACAATCGCTATTATTCAGTGCCGTGTTTTGTGGAACCACCTGCGGGCGGGCATAATTGACGACGTTACTTTGAAGCAAGGTCCCGCTTAATGCCGGTGCAAAGCCCGTGATCGGGGTTCTTGCCACAAAGGTGTTTGTGCTCATGCCGTTGGCACGCATGATCGTAAAGCCCGTGCTAGTTGACGTAGGAACCAAGTTAGTCGCTGGAGTCGCAATAGTCGAGATGTTAAAGAAAAACCCGCCCGGCGAGGCGGCTGTATAAGTGATCGTGGCAGGTCCGGTCGCTGCTGCGCTTGTGCGAACCAAGACGCCCAACGACTCAGGAACTTGGATGTTTGTTGCGTTGGTGTTTAGGTTCATCGGCACAATCAATGCTGTGGTTCCCGCTATCGAGTTGCCTACAAAGTGAAATGTAAATGTTTGTCCGCTGTAAGTGTTCGTGTACGTTGCGGGCGTCGCACCCGAGGCCACGATTCCGTTGACCGCAGTGTTAGCAGAAAAAGCAATGCTTGCTTGCCCGACTGCCGTGCTTTGGGCACTGAAGCTGATCGTGGCTGGGCCAGTGCCAGAAGCCAAAGTCAGCGTGCCAGAAGCAAGCGGTGCGCCGGTTTCCGTTGCGACCATAAACGTCGCGCCAGTCGGAAATGAGGCATTGAAGGTATAGGTCTGACCATTGTGAGTGTAGGTCGCACCTTGAACCACTGCCGATCCTAGCGCCGTAATTGTAAAGAGCCTTTGGTTTGCGGCGAGCGAAAGAGTGCCAGAGGCAAGCGGTGCTCCAGTTCCAAAAGTGCTGAGCGCCGTAATAGCCGAAGCGTTTTGAGTCGGAACCGTAAAGGTTTGCGCGTTGTTTGTATATTGGGTGCCAGCGTAAATAATCTGCGTCGTTGCTGTGACCGTAAAGTTATAGCTAGTGGGCAGAGCGAGCGCCGTCAGATTGTACTGACGCTGAGCGTCCCTCATTGATAGGTTAGTCGTGGCAGATTGAGCTGAGCCAGGTGCCCATGCTGTGATGCCTGTCCCGGTCGGAACGCTTGCCGCGCCGTTCATCAAAACGATATGCTCACTGGCTGCTGTCGAGAATTGATATCCGGGCAACGTGAGCGAGTTAAAGTAAGCGCCGTTAGGCGATGCAGCCGAATAGGTGTTAGCGTAGACGGTACTTGCGACACAGTTTACGCCCGAAATAACTTGCCCGGCAACATCTGGCGTGGTCGCCAAATCCCAGACCTGGGCCATCGGAGCAGCTACCGTGTTGGCGAGCGCATAGACTTTCGTGTTGATCGCGCTATCGGAAGACAGATAGGGCATGGATACGCCCCACTGTGCGTTGTGAGCGCCCGTCGCCGCGTTGACGCCGTAATAATCGCTCGGCATCAAATTATAAACTGCGCTTTGTCCTGGACCGGACGCTGCCCAAAGAGTCGTTCCGCTCGGTGTGAATTGGGAGAGGGTACAATAAGCTGCGTAGAGGCCGCCATAAACAGCAGCATTCGCAGTGCTGCTAATGATAATGCAGACGCTTGTCCCATCAGTTTGAACAGATAATCCGCGAATGGTGTGCGTGGTTGAAGCCACACCATCACCCAAGCGAAGGATGACCCTGCCAATGTATGAGTTCGCCCCCGTGTCTCGGTTAAAGTTAAAGACCATCACGGAAGGCGAAACGCCCGTTCCCGATTGCAAACAAAACAAAAGATTGAGACCAGGAACGAAATAGATAAACGAGGGTGTCAAGCCCGCGACCGTCTGAACGTCAATGAAGCCAGTCAACGCGGGACCGATGACCTGCTGAGAGCCGATGGTTTTTTGGAATGCTCGGCCCAAGGCTGAGGTCCGCGTCTTGTCATACGTTGAGCCGACTGACGTCTGAAGGTTCACGAGACTTGTCTTCATGTTCTGGCCTCAATTTTAAAAAAAAAAGCTAAATAAGTTTCCGGGGCTGTCGGCAGAATGCGCCCCTCGGTTACAACAAAGTGAAGCGCAAGGCACCCGTTGCTACAGTTTACGGAAGAGTTTTCAGAATTCAAACCGAGCCTACTGTTCCCGCCGCTCAAGCGCCAGGCACTTGCGGCAACGGGGTCGCTTGATGATGCGATCGTCCATCCGGTCCATACGGAACTCGGTTAGGCACCGCACGCACTTAAACCAGCGATGATCCTCACAGACCCCGCTACGATGCTGGCTCCACCCCTCACACCCTTGAACCAAACACCGCGCATGGCTGCGACGCGATGCGCCGTGTATTCCGTTTCCTTGTTCACTCACGAGCGCAGAGTGTAGCGGCTTAAATTCCCGTTGCCAAGACCTCGGTCTCGTACTCACCCCAAAGAATCGCCAGGGGGTGATCATACTCCCCGCCTAGGTAGCGGCCCAAGATCTGGCGCATCGAGTAGCCCTTGCGCTTAAACTGCCGCCACCACCAACGTCCGGCCCACCGCACAAGAGTGCTCTGGAGCATGGGGAGCTGAGACGAGTGAACCAGGATCAGAAGCGCCGAAAAACGATACGCATCCTGGTCCTGCTCGGGCGGCTTGCGCTGGGAAACTAGGAGTGCTGCCGCAGCCCACAGATTACAGAAAAGCGGGGCCTTGAGCCTTGCTGCCCAGTAGCCCATCCCGATGATCTGCGGGAAACGCCCGAACCATGCGGCAGGTCTAAATCGGCCCGGGTTCTCATTGTTCATCACCCAAAAGTTTCGCCGACCGTAGGTGAGAATCTCATCAATCGAGTCGTACATATGCACGGCTCCCAGCCCTGCGAACGCCCCCATGTAATCGTCCGGCCCTTGCTGTGGCGTTCTGCCAAGCCTCAGCGGGAGCCTTTGAAGCAGCCCGTGATCCGAGCAAGAAGCAATGGCTTGACCGTGCCGGATGAAGTCGGGCGATCTCTCACAGAGCTTTGTCCATCCCATCAGGGCAAGCACCTCACCCGTGTAACATACACCATTCAGTGTAGAGGCCACGCCATCTGCACACTTGCGCGTGTGAATCAAACCATCAACGTCCATGTACTCGGCAAAATCTTTTAAAGTTACCATGTCGACTCCGGGGTTCTGCGTCTATGCTCAAGCGGAAGCTCGGGAACCCTAAGCACCAGCTCGATGTTTTCGATCTTATTTTTTAGGGAGTGCGCCTCCCAGGTCGTGGCTTGTGCCAGTTGTCTGAGCGCCATCAGCTCCTCTTTGAGCCTCATGCATTCGCTGCAATGCTCTTCGCTCGAAATACTCATTGATCCCCCTCTCAACGTCTTCAATGCTTTTCGCGATGATGCCAATGCCGCCAGCTTCACGCCAGCGTTTAATGAACTCAAGCTGATACTCGCTGGCTCGGCCCTTCTCACTCTTCACTTCAATGGCAAGCGGAACGCCTGCCCAGATCCCAAGAATGTCCGCCACGCCGCGCATCTTGTACGGTGACGAGCGCCGCATATAGACCCCGCGCTGCGCGTTGTAGATGCCCACCTCTGAATGGATGAAGAAGAGCGCCTTCCGCCACGAGAGCCAAGCGCAGATCTGGTTAACGACTCGGCCCTCGGGTGTCATAATTTAAGACTTCAGAACCATCACGCTTTCGACGCTGGAAAGTCGGATATAAACCGGATGCGGGAGGGGCTGCATATCCTTCCAGTTTTTTTCTGAGAATGCGCCCGTTTCGTAAACAATGCCAGCGCCTTCGATCTTTGCCCATGACTTGTCGAGCGCAACCAATGTTCCCGTGTAAATGTAATTGCAGCAGAAAAGCGTAATTTTCTTGCCCAGATACTCAGTCAACCCCGTCTGTGAACTTTCCATGATTGTCAGCATTTTCTCTCTCCTTTTATTTTGTTTTTGACCACGACCGCGACCACGACCACGACCCCGACCCCGATTCCGACCCCGACCACGACCCCGACCCCGACCCCGACCCCGACCGCGACCGCGACCACGACCCCGACCACGACTCCGACCATGACCCCGGCCACGACCCCGACCGCGACCGCGACCACGACCACAAGTAAAAATATCGGACGCGCTTAGACGGGAGCATTACCAAACGCTCCACGAACGCGTGTCTTTGTATCCCCGAAACGAATCCGCAAAGCCCTGATCGCTGAATAGTTCGACAAGCTCAAGGTCGCGACCCGGCTCAGGCCAGCTCACTTCTTCGGCGGGCTTCTGCTCTTCCTGTTTCTTTTCTGTTTCCATGCGAGTCTCCAAACTTGAACAAGGCGGCGAAGGTCTCGATTTTAGTTTATTTCCCTCGCCGCCCATTCCTGCATCAGCCTTTTTCTTGGGGATGACTGGCGTCCCAACTTTTGCCGCCAGTCTCGGCTGATGCAAGCCATTGCTGAGTGGCCCAATCATAGGCCGTCCTCAGCGCAATCATTCTCTCAATTCCGCCTGTGTAGGTCATTAGGTTTGCGCGGATCATCGCTTGCTCGCGGAAGTATTCCCGGTTCTTTCCGAACTTTTCAAAGCGAAGCCCCAGATCTTCAAAAGTCGTGTAGCTCATTTTTCCCCACTCACTCAAAGGTCATCACGAAATGGCCGACGAAGAAGCACAGGATCAGCCAAGCGCAGATCAGCGCAGCGGCCTTAAGCTTCGCGATCCACCATGCAAGCTCGATCTCTCTCGAAGCGAGGCCTAAGCCCACGCCAAAGAAAAGAACCAGCACCCCGCCCACTAGGATTTTCCCCACCGTCATCAACATGCGTGCTTCTTGGGTAGAACGCCACTTTCGGGTTGTAAAGAAAAAAATCAGGGGCGGTTAAGCGGGTAGGTAAACGGTTTTATTCTTCCTTCGTAGCATGAGCTGCACCGAAAAACGTACTCATAGCCGGGCGATTTTTCTTTAAACACAAACCCGCCGCCGCCGCACTCCCTACAGATCGAAGGATTTTTACAAACCTCGTTTAAGCCCTTGGTGAAAGAGTTCCACGCTTCATCGTCAATTTTCCCGGCTAGGCGCGCAAGAATCATCTGGGCCATCGCCGTTTTATCTTCCTGAGAAAAAATACTCATGCTTCACCTTCCCACGCGAGCGACTTGGTTGCTTGCGAAACCAACGCGGCGAGCGGCGTGGATTGCTTCTTCTCGCCAAGCTCGGGCACCAGTTTGCGTGCATCTTCGATTGAGATTCTTTTTTTTGCGACTGCATCAGAAAGAACTGATTCGCGATGAGAGACGTTATGGCCCAAGCTCACCGTCCACTTGGTTGGCCTGTTCTCATTTCGCGCGGCGGCCAGGGTTGTCGTGTAAGTTTCTTTAAACGCCATACGCGCAGCCACCAAGTCCGAATCAAGAAGCGGGGCACAGGCGGCGAAGGCTTCTGCCATTTCTTGCGTCCACACGACTGAGTCAGCTTCAGACTTAGGGAGCATTGCCCAAGCCTCCTCGACGCCCGGTCTTCCGTCGTCAATGCGAGCGGTCACGTCAGCCACGGTCGGGAATGTTTTGCACTCCTTCCGACACCTCGCCAGCGCCTTTAAAATTTCTTCATCAGAGAATTTCGCGAGGTCAGCAAGGTACAGGCTGGCCGCAACGTCGGACATCTGTCGCCCATAGATCTCCGCTGTCGCAATCAATGCCCGTTGAATCTCAAAGCTCAACTTCGCCTTCGTTCTCATTGCTGGCCTCCTCAAGTTTTTTTCTTACGGTCTCAAAGGCTCGACCCCAGACGTCGGCAATGTGCTCGGATCGTTCCACGTGCTGGGCGGTCATACCCAGCATTTTCTGACCCGTCACCCATTCAGTTCGGAGCTTCTCAGCATCAGCCAGCAGGGGCCCGATTGCGTGCATCGCCTTCACGTAAAACGCGGCGTTGTGCGTCACGTAGAACGCAGCCACCCGAGGGGCTTCCTCCTCGCCGAGCCGTTTTGTCAGTTGAGCGAGCTGCGAATTTACTTTCGCGTTCCTGACTGGATCGGTCCCATATCTCACCCGGTATGCTTCCGAGTATGCAAACCAGACCGATTCAGTTTTATTGGGGTACGATGAGGCGTCAGACTCATCGTGAGGCTTTCGGTTTTTTTTTGCTCGCTCGGTAACCTGTTCGTTCGTTCGTACGTCTCGTCTCGTCTCGTACGTTCGTTCGTTCGTACGTAGCGTAACGTCCTTGCCCGTAGGCGTTACGTCCACGTTACGTGCGCGTGACGTACGCGTTACGTCCACGTTACGTGCGCGGGAACTAGCTGAATTGATTGAGATAAAATTGACGGTTTTTAGGCGCTCCAAAACAGAGTCAAATCTGTCTGCGGGCGTTCTGCCAAATCTTTCCGCGTGTGCGTAGTTTAGTGTGATTTTGTGTGTCTGAGCCTTGCTCGCCATGCTCAAAATGTAGAGCAACGCTGCAAAATCAGCGGCGTCGAAGTCGGTGAATTTTACCTCTTCAAAAAGAGAATTTTGACACCGAAACCACGTCGTCGCTTTGACATCTTTTCGGGGGTTGTATTTCTCCCAGTTCAGGATTTCGATAGTCGCGCCATCATACTTCATGCAGGTCCTCCCAGTGCCATGACTAGAATGGGGTGGACCGCGATAGGCGGACTTGATAAGTGAGTCCCGTTCTAGTGGCGTTGGCGCGCACTATATACACCGAGGCCCCGGGTTCAGGAACTCTGAATTCGGGGCTTTGAGTTTCAGCCCCACCCGCCAAAGGTAAACCGGGCTGGTTTAAATCAGGGCCCTATATATCTATGCGGCGCTGCTTTTAGCTTTGCAGATGTAAAGCTTCTTGCTATGCTTGAGTCATGACAAACCATGAACGCGCAATACTGATGATTCTGCTCAACAAAGCGATCGAAGAAGACGCGATCCAGATCTGCGACCGCAGCAAGTCCGGCCAAGGACATGAGCCCGCTGACTTCGCTTTTGAGAATGACGAGTATGACTCGGAGCTGAACGTCATGGTTCACAAAGTGATTCTGATGTGCGGCGAGATAAAACAGAACTTTACAAAGAAGAAGCCTGCTAGTAAAGCCAAGCGCAAAGGAGTGAAACGATGACTCTTAAGAAGAAGATGGAGGCCCGGGAGATCTCTCGCCGTGCTAACCGATTGGCGATCAACGCCCGAATCCCGGCGGATCTAAAGGCCCGGGGCGATCAAGCGATTGCCTATCTAGGGCTAAAGTGGGTCGATGTGTTCATGCACGCGATCGAGCAAGTGATCGAGCTTGCCGCTAAGAAGAGCAGAAAGAAGAGCTGACGCATGAG
>Ga0209985_10002301_pt1 | contig 17491 bp, 16 predicted proteins | sample NOAtaG_FD_187305 | JGI IMG/M metagenome (GOLD analysis project Ga0209985, IMG submission 187305) | Freshwater lake microbial communities from Lake Erie, under a cyanobacterial bloom - NOAA_Erie_Diel6S_1000h metaG (SPAdes) (version 2) | ecosystem: Environmental > Aquatic > Freshwater > Lake ...
AAATTCTTGGCCCACAAACGGCCCAGAATCGATCGGCAGCGGGCTGGCAATGGTTTGCTGACCCCCGTGAAAGGGTTGAAATCGGCAAGAGGGGATTTTTTCAACAGGCTCCTAGCGCTGTTACCGCGCGAACCATATGAATTAGCCATTTGGAAAAAAGTGCGCGTGAACATCGATTAACACGTCGAATACGAAAGCTGCCGGTACAGCGTGACGTATCAACTGAGGGGCAAGCTGGTGGACATAGCCGAGACTTCGCAGACGGTGGAGATCCTTCACGACGGCCAGCGCGTGGAATCAAATCAGTGGCTGCACCAGCCGCAGGCGGCCTCGACGGTGACCAAGCACTTGGCCAAGACGCATCAGGCGCACACGGCTTGGCCTCCCTCGCAACTGATCTAATGGGCGGAGAGCGTCAGCTTGCACACGGGCCAACCGGTGGGGCGGAGCCTCAATCAGCAACCGCAGCCGGAAATGGGTTATCGCGGCTGCCTGGGCTTGCTGCGGTTGGCCGAGAAGCATACGCCAGTCATTAGGAAACGACCAACTCCTGACCTGAGACGCGGGTTACGCTGGCGGGTTAGGAAAAAAACTGCGCGTGGGCCTGGATGTCCATGCCGAGACGATAGCGGTGGCGGAAGGCGGTCGCGGCGGAGAAGTTCACGATTGCCAGCCGGATCGAGGCGATCGGCAAGCTGGTGAAGAAACTGCGCCAGCAGGGCGAGATCCGCGCCTGCCGCGAGGTGGGGCCAACGGGCTACTGCCTCTACTGGCAGTTGATGCAGCTGGGAGTGGATTGCGAGTTGATCGCGCCGAGTCTGATTCCGGTCAAGGCCAGTGAACGGATCCAGACCGACCGGCGCGACGCCGAGAAGCTGGCGCGCTGTTGCCGCGCCGGGGAACTCACCGCCTTTGGCTGTACCCAGTCCCGAGCAGGAAGCTTTGCGGTATCTGGTGCGAGCGCGCGAAGCGGCTAATGAGGATCAACTCAAGGCGAGGCATCGCCTGGGCAAGTTCCTGCTGCGCCATGGACGCAAGCCGGAAGGCATGACGGCCTGGAGCAAACAGTATCTGGAATGGATCAAGACAAACGTGCACTTCGAGATCCAAGCGCTGGAGGTGACGTTGTTGAACTATCCGCATGAGGTGGAATATGTGGCCGAACGTATCGCCCACCTGGAGACGGCCATTGACGAAGCGGTGCGGGAATCTTCCGCGGAGTTACGAGCGGTGATCGAAGCATTAAGGGCCTGGCGCGGAGTGGCGCAGACCACGGCGGCTATGATCGTATCGGAACTCGGATCACTGTCGCGCTTCGCGAGTCCCAGGCAGTTGATGGGATACAGCGGCCTGGTGGCCAGCGAACACTCCAGTGGGGGCAGAGTACATCGCGGACCAATCACCAAGTCGGGCAATGCGCATCTGCGGCGAGTGCTGGTGGAGGCCAGTTGGTCATATCATCACCGGCCCAAAGTGACGGGTTTCTCTTGCGGCGGCAGAAGAATCTTGCCCTGAGTGATGAAGTGGAAGCCATTGCCTGGAAGTCGCAACACCGGCGGAACAAGCGCTACAAGGCCCTGACGGCCAAAGGCAAAAACAAGAACCAGGTGGTGACCGCACTGGCGCGGGAACTACTGGGGTTCATCTGGGCCATTGCCGTGAAAACCAGTCGCTCGGCGCTGGGCAGGGCGGCATGGATCAACCCCATACCACCCCGGCCTCCGGCGTAGCGCCGGGTCCTCGCCTGTCCAGGCCAAGCCCCGCCGGTGCGCTCCGGGCAGCCTGGACTGGCTCCGGTCCGGCGAGAACCTAGCCAAGAGTAAACAAACCAATCAACCCAGCAGATGACTTCACTCTGGACAGCGGCAAAGACAAGAGCCTCCCGCCCACGAGGGCGGGAGGCTCTTGAAACAGCCGAAGAAAAACCGTCAACACCCGTGGAAGGTATTGACAGGTCGTTTCGTATCAGAAGCTATAGCGGAGAGCTACCTGGATCTGGCGGGAATCAAGACGGGTGGAACTGATCACACCGTAGGTCGGAGTGCGTAACGTTGTGCCAGGCTGTGCGAAATTCGCGCGGTTCGGAGCATTGAAGAACTCGCCGCGCAACTCAAAGGTATGCTTGCCTTCGAGGAAGCGGAAGAACTTGTTCACGCTGGCGTCAATGCCGATGATACCAGGCCCAATGATGGTGTTGCGGCCCGATGTGCCATAGCGGAAGACTGTAGGCGTAACCCCGGGCGCAACGCCCAACCGGTCAACGAATGCATTCGTGTTGAAGAAACGGCTGATCGATTGCTGGTTGTCAGGAAGGTTCGCTTTCTCGGATGAAATAGCGTCTGGCTTGCAGTAACCGCCGCCATTTTGGATGTTGCCAGGCCCACAGAAGGCGGTGGCGGGGAAGCCATCCTGGAAGGTAAAAATACCGCCCAGTTGCCATCCGCCAATCAGAGTGTTCGCAACCGCGTTGTTCAAACCGATCTTCTTGCCGCGGCCGATAGGCAGTTCGTAAAGGAAAGAAGCCGTGAAACGCTGCCGGAAGTCAAACGCGGACAAGCCACGCTCCGCGGCGAGATTATAGTTATCCGAAGGGGTCAGCGGGTCACCATCCGTCGTCCGGACTCCGGAGCCGTTGTCGATCGACTTGCCGTAGGCATAAGAGCCAAGCAGCGTAAAGCCATTCGAAAAGCGTTGCTGGAGACGCAACTGCAGCGCATGATAGCTTGAGTGGCTGGGAGCATTCATATTCTGGAAGCTCCCGTTAAATTTGGGGAAAGGTCGATTCAAGTTCGGGTTGCCTGGACGGGGCTCGGGGTTGTTGTAAGCAGTAAGCCGGCGCAGCTTGATGCCAGCCGAACCCATGTAGGTTACCTCGAGTGACATGTCCTTGGTCAACTGGCGCTGCAAGGAGGATTGCCATTGGGTGACATACGAGGTGCGCTCGCCATACTGGTTAATCAGCAAGAAGCTCGGCGCCCCGGTCGCGGTGAAAAGACGGTTCCAGGTGAGGTTGGGACGTGTGGTGTCGGCAGTCTCCGCCTGCCGGATTGTGAACGGAATATTACGAACGATATCGAAGACAGCATTGCCGATGTCACGCACGAAGTAGACGCCTCCGCTGACACGGAGAACGGTCTTGGAGTTCAACTGGTAGGCGAGTCCCACGCGGGGACCAAAATCATTTCGATCGGGTACCCCGGCACCGCGTCCGAATCGCCCGTCACGAACCAACTGCCAGCCAGGAGGTGAGGGAAACTGTGGGTTTCCCTGATTGATGTTGCCACTGCCGGCACGAACGAAGACGGGTTCACGTGAGTTGTCCCAGGCGAAATCGACGTTTACGATCGAGTCGTTCTTATCCATGAAAGGAGACTCGTACTCCCACCGCAAACCCCAATTGACGGTCAGTTTATTGGTCAGCTTCCAAACATCCTGAAGATAAAGACCCATGTAGTTCTGCCGGAAGCTGGCGATCGGAGCACCCACTTGTCCTTCGGTTGCCGACATCACGCCGAGCAGCATGTCGGCCATCGGCTCACCGGTATACTGCCCGTTCCAGGTAAAGCGACCTCGCGGAACAACAGCTCCAATCTGGTTGTAGCGCAAACGGCGGTATTCCCCGCCGAACTTGAACGTGTGCTTGCCAACAGTCCAGGAAAAATTATCCGTAAATTGGAAAGTCGTATTCCAGTTAACGAACGGACAGTCGTTGCACTCTCCGACGTTGGCGAAGCCGGTAATCTGAAAAACAGGGATTCCCCAAAAGAGTGGATCCTGAGAAATACCCTGAAGACCGAGTTGCCCGACGACGTTGCGCTTGAAGGCACGCTGCTGGATGTTGGATGAATTGAAGTAATTCATGCCGAACTTGAAGTCGTTGACTTTGTTGGCGCCCATCACCAAGGTGTGCCCCAGTACGCCTTGCTGGCCAAGAATCCCGACGACATTGCCCTGGTCCTTGATGGCAAAGGGAATGTATTGCGGCTCTTCGGTTTGCGAAAAACGGAAAAAGAAGGTTTGATTTTGGAAGGCAGTCAAATCGGAACGCAGCGTAAACTGATCGCCATCGGTACGACGGGATTCATCATTGAGATAGTTGTTCGTAATGCCGAGGGCGCCGCCGCCGGCCTGATTGGGAAGCGGGAAAAAGTCGTTCAAAACGCGCCGCGAAATCGGGCTGACACGCGACTCAGGAATCAACCCGTTGGGAAACACCTGGCCCGGATTCAGGGGATCACGGATCGGACGATTGAGAAAGCCAAGGTTTCCGCTACGGAAACGGGCGTCGGGCAGCGTGCCGGTCTGCGTGAGGGACCGGCGCTCGCGCAGCCCCTCATAGTTGAACATGAAAAACAACTTATTGCGGCCATCCACCAGTTTCGGTATGCGCACCGGCCCGGAAAATGTGCCGCCAAACTGATTCCGCTTGAACGGTGGATTGACCGGAGCGAAGAAGTTGCGTGCATCAAGAAATGCATTGCGAACGTAGGAAAAAGCCACGCCATGAAACTGATTCGTACCCGATTTGGTCGACACGTTCACCTGAGCGATCGCGCGCCCGTATTCCGCCGAGAACAAGCCGGATTCCACCTTGAACTCCTGGAGCGCATCAATCGAGGGCAGAAACAAGTATGTGTTGAAGTTCGGATCGGTATTCTCCATTCCGTCCAAGGAATAGTGGTTGAAATGCACACGCTGGCCGGCGACATTCAGCGCAAAGCTGTTGCGCGCCCCACCCATGCGTTGCTGGCCTTGGCTCGAGGCTGGGCCGTTGGTCGTGGCCCCAGGAATCAGACTGGCCAGCTGTAGATAGTTGCGGCCGTTCAGGGGCAGCTCGACAATACGCTTGTTTTCAATCACCGTACCCACCGAGGTGGCCTCCGTCTCGAGAACTGGCGCCCCACCTGTCACCTCGATGACCTCCGAGACGTTTCCAACCGTAAGCGAGAAGTTTAGGCTGGGCGCTTGGCCAACCTGCAATTCAACCCCCGTCCGCGACTGCGCCTGAAAACCTTGTTTTTCCACCTTGATCGTGTAGGCCCCCGGATTTAGCGCGGGCGCGGAATAGATGCCACCCTCATTTGTACGAAGCACACGGGAGAAGCCGGTGGCTGGATTCGAAATGGTCACGGTAGCCGCCGCGACGGCCGCCCCGGTGCTGTCCGTTACCGTGCCGTTGATTTCGCCTGTGCCGGACTGGGCCATGGCAAAACTGCAGATCAGGTTGCAGAGGAAAACACACTTCGGGATGAGACGCATAGCCTGCAGTTCTATCAACTAGGGCAATTGAAGTCAAGAGATGCCTGTGAGATGCCTGTGAGAGATGCCTGTGAGATGCCCTGTGATTGATGCCCTGTGATTTGCCTGCGACGGCAGCCCGTTTTGAACCGTGCCGCACATGCGCTAGCTCTGCTGCTTCCCGCTGGTAGATCATAGGCATAACACCCAGACAAAGAAGTTCCTGTTTCGTAATCCTTCTCCATTCGAGGAGAGAGTGCGGATAAAGTCTGCGTATCGTTCTGGATTGCATTGCCAGAGCCGATAAGTTCGATGCAGGAATGTTGCTTTTCGATCAAAGGCTGGTTTCATTTCGAACCTTGCTAAGCGGATATCTCGTTACGTTCACGGTGCTGGGTGCACTTGCTATGGGGATTCTCGGGGCCAGGTTGTTCGAGTCGCAACTGCAAACAGGAGCAACCCAACAACTAAAAGAGACTTGCTTTCGGGTGCGCGATGGCATCGATGCACACTTGAGAAGGCATGAAGTGGCGATCACAACCGTAGCCAGCAGACTGAGTGGCAAGAGTGATGTTGCGCGCGATCAGGAAATTCAGCTCTCCCTGGAAGGAACGATCCAAAATAATGAAGGATTTCTGTCGATGCTGGTTACGGATGCACAGGGTGAAATACTGCGCACGGTGAGGCGGGGAGAAGCAAGCGAGGCACCGGCGGAGAAAGAAAAGCGGAGCGTCGCGGATCGCCCATACTTCCGCGAGGTGGAAAGCACGGGTAAACCATACATTAGTGGAATTTTTCAGGGACGGGGCCTGGGCAACGACTTAATCGTTGCCCTAAGTGCGCCGATTCGAGACGCAGCCGGAGGATTTGCGGGAATCGTGGAGGGATCAATCGACATTCAACGTATTCCTCATGAAGTTGTCCTCAGCCACGAACTAATATCCCTCGTGGTGATCGACGAGAACAATCGTGTGGTCTTTGCCAGCTACGAACAGGAGTATCCGCCTCTCTCACCATGGCAGCCGATTGAGTGGAAGAACCAGGGTCAATGGCAACAGTTTACTGGACTCCAGGGGCAGAAAAACCTCGCGGTTGAGATGCCCCTTCTGCGTGGAGGATGGAGAGTAGTAGCAGCAATTCCCCACAAATGGATTGCAAGGGAATTGCACCAATTCTACAAAACTGGCTTTGTTTTGCTTGCTGTAATCTATCTGCTGGCAATTTGGGTCAGCCGCAGGCTGGCAAGGAGATTGGGAAGCCCCATCGAAGAAATTGCGGAGGCACTGACGGAATGGCGAAGTGAGGAAAACTCGCTGCGGCTTGCGCCGGGAAGCATGGGAATTCGGGAGATCCGTGAAATTGTATTTGCAATCGAGCAGTTTGCCCGGCGACTGGAGGAGTCATTCCGCTACTTGCGACAGGCGCTGGACAAACGCGATGAGAAAAACAATGAACTGAAGCTCCTGACACAGGAGCTGGACGCGAAGGTGATGCAACGAACCGCGGAGTTAGCTCAATCCGAGGCCCGCTACCGCCAAGTTGTCGAAAACTCAGGGGATATAATCTACAGAACAGATCGTTCGGGTCGAATTGAATTCCATAATCCGGCATTTGAGAGGTTGTTGGGCCCGGGAGCGGTGGGAGTCAACATAGCTGCATTCATTGAACGTCCGGCCTATGCCCGTCTCCGTGAGGAAGTTGCGCGGCAAGTGAGGAGCAAGACGGCCAGCACTTTTATGGAATTGCCCATAATGACCAGCGATGGGCAGCGGCGGTGGATCGGCCAAAGCACCCAATTCCTGCGTGATGAGAACGGAAGACTGTGTGGGTTCCAATGTATCGCAAGGGATGTGACAGAACAACATCTTGCGGAAAAAGCCCTGAAGACAGCCGAAGAGCGGTATTCGCTGGCTGTGCGGGGAAGCAATCAGGGGATCTGGGACTGGGATTGTGTATCCGGCAGAGTTTACTACTCCGAACGTTGGAAGGAAATGCTGGGCATCGCAACTGAGGCGAAATTGAGTGCGTTGGGAGATTGGCTAGGCAGAGTGCATCCAGTGGATCGGGCCGGCCTGAAAAACTGTCTTGAGAACTTCGTGATGAACCGGACGTCCGATCACTTCGAGCACGAGCATCGCATTCGCCACACAGACGGAACATGGCGCTGGGTGCTAACGAGTGGGGCAGCGGTGCGGGACTCAACAGGCAGAGCATTAAGAGTGGCGGGATCGAGCTCGGATTTGACAAACGGAAAGTTGCTCGATCCGCTCACGGGATTGGAAAACCGCTTGGGGATCGTGAGCAGACTGGATCAATTGCTGGAGCGGCAGCAAGAGGACCCCGGACGCAGATTCGGTGTGCTGTTTCTGGACTTGGACCGTTTCAAATTGATCAACGACGCCATGGGCCATGTCATGGGAGATCAATTGCTGCTGGGCGTATCGCGACGTCTTGAATTGGCAATAGAGCGAACTATGCAAGGTAAGACGGCACTCGCCCGCCTGGGCGGAGATGAGTTTTTGATTGTGATCGAAGAAATGGAATCGACGGTTGAAGCCGTGGAACTAGCGGACGAAATCCAGCGGCAAATGAAATCCGCTTTCGAACTCGGCTCAGCTCACATTTTTTGCACAACCAGTATTGGAATCACGATAAGCAGCGTGGAGGTTTGCACGAGTGAGGATCTATTGCAGCGCGCCGATACTGCAATGTACGCCGCGAAAACGGAAGGCCGGGGGCGTTACTGCCTTTTCGACAAGGGAATGCACGACAGAGCAATGGCCCGCATCGAAATCGAGTCGGCTATGCGGCAAGCCATCGAAGATGGTGAGTTTTGTTTGTACTATCAGCCACAGGTGGAATTGCAAACGGGAAAACTGGCCGGCTTTGAGGCCCTGGTACGCTGGAACCGGCCGGAACGGGGCATGGTGCCTCCAGGGGAATTCATTCGAGTAGCGGAAGAAACCGGTTTGATTCTGCCGTTAGGACGATGGGTTCTACGAATGAGCCTCGAGCAGCTAAGTGAATGGAAAGGCGACTACACCATGAGCGTCAATCTATCCGCGAAACAATTTGTCGACCCGGAGTTACCGGGTTATATAGAAGCAGTGCTGGCAGCCACTGGTGTCGATTCCAAGCAGTTGCATCTCGAAGTGACTGAGAGTATGGTTGCCGAAGACCCCACTATGGCACAAACAATTTTGCGCCGGCTCGAAGCTTTGGGGGTTGGCCTCGAAATCGACGATTTCGGCACGGGTTACTCCAGTTTGAGCCAGTTGCATAGACTTCCCTTTGACACACTGAAGATCGACCGGTCCTTTGTCGAGGAGATGCACAATGAGGGAGACCGGATTGTGGATTCGATTCTCAAGCTGGCAGCAAGTCTCGGAATCAGTGTTGTCACCGAGGGGATAGAAACCCGGGAACAGTGGGAGAAGCTTGCCAGGATGGGGTGCCGTTACGGCCAAGGATTTTTCTTCGCGCGGCCGCTGCCGGCAGCGGAAGCCGGTAGGCTTACAAAGGAAGAATTGCCATGGGGAACACTTCAGCCGGCTGAAACCACGGATGGTCTGCGGCAGCTACTTTCCGGAGTGGCGGGCGGCGAACAGGGTGAGAGCGAGAACAGTGAGAGTGGGATTTCCGGAAGGATTTTGCGGGAAAGTGCTGGCTCCGAGAATTTGTAAGTTGCGGAAACGCCAATGGCGGCTGGTGGGATCCACCACCGAAGCGGCGGGATCGGCACCCATGATCGTCCCCCCCTGGATGTGAGTGCTTTTGTAGGAGATTGCGTCATAGTGCGCCAAAGGGGGTGAAAGCGAGTACGACCGCACAGCCATCGCCTTGGCAATTGTTTCGATCTTGCTTGTGATGAATTTGTGTATACGCCGCTCGTTGTCTTGCCAGTCCAGTGTCAGCCGCAGTAGCGGATCGCCAATGTGGTCGGTGTAGATGGGGTCGAGATCCATGAAGTTTGCCGAATACGGTATGTGCTCACCCGAGGAACCAATCCGCGCCGAACGGTCATAAGCTTCGATAGCGGCTTTCTTCCACTCCGCCCCCCAGTTGGCCTTGATGTTACCGGGGACCGCGCCGAAGTTGGCGATCGGGCGGGCCCCATAAGCAGGGCTCGAAATGTAGGCGCCACGAATAAAGTCCAAACCGCTGTGGTCGAAATTATCACCGTCGAAATCACTCACCGTCATGTTGGAAGAGCCCGAACCCATGAAGCGGTTGAGCGGCTTGTCAAAGAACAGCGTAGCCCCTGCCCCCATCACTTGGTGAGTCAGATTGCGGCCAACATTCGGCCCTCCCAGGCCCGACAATAGCAGTAGCCGGGTGTTGTTCAGGGTCCAACTCGCCAGCACTACGCGGCCGGCGGGCTGAAAGTACTCCTTATTTCCCGACACATAGCTGACACCGGTGATCCGATTTTCTTTGTGAATCAACCGGCGGACGTGCGCCCCGGTCTTCAGCGTGACTTGGGGGCGCTTGTTGAGCACAGGGAGAAGTGTATTGGAAGGCTGAGCCTTCGCTCCGACCATGCAGCCAAACCGTTCACAGAAACCACAATACTGACATGCCGGACGAATGATGCCGTCTGGATTCCGCCAAGTCTGGCTCAGATTCGCATTCGGGGCAGGAAACGGATGATAGCCAAGGGATTCACTTGCCAAAGTAAAAAGCCGCCCGAACTCGGTTTGCTTGAGCGGAGGTGTCGGATACGGTGCGGAACGCGGGCTGGCCATCGGATTTCCATCCAATCCGGAGACTCCCAGAATTCGTTCGGCGGCAAGATAAAACGGCTCGATCTGGGAATAAGTAACCCCCCAGTCCTGAATTGTCGAGCCTGGGGGTAAACGGTCCTTTCCGTAGCGTCGGATAGTAGCCGTTTTCATCTCAAAGACGTCGGGCAAGAACCGGGGTGTCATGCCGTTCCAGTGCTCGCCGGCTCCCCCCACCCCGTCTCCCGGAAGGAAGCCGCCGAACTGCCGGATTGGTAATGCCTGTTGTCCGGCGTGATTGCGAAAGGTAACAGTTTCCTTGGCGACATCCTGCATCATGCGATAACGCAGCGCAAAATCAAGTTCGTCCATGCCCTCGATGTAAAGCTTAGGGTCGCGCGGTTGCCCGCGCTCGAGCACGAGAATGCGGAGTCCTGGGGTATTGCTCAATTCGCGCGCCATTAAGAGGCCAGACCAGCCGCCGCCCACAATAACAACATCGGTTGCGGGTAGTTGAATCATGGCTCAAGATCCTCCCAGGGGCGAAGCGGGCGATTGAGAATTTGGCTGAGCGATTGCGGCCGGGGTCGAAAGGCTTGCCCCGAGTGCTGGTCGACATCGCGCGCCCAACTCATGTAAGGCCCGGGAAATCCAATCAACTGCCATCCGATCAGGTCGCGGTTACCGCCATGCATTGGGTCGCAGAACATCCCCTCCAGAGTGTGCTGACGCAGTAGCCGAAAAAAGTAAGTCCGCTCGATCGAGCGCAAACGGTCATCCTGCTCCGTTGGAGTCAGGGAATCGAAGCCTGCCAGTAGCTTCAGCTGCTGCCGGTAAATCTGGCGTGGGTTGGCAGCAGACTGATAACCCTGCTCGGGGCTGCCATCGGCGAATGGCGGAAGGACGTAGCGGTAGCGGTCTCGCCCATAAGGGCCGGCTAGTTGACGATCAATGTAAAGCGCAACACCGGCTTCCCGCGCGCCCGGTCCGGCTTCATCCGAGGGAAAAATGCGCGAAGTCGCTGCCTCCACGATTTTCGCTTCGTCTGTCGTGAAGAACCGTAATGATACATCCACGCTTGGACCGGCAGGCTGGGGCATTAACTGGCCATCCAGGGCATAAACCAGCAGAGGGCATTGCGCACTGAGTGTCAGGAAATGGCGGCGCCGCATGGGCTTGATTGTATCCGTTTACGATGAGATTGTGAGTGAAACAAGTGTAGCTGAAGAAGATGTTTACCAGCGAATCGGGGAGGAAGGCTTTGCCCGAATGGTTTCGGCTTTTTACAGGCAGGTTTCGAGCGACGACATTCTGGGGCCCATGTATCCGAAGCACGATCTGGCTGGAGCCGAGGAGCGTCTGCGCGATTTCTTGCGATTCCGCTTCGGTGGGCCCATGGACTATCTCGAAAAACGAGGCCATCCGCGATTGAGAATGCGTCATGTTCCTTTCCACGTCGACGAACAGGCCCGCGACCGCTGGGTTCAGTTCATGGACCGCGCAATCGAAGAAGCTGAAATCCCGGAGAATGTGGCAACAACGCTCCGCAACTTTTTCCACTCCACGGCAACTTTTCTGCGCAACGCCTAAACGCCTACACGGCGAGCAAGGCGCCGCCGGGATCGATCGCCGCGGCCGAAAAGCTAGGATCAAACTGGAGAGGCTCGCCGTCCGCGGGAGGACGAGTGCGATGAGGGCTGGTGTCAAGGCATGCCGCGGGCTGGTATTGAACAGCAAGTCCTTCAGCACTCACGCCACCGACAGCGCCCCGAGGGTATCTCCGGTGACTCCAGAGATTCTAATCGCGAGAGCTTTCCGCAGAATCAACCCGGCAACCCTGGCTGCTTTTGTACCCATCCGGCAAGCAGGCTAACCCCGCGAAAACCGTGATGAGAAACAACATGAAGCGCGCACGGGACAAGAACTGACCGATCATCTTTTTCATAGCTTGGACGATCCAGACCGGCAGGCCACGATTCAGCCCAAGAACTAAGGGCCGGACAGCAGCCGCGAGTGCTGCCGGATCATGAACTACTCGAACCGCTGCGCGGTAATCGCACGCCTGCGTGTCGATCATGCGGAGCGAGACATAAAACTGGCCGTTTAGTTCGTATGAACACCTTTATCGAGACCTTCTCTTTTGACATCTTTCATGACTCCCACCGCTTCCCGCCCTGAACGGAGATTCTCAAGGCCGCTTTGTATTCGGCAGCTCGCCGGGCGGCAAGTACCGGAAAAAGACCGCGGCTATGGTCGCGAGCCAGATGGTGAAGCTCTCCAGCGCCTACAACAACCCCCGTTTTTTCATGGGCGACTCTCTGATGAATCCTTACATGGAGTCGTTGTCCGCGGAGCTATTGAAAAGGAACCAGAAGGTCCTCTTCGATGGATATCTTCGTGCGAACCCTCTGCCGGGCGATCCCGAACGCGCAGAAAAATGGGCTGCGGCCGGCTGTTATCGAGTGCGGCTTGGAATCGAAAGCGGCGACGCGGATGTTCTGCAGATGATCGACAAGCGCACCGGACCGGCAGTGATCTCCCGCGCGCTCCGTTCGTTGTCTGGAGCTGGAATTCGAACGACTACCTGCTGGATTGTTGGATTTCCCGGCGAGACTGAGTCCGCCTTTCAGGAGACCTTGCGGTTCATCGAGGCGAACCATGAATGGATCTATGAGGTGGAAGCTCATCCGTTCACCTACTTTCCCAGCGGCCAGGTCGCGTCAGATCGGTGGATTCCGGTTCGCCTCTACGACGAGGATGTCCAGAAAGCGATGAAGTTCGGAGTATGGGACGTCTCCGCAGCGAATCCGGAACGATCCGAGCGATATCGCCGGCTGCACAGGGTTGCGGCGCTGGCGTCAAAACTCAAGATGCGTAACCTGTACTCATTCCAGGAGCGGTCAGCTGCAGACGCCCGATGGCTCGACTTGCATCCACGCGCAATTGCGGCATACTGAGATCGATCAAAACAGCTGTGAAAGGCGCTCTCGAACGGCTCTTTGTCGATCTCGCGAGACAGTAACCTTAGTTCGGGTCTGATCGCGAAGGGTGACCGTTATCTGGTCTGCGAATCGAGTGTTCAATTCCAAAATCAAGTCTAAGTTCACCAATACCGACCTGTGTACTCTGAGGAAACGAGACCCCGGCTTCTCTTCGAGAGTTTGAATCGAAAAGTCGACCGGAAACTGCCTTTCCTGAACCACCGCGCAGATCAGTTTGTTCTTGGCCACGAAATGGCTGATGTTCTCCAGGTCGACTAGATGCACGATATCGCCGACGCGGGACGTGATGCGCTTGATCGGGTTTGCCTGCCGCAGCAATTCGGCCAGACGCAGAGGTTCGGCCATCCAAGCGGGACGGGCTTGTTCCGGTATGCGTTGTAGTTTTGCCACGGCCCGGGCAAGGGGTTCCGATTCGACGGGTTTCAGCAGATAGTCGACCGAATTCACCTCGAAGGCGCGGATGGCGTATTGGTCATAGGCCGTCGTGAAAACCACTAGGGGCGGTTGCACAATCTGGGCAAGTAATTCAAAGCCGTTTAGGCCTGGCATCTGGATGTCCAGAAAGAGCGCGTCGAGCCCTTCGCTTCGTTCCGTTAACCTCGGGATCGCCTTTGCTGGATTGGTCTCTGTTCCCACTACAGTGACACCGAGATCTGCCAACATCGCTGCCAGACGTTCGCTGGCGAGAGGCTCGTCGTCGATTAGAAACGCCTTCAAGTCAAAACGCTTCATGCAGTTGCTCCGGATGCTGGAGTGAACATCTCAACGCAGCAGCCTCCCGGTCTTGTGTAAACCCGCAATCCGGCTTTTCCGGGCGCGCCGTAAACCAGATCGAGGCGTGCGCGCAGATTTTCCAGCCCGTGCCCCTTAGGGGAGTCTTCGATACGGAATCCTACCCCGGAATCCCGCACCCGGACCCACAGCATGTCGTCAGTCCGTTCCGCGCTGACGATGATGGACCCACCCTCCGGTGCTGGATCCACGGCATACTTCACTGCATTTTCCACCAGGGTTTGGATAGACATCGGTGGCACCGGCTCGGACTGCCAGGCGAGAAGTGGGAGAAGCAAGCCATTCTGGACTATCAAACGCAATACCCGTTGGAAGGCTACCGGCGGCTTACTTACATGATGATCGACGCCGATGTGGTGGCCGTTAGCCCGTCGAGCGTCTTTCGCGTGCTGCGCCAAGCAGACCGCTTGCGCCGGTGGGCGCACAAGACCAGCAAAAAAGGCACGGGTTTCCAGCAACCCCTCAAGCCGCATGAACATTGGCACATCGACATCTCCTACATCAACATCCACGGCACGTTCTACTATCCGTGCGCCGTGCTCGATGGGGCCAGCCGCTATCTGATCGCTTGGAGCCTGCGCGAGTCCATGACGGAGGCCGAAGTGGAAATCCCGCTCCAGCGGGCCAAGGAGAAGTTCCCCAACGCCCGGCCTCGCATCATCTCCGACAATGGCCCGCAGTTCATCGCCAAGGACTTTAAGGAGTTCATCCGCATCTCGGGGATGACACACATTCGCACCGCGCCTTAGCTATCCGCAGTCCAACGGGAAGCTGGAACGCTGGAACGGCACGATCAAAAGCGAGTGCATCCGTCCGGGTGTTCCGCTTTGCCTGGACGATGCCATCCGCCTCATCGAGCAGTATGTAGCTGTCTACAACGAGCAGCGCCTGCACAGCTCCATTGGCTACGTCACGCCCAAGGACATGCTCGAAGGCCACCGCCAAGCGATTCATGATGCCCGCGACCACAAGTTGGAAACCGCACGCCAACGGCGGGAACAAGCATCCAGAAATCGACTCACACAAGATGCCGCCTAACCGATAACCAGCTTGTCAGGTAAAACGGAAGCAGGCTGCGGGGACGCAACCTTGCCGAGGGATAGCCAGACGGACTCATCGAGACGATGTATACACGGGCGGTGATGCAGTCTACGCCGCCCAGCTACCCACTCCATCGGATCGATAGATCCCCATGCCTTGAAAATCCCCGCCCGCAGGGCGGAATCTCCCTCTTACGCGAACTCCACAACCTTCATCTTCACGCTGAACCAAAACATGCATTGATTGAGCGGATAAACCTTAGTCACATCCCGCACGTCGACCAGAGGGCCGATCCCACTGTTGGCAGTACTCATGTTCGGAAGCATAAACCGCAATTTTGCATTTCAAGCGCCACAATTGACGAAGGCTGGGATGCTTCCGACGAAAGGCTGCATAGACACGCTATTCCGCTCCGAAGGGCGTGGTGCTGCAACTGGGCCAGGTCTCAAATTTGGGAGAACGGCAGCGTGGGCGGGTTCCATTTTCGGTTCGCTCGAGAGTTCCGCGATTTTGGAACACACCTGAAAACAGCCAATTTGCCTGGTTTCGGAAGTTTGGAGTCCGCCTTGCTTTGGTGCTTGCCGATTCGAAAGCCTAAGGGAGAGCACGCGTTGATGGAGAGTTTGTCGGGATTTCGTCATGACCAGTTTGGCATTCTGTCGCAATGGGCCGGCAGCGGAGATTACGCCACTGTAAGTCCGGGTCCAAAGCCCGTCGGCGCCGACAACGAGTGTTCCGGAAAATTTCCCTCAAAGAAAGATTTCGTTCACGATCACCACTCTGGGTGCGCTGGCATCGCCGGTACAGACGGGGGCTTATGAACAGGCCTCTCTTTGACTGAGTAAACATAAAGCGGGGACCGTGAGGTGGCGAATCGTTCTAATCGGGGACGACACCGGGCCGGCAAGCCGTCGAGCTTGCGAGGAATCGTCTGACTGAAGCAGATTCGCGCCAGCTTATTGGCTTACATTGCGGCCCGCGAAAACACTCGCAGAGTCAGCACATGGCCGGGCGGGAAGTCGAAAGCGATTCAGGAGAGCGCGGGCATACCGCGGAAACGGTCGCGAACGGTTCCCCCCTCGGGTGCGATGCTTGAGCGTGCGCTGCAGGACTGCAGGGGACATAAGAAGCGTCGTTGGGAATACAGTGGCCAGATTGCCGAGGGCTGCCTGGACATCCGTCGCCAAGCCATCGATTCAGGGCGAACTCACCAGGAAATCGTGATGAAATGCGATGAACGCCGCCCGCGTAAGCAACAATCCGAGGATGCCACTGGAAAAAGTCAGAAGCAAGAATTTGGTCTGCAACGGTCCGATAAGTTGCCCCCGGATTGCAAACTCACCAGCGTTCGGGGCCCCGCGCGCCAACAGGAGATTGGCGACAGTGGCGCAGGCAGTCGCCGGCACAAAATCAACGGGAAAGATCAGAATCACAAGAGATAGCTTTACTTTGCCCGTGATGTTAAGGACGCGGTAGTCCGCGCCGGCAGCAGCCAGAATCAGGGCAAATTCCGCTTGGGCTTGCTCAATCGGCATGCCCGGAGACAACCGGTCCGCGGCTAGCAGGCAATGCGAATTACGGTGCTGCGCCTGCTGCGAAATCAATGCTATCCGTGTCCAGAGCTTGTTCTTCGCGAGAGAGAGAAAGCGGGTTAGAAAACACCAGTAAACCGGCGAGGCCCCTCACACAAATCAGTGAAGCTGCGTTCGGCTCAGAGCGGGAGAATCGCTCCGCCAGATGCCCTCGCAAAGAATCACTACTTCATCCCGGCCCGGCGCAAATTCTTGCGGCGTGACATTCCACCCGCGAATGATTCGTGCGCCCAGCAGAGCAAACCAGCCTTGCGACACAAGCGACGAGGCGTACCGCGCCGGTTCGGTTTGGTGCGGCTGGATGGAGACGGGCTACGAAGCCAAGCACACCAAGTCCGCCGATTGGCCTGCCTGACGATAGCCAAGAGAATGGCCGGCACGGACCGGCAACCGGGATGGCGCGCCGTGGCGACGCATTGTTTGCCGAGGCTTGAACACGCGCTCTGGTTGCGCGCGGGTCAGCGGCTTCAGCAAGACCCCATCCACGACCGGAAACATAGCCGTGTTGTAGCCAATAGCCACGGGCGGAGTCAGAGTGGCGGCAAGCCCGAAACCGGGGTGGGCGAGAAAGGTACACGTGGTCAATTTGAGGTTTTGCCCGCACGTATCCGCTCAGCATAACGATATGACTTGAAATGCCGATCAATCCAGCCTTCGTTTTTCGGGACGCAATGGCTCTCTTCCCATGCGGGCTGGCAGCCGGTACACATTCCGGTAATCGCTGTTTGTGAAAAAAAGATCCTGGCCACAGCTCCAGATTGCCACCAAGTCCGCGTGCGCCGCGCGAGGGGTGACGATGTGGACGGATGCCCCGGTTGGAAAGGACATCAGAGTAGCGATCCTTCGGCCCCGGTCATCGATTGCCACCAGTTTGCTGTCACTCACGGAAAGCCGAATGCGAGGCTTGGGAAGCGGGAGGTCTGGTTCGGCAACCGCCACAGCTCGAACCGGCGGCGAGGCGAGAAAGCGGTCATGATCCAATGCTCCAAGCCAAAGAATTTCCTTCCGAGTGAACCAAATCTTGGTGTGGCGTGTTCGCCCGTCATAGGCGGCCTTCAAGGGGATTCCCGAGTAGGCCGCTGAGGTGGAGGGAGCAAAGGCGGCA
>Ga0209985_10002304_pt1 | contig 17477 bp, 15 predicted proteins | sample NOAtaG_FD_187305 | JGI IMG/M metagenome (GOLD analysis project Ga0209985, IMG submission 187305) | Freshwater lake microbial communities from Lake Erie, under a cyanobacterial bloom - NOAA_Erie_Diel6S_1000h metaG (SPAdes) (version 2) | ecosystem: Environmental > Aquatic > Freshwater > Lake ...
GCTTTGGTTAACGAACTCCGCGTCACCGCGAGGTTGTCAGCGGAAATGATGCTGAGATTCTGCTCCAGTGCGCGGATCTTCCGCTCAGCAGCACTGGCACTTCCCGCAACCGCTGATACTCATGGATCATGCCTGAGTCTTTCGTGAAAGACAGTTGCGGTACACCATCTGTCACTGAGTCTCAGGGATCTTTTCCGGTACGAGTCCACGGGGCCTGAAAAATCCCGAGAATTCAGAATCCGCCCATCCGAAGCAGGTTACAAAACAGGTTACCGGATGATCAATCGATTCGAAAAGTTGCATTGATGACGTCTTGTCATTCAACAGGACTCACCCTGCTTGCCCATCGCAGTTACAGGAAGAAGTCGTTCTGAATTGTCGTGAAAGGCCGCGTCTACCGCCAGTGCGGGCTGAGTTTCTGCGACGGAGCCTGTCGGCACCGCTGTCTGCCTCACTTACCACCACATTAACTCCTGATGCAATTTGATGTGGCTGATTGCTTCCATGGCACTGGTTTGTTGCTTGTACATCAGGCTAATGCGTGGCATCCATTCCTGCCATTTGAAGAAATCGTTAAACGCTTCAAGGCTGTGATGTTGACGCCATTTATTTGGTCCAGCGCCACCTCCATCCCTGGAGTACCAGGGGTCAAGAATGCACACCTGGTTAGCTGATATGCTGCATCCGATCAGAACAATCGCATGGCCCCCAGTGAGTTGTCCAGTTGTTGCATCCCTGAATCCGCGACGGACGTAGCACGGACCGTGGTTTTCCAGAATCTGATATATCTGAGCAGCTGTCCAGGTTTTTGTGGCTGGAAGAAGAACACCTTCGTAGTTTTCATACGCTTTCAGATCCCGGTACCTCGCTCCCATGGGCTGCGGATCGTGCCCGCCAGCATATTGTTGCGGAACTCCCAGACGCGGTCCAAATTCCCAGAAGTAACCGACCATGCACGTTGCCGCATACCAGCAACCATTCACCTCTGAACGACTTTCATGTCCGGCGTGAGCACCAATATCTCTTTGGCCCACGTGAGGAACATCCAGCAGAATGAACGACATCGCAGTACCTTTCCTTGTCCGTAAGCATTGGCGAATTCAAATCGAACGTGCAACGACGGGGTCATGGGTTATTGAAGTTCAAAAAAGGCGACATTCTACTACACGGGCACTTTGGCTGGCCTCTCGATCGAGAGCGAGGATTCCAGCCCCAGCATTGCTGCAGTTTTGCCTACCCGCGCAGTGTCGCCGAACGGTGTGCCTCGAGCAAGGCTATGAAACAGCGACTTGTGTTCGGCCTGTGTTCGCACCTTTGACATGGCGAGTCCACTGAGCGGGCTTCAGAATCGGTCCGTCGCGCAGCCATCCGTCGGGGCCGCTGCGAGTCGTTGGTTTCAGCTGGACCACTCCCAGTCCTGGCTTCGCTCGACCATCATTGCCCGCAGCGGCTTTCGCTCCACGTAACGCAACACCGTCAGATAATGCCGGTGTGACCGAACTGGAAATGCGTAAAGCGACGCTGCCAGCCATGTCCGCTGCCTTTGTAGTGACGATCATAACGCCGGACGTGAGATCCCATGAGCCGTTGCATCCAGCGACTCAGATCTCCGTCTTCATGCCGCCATAGCAGCAGGTGAAAATGGTTCGTCATCAGACAAAACCCAATCAGCCGCATCGGCACCTTTTCGTGAGCCTCCTGCATCAGGTTCACAAACGCGGCGAAGTCGTCGTCCTTGTGAAAGACGTCACTGAGGCCATGTCCCCTGTTCAGGACATGGCAGACAAAACGACCTCGTGTTGCTCTGGATGTTCGTGGGATCAACGCAGATTCACCCCTGCCTTCTCCGGGGTAAAGTAGAATGTCCCCTTTTGTCTTTTTGCCTTCTTTTGTCTTCCCCCACCAGGAGCCCAGGTTGCTTGTTGAATACTGGCTGCGTTGATGTCTTGTATTGGCGCTATGCGGCAAAACGGGGCAGGACTTTGTCGGATCCTTCTGCGGGCAGCATTTCCTTTCAGCCTACCATCCCGCGATGAGGGCAATCAGCGTTACGACGCGTGGCAACCAGCCAGGTTATCGAGGTGCTGCACGCCTCGGGCGACGGCTAGTTGCCGGAGTCGCTCGCGGGTGCCAGCGAAGAACGTGCCATTCAGCCGGCTGCCCGAAGCAAACATCTTCTGGATCCGCTGCGACCAGATCTCCGCACTGCTGCCGATCCGCTCCAGGATCGACGACACTTCCTTGCCGACTCGGGCTTTTCCCGACCGACATAACCGGCTCGTGTAGTCCACCAGCAGCAGGTAGCTGCCTAACGAAAAGGATTCCATCATCCCTTCGCGGTCCGTGCCCCAGCGGCGACGGTCTTCCAGCGGACACAGCCAATGATCCAGTTCCAAATCGTTCGCTGTCTGGCTGGCCGCCACCGAACCGCGGCCCGCCGCCTTCAAATCATCCAGCTGACCTTTCGCTTTGGCGAGCTGCACGCGTTGACGAACCGACGTGTGCCGGCTGGTCTCCGGCGCCGCGGCGATGCCCGCCGCCACGGGATTCAAATCGACATAGGCGCACGTCGCCAGCAGAGCCTCATCATCCAGAATGGCGATCGACTTGTAGCGGCTTTCCCAGAACGTCCCGCGGCAATCGTCCTCCTTGTTCGCCAGCCGAGCCAACGGTTCCTTCAGGGCCTTCATAAACCAGCGCAAACTCGCCAGCCGCTCGCGCATCGCGGCCACTTTCTTCTCGTCCTGCCGTTGATGATCGATACACGCCTGATTGATCTCGATCTCTTCCCCCTGCAGCGTCTTGGGCGAGTAAGCCTTGACCCACCGCCGCACGACCTCTTCGTAGGACAGCTTGGCCGCCTGATCCGGATCGAGCCGGACCAGCACGTGCAGTTGGTTATCCATCACCGCAAAGCCACATACCGACACCGCGAAACAGCCAGCCAGCAACTCCAACCGATCTTCGATCCACTGCTTGCGATGCCCGTAACCCTCTCCACACAGTAACGCCCGCCACACACACCGCGAAATGCAGTGGTATTACCGAGTCACCGCAGGATCCACCAGCTTCGATCAAGCCATCGTCATTGCGAAAGCTCCGTACGCCTTTGATCGTTCTCACCGTTCCTAAGGGAATGCAGGGGAGGTGTCAAGATGATGCCTGTCCATTTCTTTCGTCAGAGGTCAAGAATCGGTTCCTGACACCCTTTCTGCACTTTTCGACTCTAGCCCTTCCGGATCGGCTTGACCGTGGCCTCGGCGTCGGTAGGGTACGTTGTTTGAATGATCGCTGCGCGGGCGAGGTACCCAGCAGGTTGCCTTGGAGGCCTCACTAGCTTGAGGAAGAAGTTTTTCGCATCCACATCTTCGGCGCGAGTAATGGTGACGCGTGCACCATTCCTGTCGAGGCTTCCCTCCTCCGTCCGCGCTCGGCCGATATTGAAATCTGACAGGTCGAGCACACAGGTAAAACTACTACTGCTACCCCCGAATGCGCAGGCGCTGCAGTCGGATTTGATGTAGCTGTTGAAAGCGCGGGTGAAGGCCTTGATTAGTCGTTCCCAGTTGCCGCTGTGAGCATAAAGATAACCAGTTGTCTGGTGGTCGCGTGCTAGGTACTTAAAGCGGTTGAGCGTCTCTTTCTCGAGATCTGTCTGCATTGGCCCGACGTGCAGATGCGGGTGTGCGGGCTCTTTTGTTGAGATAAACGGAGCAAGTTCCCCTTTTGTTCCGAGGAGCATCTGCTCCACCATTCTCTCAGTGTAGTTGTCTGGCATCTATCAAGCCTCGTTCGTTGGGAGGACAAAAGTGTGTTTAGAGACGCACCCGGATCGGATTTGAGCGCCTTCTTACCGTCGTACGTGCCACTTATGAATGTAATCTTTCCTTCGTTACAAACTTCATCTTTGTCTGTTTTGTGTCTTTGCTGGTTTATAAATATCCCCGTTGCTTCCCGTCCTTGGTATATGTTTGCCCACGACCTTTGTTTTGGAACACTCTCACTAATGACAGAAGAAAAGGGACATTCTACTTTTGGGTTACGCCTCCGTCCGAACAACGAAACGCCTCGACAAAGCGATGTGCAGGAACATCGGAACACTGTGTTCCAATAGAATTTTGCTGATCCAAATTTCGATAGTCAAGTCGCGAGGCGACGACTCAGGAAAGAAAGAAAAACCTTTGAGAAGAAAAGGGGGCATTTGGAGAAGAAAAGGTGTCAGGAACCATTCCTGACACCAATGGTCCAAAAAGGACGGCAGGTCCTTACTCGAAGTGGTACGAAAACTGGCCGTCTGCGACTCCGACCTTTACACCTGCGATCGCCTTGCCTTCCATCATTCGCACCAAAAACTCGCGACTGATGTCGGGCAGCATTGTGTTGGTCAGGATCGCATCGATCATTCTACCTCCCGATTCGCTCTCGGTACAGCGGGATACGACGAGTCTAACAACGTCTTCGCCATATTGGAAAGGGATTTTGTATCGGGCTTCGACTCGCTTCTTAATGCGGTTGAGCTGCAGTTTGACGATCTTGCCAAGCATCTCGTCGCTCAGCGGGTAATAAGGGATCGTGACTAACCGGCCGAGCAATGCTGGCGGGAAGACTTTCAACAGAGGCTGACGCAGCGCTTTCGCCATCCCTTCCGGATCCGGCATCAGGTCGGGATCTTTACAGAGATTGGCAATCAGGTCGGTGCCGGCGTTGGTGGTCAGCAGAATCAGAGTGTTTTTGAAGTCGATGAAACGACCTTCGCCGTCTTCCATGAAGCCTTTGTCGAAGACCTGAAAAAACATCTCATGCACATCAGAGTGCGCCTTTTCCACTTCGTCCAGCAGGACCACGCTGTAGGGTTTGCGCCGGACGGCTTCGGTGAGGATTCCGCCTTCACCATAACCCACGTAGCCCGGAGGGGCGCCTTTCAGCGTACTGACGGTGTGGGCTTCCTGGAACTCGCTCATGTTGATCGTGATCAGGTTCTGCTCGCCACCGTACAGCGCCTCAGCCAGTGCGAGGGCGGTCTCGGTCTTGCCGACGCCCGATGTGCCAGCCAGCATGAACACGCCGATCGGCTTGCTGGGGTTGTCCAGCCCGGCCCGTGATGTCTGGATCCGCTTAGCGATCATTTCCATCGCGTGGTCCTGGCCGATCACGCGTTGGCCAAGTGATGCAGCGACGTTCAGGATGGTCTCGATCTCATTGCGAGCCATGCGGCCGACCGGAATCCCCGTCCAGTCGCCGACGACCGACGCCACGGCCTGATAATCAACGGTCGGCAGAATCAGAGGAGTCTCGCCCTGCAACGTGGTCAATTTTTCCTGCACGGCTATCAATTGAGCCAGCAGGGCCTGCCGTTCGGCCTCGTGATCCGCGTCCATCTTCGGATCAGTGTCTGCATTCGCAGCCACAGCCACGACCGCCGCCTCGGCTTCGAGGTTGCTGCCCGTTCCTTCCACCGGGCGAATGCCAGCCCGGAGTTTTGCACGCAGTTCCAGCAGTTCATCGACGAGGGTACGCTCGGCGTTCCAGCGGCCTTCCAGTTCTGTCAGTCGAATTTTCTCCACAGCAAGCAGTTCGCTGGCATCGCTCTCCCGTTTAGCGGTGTTGATTCCGATCGCTTTTTCGCGGCCAATAATCTGCAGCTCGGTTTCCAGGGCTTCGATCCGTTTGCGACTGTCATCCACCTCGGCTGGGGTCGCGTGCAAACTGACCGCCACGCGAGCGCAGGCGGTATCGAGCAGGCTGACACTTTTGTCAGGCAACTGCCTCGCCGGAATGTAGCGATGGCTGAGCTTGACAGCCGCTTCAAGCGCTTCGTCGAGGATCTGTACCTGGTGATGTTTTTCCATGGTGGACGCGACACCGCGCATCATCAGGATCGCCCTCGGCTCATCCGGCTCATCGATTTGAACCGTTTGGAAGCGACGTGTCAGAGCGGGGTCCTTTTCAATGTGCTTTTTGTATTCAGCAAAGGTTGTGGCCCCGATGGTTCGCAATGTGCCGCGCGCCAGCGCGGGCTTGAGCAAATTGGCCGCATCCCCGGTTCCCGCCGCGCCGCCGGCACCCACGAGCGTGTGTGTCTCGTCGACAAACAGGATGATCGGCTTCGGGCTCGCCTGAACCTCTTCGATCACCGATCTCAACCGCTGTTCGAACTCCCCCTTCATACTCGCCCCGGCCTGGAGCAGTCCCACATCCAGCACCAGCAACTGGACATCTTTGAGGGAGGGTGGCACATCGCCGCGCGCAATGCGTTGGGCAAATCCTTCCACAACGGCGGTTTTACCGACGCCAGCCTCACCGACGAGGATCGGATTGTTCTGACGACGTCGCATCAGGATGTCAACCACCTGGCGAATCTCATCGTCACGACCGACGATCGGGTCCATCTTTCCCCCGCGGGCCTGTTCGGTGAGATCCGTGGTAAATTTTTTGAGGGCTTCCTGCTTGCCCATCTGTGCAGGAGCCATGGCTCCACTGGCTTCACCAGGAGCAGCACCACCTCCTGCCTGGAACCCGTCGGTGGCCCCCAGTGATTCTTCCGGTGAACCGCTTGTGATTTTGCGAAAATCCTCCTGCAGCGCTTCCAGTTTGATTTTTGCGAACTCTCTGGAGACGGACAGGAGAGCATTGCGGAGATTGGTGGTTCTGAGAATCCCGACAATCAGGTGTCCGGTGCGGACCTGCGATTCTGCGAACATCAGGGAACCATAAACCCAGCCACGCTCAATCGATTCTTCGATGTGCGAGGAGATGTCGGAGATGGAGGTGGCGCCGCGGGGCAGTCTGTCGAGGGTTTCCGTGAGTTCTTTTGCGAGGCGTGCGGGGTCGAGCGCGAAGTGTTTGATGATTCGATGCAGGTCGGAATCCGGTTGCTGCACCAGTTGGTGCAGCCAGTGAACCAGTTCCACATAAGGATTACCGCGTAATTTGCAAAAGACGGTCGCCCCTTCAATCGCCTTGTATCCGACACTGTTCAGTTTACCAAACAAAGCCACACGACTGATTTCACTCATGAGACTGCCAATTCAAGCGGCGACGCCGCAAAAAGCGACTGCAGGAAACACAGACACAGAGAGGTACGATAAATCGAGAGTTGAATCGCGAGGTCAGGAAGTAAATTCGGACTACGGCTGCTGCTGTCGGGACGGGTCTTCGGCGTGAAGGGGGCGGTAAATCAAATCATCAGCATCCCCGGGTTTGGAGAATCCTGTGAGCCAGGCGGTGCGTCCCAGCAGCCCCGCTCGTCCTAATCGCAGCGATGGTCTCTCGTCGCGTTTCAGGATGATCTGCAGGTCCCAGTCAAGTTCGTCACCGATGTACGCTTTGACAGCGGAAATCATTTTGGGAAGCGAGGCTCCGCCGGGAAGAAAACGCTGATAGTGTTGAAAGTCGACGGGCCCGACAACGATTCGAAAGCGGGACTGACAGTCCCAGACTCGCTGGCCAATGATCGCCCCGTCTGCCTGATTTCTGCCGGAGCGTATGCGGCCAAGCTGCGTGCAGCATTCCAGAGGCAGTTCCAGCCAATGGCCGATGAATTCGTGAATGTCGACGGGAACCAGAAAGAACTCGGCCAGCATGGCGGCAAGTCCGTCGGCATTGCGGGTCTGACGGGCGAGGGTTCCGGCATAATAGCGTCGGGCGTTGTCGGGGAATTGGTCACGATTGCGGAGTGCAGGGGTCCCGATGCCGATGAGTGATCCAATGAAGGCGGCGAATCTGTCGGTGTCGGGTTTATCGAGTTGTACGGCAGGCTGAGCACTCGCCCAGGCTCTGTAAAACAGCGACAGGAGGCGATGATGGAAGATATCGAGGAAGCGTGCCAGGGTTTTATCGCCGTAGTTATACTGGCGTTCCCGGGCCAATTCTGTCAAATGCAGCGGCAACGGTCCGTTGGGTCCGAGTAATCCAAAGAAGCAGGTGACAAGGCGAGCGGGACGGTCATCTCGGGCAGCGTAAAACGCGGAGAGAGTCGCAGGCGCAAAGTCCAGGAATGGTTCCTGCGAGAGTCGGAAGGGGTCATCAGCGGCGCTGCGTGACAGTCCGACCCCTGGCCGGTCACGATGAATCGCTTCCAGTCGGCGCACTGCCTGAAAAAAACTGTATTTGAACGGCTCTGCCTGAAGTTTCTGCTGCAGCACTACAGACTGTGTCGTCGTCCCGTCCTCAGAGGCCATCGAGCAATTTCTCCGCGAGTGAGCGAGTGAAGAACCGTCTCCGTAAAGGAATTTATCGAAACATAGCGGGCAAAGAACTCTTCAAGGACGCTTCCCAGCAGAAACGCTCCACTGCCCTCAAATCCACCTTCGTCCAATGTGAGTGAGATCTCGACGCCCCGACCGTACATAATCGGGCCCGCGGCCGGAATTCTGCGGACAATGGGGCGGGAGGCCACTGAATGCACAGCCTCAATCTGCCTGAGGGCCGCGGGGTCTACCGCGGCGATATATACCGCGAGCAGTTCCCGCAGGGCGGCCGCTCCCTGTTTTTGATTGTTATCAATCAGTGACAGATAATTCAGGGAAAGCTGATTGATCAGCCTCCAGGAAAGTTCTCCGGAATTATGAATTGGTGACGTTCGTGGTCTGGTTGGTCCACAGAGAATCCGGACGGACTGAACTGGGGCGCTGATCTGGAGTGAGAAGTCCGTGTTAGCTCGTCCGATCGGCATCTGCAGCGCGAGGTCCCGGTTGGTGCAGAGCGTTTCAACGCTCAGTTGACGGAAACTTTGCCGGCAGGGGCCTTCAAGGCCATCCACAAGCGTCAGAAACACTTCGCTGCCGATGTAACCGGAACGGGGTCCCTGCTGCTGCTGCCGTGATGACAGCAGGCGGGGCACTCGATTTGTGGTGTAGAACGTTTTGTGCTCGTCGATTCGAGTTAAGTCATTCTGTGCATAGAAGGGAAAGAACTGCTGTTCTTCATCGGAGGACGATCCGAGACCGGCAACCCTGGTGATGGAGTACACTTCAAAATCGAGGGGCCGGGTGCGGTCCGGGATTACCTGGTACTCTTCAGTGGCCTCTGAAAGATGGATGCGATCCGCGCGTCTGGGAAACAGATTGATTGCCGGCGTGCAGGACAGGGCGAAATTTTCCTTTGTTACGACCCCCTCCAGCGTCTGGTCGTGGCGACTGAAAAGTACAATCAGGTCGAGCTGATTTCCACGACACTGGCGTATCGTTTCTGACAAACCCGTCAGCTCAACAAATAGAAAACGATCCGGAAAGGCAAAGTACTCATCCAGTAAACGATATCCCTCAAACGATCGGTGAAGCGTGGGCAGGAGGGCCTGACAGCTGTCAAATCCCAGAGGGCGAATGCTGGTGTGTCCCAGCACTTTTGGGGGCCCGGCCTCCAGATCGGCCGGTCTAACCACTATGGCCACCGCCGTCCCCAGCAGGAGTTCATACAGACGAAATCGTCGTTGATCCTGTCCGGGAAGATACAGGGACAGCGAATCCAGTGCGAGCTTGTCAAAGGTCAGCCCTGCAGTGGTTCTGAGTCGCAGTCGGACGCCCGCTTTGACACCGGGGATCGCCGGGAGATTCATCAGGGGCGCATCCCGAGTGAAATACTCGGCTTTTTCTAATTCAAGCGGCCATAGAGTCACAGGCTGTGCGGTCCGAAACTCACACCCCGTCTGATCTCCTTTGCCCTGGACGCTTGTGAGAGCCGTGCCTCTGGGAAGTACGAATCCCTGACTGAGCTCGCCTTCATTCAGGTCCGGCTGAAATCTTGCAACCACCATGGATGGGGTCGGCGCGAGGTAGTGGGGGTAGACCATTTCCAGCAGATGCTGTGTGAACCGAGAGAATTCGGCATTCTGTCGGAGCTGGATCCGGGCTGTCAGAAACGCTACGCCCTCCAGGAGACGTTCAACGTAAGGATCGGCGACAGCAAGGTCGTCCATTCCGAGGCGGCCGGCAATTTTGGGAAATTCCGCAGCAAACTCCCGTCCCATCTCGCGAAGGTACTGCAGCTCCTGCTCATAGTATTTAAGAATTCGTGGATCCATGGTCAGCCTTGAGCAATCTGTCAGTTGCGAGAAAATCTGACAGAACGTTCAATCAGTTGGTCAGTGAAAAATCTATGCTGGGGGGGGCGAAAACTGTTTTCCACAAAGCGATTTGTCATTGCGTGTCCACGACCTTAACTTCGCCCGATTCGAGATCTATTTCAGTCTTCATGTAGAGCTGCAGTGGGGCCGGTTCTGCCCACAACTGGCCTTCCATCTCGATTGAAAATGCATTGCGGCACATTTTTTTGTCGGATGTCCTGATCTGCACTTTCAGCGTCTCTCGAATCAGTCGTGGCTCAAAGCCCCACAGGGTCTGTTTTAACTCTCGTTCTTTTTGGGTAAGATCAAGTCCATGCACTGTCCTGCCAGTCAGATCCGGCATTCCAAAATTGAGGACCGACTGTCGGACATTGGGGTACTTGTCCAGATCCTGCTGAGGAGAGTAATGGCTGGAATTCAACAACCAGCCTATGTCCCTGACGACTGCTTCCCGCAGTTTTTTAAGCGACAGCACCCGTTTGTCGCGGCTTTCCTGTGTCTGCTGCGGTTCGTGATCAATCAGTCGATCCAGCAGCGACGGTTGCAGGCGATCCTGAGTTGTCAATTCAGCCATGGAGATTTCTCACTTATCGGGTCTGGCAAGACGGCAGGGAGAACCCGGGCATGATATGTCGTCGATTCCGGGAATTTGAACACTCGGTGTTACGACACCTCGCTGACGGGATGGAACAGGACCTTCCTCACGTCCATCAGGGAGAAATCTCCAGTGTCAGTGGTCAGCATTCTCTGACCGGAACCGACGAAATATCCCTGGCCGAGGTCATTCCAGTCCGTTTTTCGGGACATAAGAATGGCACTGTCAGCATTGAGTTCGGAGCCAACGTACCTGGTGGGGATCAAACCGACCATTTCGCCACCATTCGTCCAGGTGAACTGGGCGGCCGTCCAGACGACATCCCGGAGGTCAACAGGCGGCTCGATATCGATTTGTCGGATTCTATGAAAGGGGATCCAGTAGTAGGCGCCGTTGACGATAGCTTCGAGAACAGGTCCGAGTCGGGAATCTGCATCGGCAAGCCATTCGAAGGGTTGATCATCGATGGTTCCCGCCGACACGGGAGCCAAATCGAAGGCCTCCATTTGCAGTCTTCGAGCCTGATTGAACTCGCCGGCTGCCACATGGCCCAGCGCCTGAATCAGCAGGGCCACCCAGGGTTCAGGTTCCCCCAGGATCAGCGGAGAACGATTTCCCCGGAAGACTTCTGACCGCAGCGCTTCACACTCCACAGCCGTCCGATACATCTGAGCCATGGCCGAGGTCTGAGGATCAAGTTCTGCGACCGTGTTGAGCTGAGTGAGCGCCCGCTGCCAGTCCCCGCGGACTGCGAGGAGTTGAAACAGGAACACACGATGCTTTGGGTTGGCGGCATCGCGGCGAATCTGGTCTTTGAGTTCTGTCAACGCTTCTTCAAGACGCCCTTCACGCAGCAATTCATAGGCTGACATTCGTAGCTTCTTTCCAGCCGGGGTTCACTGTCTGCGTCGGTCATGCTGAGTTGTGACGCTGGTTAATCTGCATTCGGGAGGAGCAAGGCAACAGCAGACACATCACAGAGGATGTGCCTGCTGTGTCGTTGACACAAACGCCCGCTGAAGGTCGCGTTTCTCAGGCTGCGCTTAGTAGGATTCGTTTTTCTCGAGGTCCCACTTCTGCGGCGTGCCTTTGGTGATCTTGTCGCCATCGAACTTGTCGTAGTTGTAGGAGATTTTGGTGAAGTTCAGAGAAATACTCTCTGACGGACGTTCTCCGCCACTGCTCATCGAATAGGAACTGACGAGCACTTCTTCCAGTTCAATTTTCAGATAGACCTGCCCCTTCACTTTGTCACCGCCAGTCTGGAGGAAGTGGATTTCGGCCTTACCCAGACTTTTTCCCGCAACAGCCTGCATAAACAGCTGTGTCGATGCCACGTCCATTGATTTCGTGAGAGTGACTTCAGAAAACGAGGGGTTGCTGGTTTCCCGGTCGCCACCGCCGCCAACACTGCTGATACCACGGCCCACGCCGAACTGAATTGAGCTGATGGTGATCCACTTATCGTGAGCCGCCACCGTAGACTCACCATTGATCGCCGTTGCAAACTTCAAAAGAATCATGCTAAACCTCCATTACGTAACAAGGGGAACCACAGATTCAGGAAACGCGTCACTTTTTTCCGGAAGGCAGCTTGGACACCAGTCGCAATGAGACCGTTAAACCTTCGAGCTGGTAGTGAGGTCGCAGGAAGAACTTGGACGAGTAGTACCCGGGATTTCCTTCGATTTCTTCCACAACGACTTCCGCAGCGGCCAGAGGCTGTCTGGCCTTCTGTGCATCACTGGCTGTTGCCGGATTTTGCAGTACAAACTGCCCAATCCAGTTACTCAACCAGACCTCCATGTCGGAGCGTTCTTTGAAGGAACCGAGTTTGTCGCGGACGATGCACTTCAGGTAATGAGCAAACCGGCAGGTGGCAAACAGGTACGGCAGGCGTGCTCCCAGATTGGCATTGGCCGTGGCATCCGGATCATCGTACTCCGCCGGCTTATGCAGGGATTGAGCTCCGATAAACGCGGCAAAGTCCGCGTTTTTCTTGTGAATCAGCGGCAGAAGCCCGCTTTTTGACAATTCCGCTTCGCGTCGATCGCTGATGGCGATTTCTGTCGGACACTTCATGTCGACCCCACCATCATCGGTGGGAAAGGTATGGCAAGGCAAACCTTCGACGGCGCCACCAGATTCGATGCCACGGATCTGCGAGCACCACCCATACGCTTTAAACGACTGATTGATATTGGTGGCCATGGAATAGGCGGCATTCGACCAGCAATACTTCTCATGATCGGCCGACCCCGTGTCTTCTTCAAAGTTGAAGTCTTCGACGGGATTGGTCTTTGCACCGTAAGGCAATCGAGACAGCACACGTGGCATCGCCAGGCCGATGTAGCGCGAATCGTCAGATTCGCGGAGCGATTTCCAGGGGGCGTAGTCTGGCGTCGAGAAAATCTTGGTCAGGTCGCGCGGATTGGAAAGTTCGCGCCAGGATTCCATTTGCATCAACGTTGGAGCGGCACCGGTGATGAACGGGGCATGGCAGGCTGCGCACACCTGGGCCATTCCGCTGAGCAATTCAACGTCGGGTGGGCTGTGGTCAAAGTGGAAGTCACCGACGAAACAGCCAAACGGTTCTCCTCCGAACTGTCCGAATTCTTCTTCGTATGACTTCTTGAAGATCGGACTCTGATCCCACGCCGTGCCCTTGAATTTTTTCAGGGTTTTGCCGAGCTCTTTCTTGGAAATATTCATGACGCGAATTTTCAGGAACTCGTCTGTTTCGGTGTGGGTGACGAGGTGATGAAGACCACGCCACGCACCTTCCAGCTTCTGGAACTCGTCATTGTGCAGTACCAGATTCACCTGCTCCGTCAGCTTGCGATCAATTTCCGCGATGATGGATTCGATACTTTTCAGGACATCATCAGACACCATGCTGACATTTTGCAGTGCCTGTTCGGCCAGAGTGCGAACAGCGCCTTCGATCGCTTCTTTGGCCTTGTCCGTTTTGGGCTTGAATTCTTTATTTAAAAGCTGGGCGAAATCACTTGATTCCAGCGTTTCACCGGCGGCAGACTGTCTGGTGATGTCAGCTTGACTCATAACGAGCACCTTTGGAATGATGTGGAAAAAGGAAAAGGCGAGTGCAGTGGGCAATGAACAGCTGTGACGAAAACACATGGCCAACTGATGGCCGCCTGTGACTTATGCATTAACAGTCGCGGGCGGTCATCAGCCCGTGGTATCGGCCGGCTTTGGGGCGGCCGCCAGGGTCTGCAGCAGCGCTGGGTCGTTGAGCACTTTTCCAATAAGTTCCTCGGCACCGGACTTGCCGTCCATGTAGGTCAACAGATTGGCAAGTTGCTGTCGGGATTCCAGGAGTTTTCTGAGCGGTTCTACCTTGCGTGCAATCGCGCCAGGTGAGAAATCATCCATACTTTCAAAGGTCAGATCGACCATGAGATTCCCTTCGCCAGTGAGTGTGTTGGGCACCGGGAAGGCAACTCTGGGCTTCATCGCTTTCAAACGATCATCAAAATTGTCGACATCAATTTCCAGATATTTTCGATCAGCCACCGGCGCGAGGGGCTCGGCAGGATTCCCGCTGAGATCTGCGAGAACTCCCATGACGAAGGGGAGTTGTACCTTTTTCTGGGCACCGTAAACCTCGACATCATACTCAATCTGAACACGTGGCGCACGATTACGGGCAATAAACTTCTGACTGCTTTGTTTGGCCATGAAAACCGTTCCTTTACTGTGAGTGGATAACTGTCAAACTTCACTCTGCCCGTCGTCCGCCGATCGATTCGGCCTGGCTCATTGCTTCCGGTATGACATCCTGAATGATTTCAAGAAAGCTGGCGGTGACCAGCCGGCGACACCGCTGCAGCATCAACGGCAGCGGACTTGACGGTTCGTATTCGGCATAATACTGACAAATCCTGTCAAGGGCGTTCATCACATCGTCGCGGGACGTGATTTCCCCTGTCAGTTTCTGTACGATCACTTTACCGCCGCCAGCGACGCCTGACACCGCGACACCCTCCACTGCAGGCGAGTCCGCGCTGTCCGCGTTTGGTATCAGCCCACGCCTGGACAACTGCCCTACGTAGACCTTGTCCATCGCACTCAGCACCGCCCGGAGCGGTTGCAGATTAATTCCGTTAGAGGAACCCACATGGCCTGCGAATTCTCGCTCAAGCTTTCCCAGGTCCTGCAACGCTGACTTCACAGCACCGGCATTTGCTGTCAGTTCGTCCTGCTCGCAATCCGCAAACGCAGCGTTGATAACAGCCCAATCCGGTGGACCTGGCGACCCGTCCGGAGCCTTTGCTTCCCCGTCAGCTATGGCGACATCCTGCAGACAGAACCGGCCTACCTTTCGAGAGACCACGAGAGGAGTCAGACGCAGCAAATGCAAGGTCGCATCGCTGTCACACAATGACTCCAGGGTGTTCACTCGCAGGGACGGATCATCGTTGTCCTCAGGATCGAGCTGAGGATGCACGGTCTCCCAGTAGTGCTCGATGTACCCGCAGATTAATTGCAGAGAGACTGCGAATGCTGCAAGTCCCGAGTTTGCAAGTTCTGCTCGAGCCAGAAGTACAGCCGCACGCAGATCTTTGGTTTTTCCCAGAACCTTTAACGCATTTGTTTTCAGCGATCGCCAGTCCGGTGGTTCGGCCGGGATGATCTTGCTGCCAAACTGCTGTTCCGGCTTTCCACTCGCTGACCGTTCCATCTCTCCAAAAGCAGGATCATACTCAAGGTTGTCGCCACACGGCGCATCCTGACTAACTGGTCGCAGCAATTCGGCAACATCGATCACAAACGTAAGCCTTGTGTTAGGCGAACCCGGATTCAGGAAATCCTGTTGCCGCTTTTGGATCGAAACGTCCTTATGCAACATTCGGAGGGCGAGAGGAATGCCTTATCTACGCTGAAAGAGAAAAAAAGAAAACTGAAACCAGCAGGATTTCTGGAATGTTTGGAGGAAAATCAGAGAGTATTGCATAGGTGCTGACGCTTCGGCAGAACCTATCCCGAGACGCGCGTCCTGAAAAGCAGGACAGAAGTGGATGCGTCCGGGATGTTCTGAGGCTGGCAGCGGCTTTCGACTTTATGAAGGGCGGTGGTTGTATCTGGTCCAAACCTGCTGATCCAGAGCGACGCTGAGAAAATGTACCTTTTGCAATGCTTATTCTGCACTCTTCAGGATCCGGGGGGCCTTGTCTTTTTTCGGAGACTTCAGCTGTGATGAACTTCGATTTGATGCGGTGCGAGGAACGCTGCTGCAGACATTTGGCGTTCGAAGCCTTCGCGGGGCAGGAGAGGCATCCCTGTAGCAGGACTGCCGGGAAATTTGTCTGCAGGAGACCTGGCGGGCGTGAGAGCTCAGCGTAAACGGGAATGCTGCAGTGAGCGACGGGCCGGCGAATTCGGATCAGTGGACCTCGGTGCCCCCGTGTCAGGTGGACTGGCATCACAGTGAAAACATTCTGGTCCGCGGGGCATTCGTTCGGTGGCGGGAGCCGCATCAGAGTGACCGCGGATTGAATGCCGTTGTTAGCGCAGCGGCAGCACTTTGGCTCCTGCAGGTTATCGAGCAGCGGTGTGAGCAGCAGTCCCGTAACGATTCGGCCGCCTCGTCCCGGGCTGGTGACGCGCCGGAGGTATCGAGGCGTACGTCAGATTCACCTGCCGTGGGGCAACCAGAGCTGATCAGGTTGGCAGGTCGTGGACTCCGCAAAGCATACCGGGTGGCTGGTCCAAATGTGATTCGTCTGCAAGGGAAGGCGGTTCAGCCGATCAGGACTGTGGGCAATCCGAGCACGATGGACCCGCCATGGGCCGTCGTGTCCCCCATTCTGGCAGCCGGGGCCCCATTGATCAGGACTGTAAGCGATCCCAGCACGATCGTATCAGGTGGACCGACACACACCGCCATATCGCCCACGCGCGCGGCAGGCATGCCTCCGATCAGCGTAGTGACGCCCCCAGGCGGCAGGATCGGACCGCCAACATGCGGAATGGGGGGCACAGCAGGGGTCAGCATTGGGCAAACATGCATGTCGCCAACTCGTGCAGCAGGCTTTCCCATAGTGATTTTCCAAACAAGAGACTGGATAGGGGAACTGTGTTACTGCCGGGGCCACATGACAGGAGTATGATCGGCACAACGGGCGTTTGAGCCCTTAAAGAAGCTGCGGAAACAGGTCCGTGTCACAGCAGCCCAGAGCGGCAGTTCAGGAGGCAGGGGACGGATGAGTCGGCGACTGGCGGCCCTGCTCTGAGCACTGATAGAAATCGATCAAAGGCAGAATGCTGCGTCCAGGCAGCCTTCGCGAATGGCTTTGGCTGACTGGAGACAGGTTCTGATGGTTCGTGATCAGAGGTTGATACTGCGCACGACAGGCCGTGGAGACCGGGGCCACCTGCGTCGGTGCTGCGCTGCGGGGAATTGTGTGTTCGTGTTGTACGATCATGGGACTTGCCTGGTAACACGGGGCACGCAGATGCAACATAATCTGCGAACAGGGATTCGGGAACATTTGTTGATATGGGTTAATTTCAGAAGAACGCGAGGACGTTTCTCGGGGCATTGCCCCGGAATGTCCATCAGGACCAGGGCAGTTTTCCGTCCGCGATGCGAATCGCAATTTCAGTAAACAACTGCCGACGTTCCGCTGCGTTTTCAGGAGTTTTGAGTACCGTGGCGAGGATGGCACCGCCAGTCACGGCCTTTCCCGTAAGGTGATCCGGCGCGGGGACATCGGGGGCATTGGGGGGGGCCATGCTGCCATGCGACCAGAAGGCAGAGACACCGGCCCAGGCGGCCGGGCTTTCCATTTCGAG
>Ga0209985_10002306_pt1 | contig 17446 bp, 14 predicted proteins | sample NOAtaG_FD_187305 | JGI IMG/M metagenome (GOLD analysis project Ga0209985, IMG submission 187305) | Freshwater lake microbial communities from Lake Erie, under a cyanobacterial bloom - NOAA_Erie_Diel6S_1000h metaG (SPAdes) (version 2) | ecosystem: Environmental > Aquatic > Freshwater > Lake ...
CGGCGGCCAATGAGCACATCGGCACCGAACTGCTAGCCGCCGCGGCCCACCCACTGTTCGTCGCCGGCATCCTGCACGTTGGAGGCGCTGTAGCCGCCCGATAGGTGAAAGGTCTGTGCCGTGCCCGAGAGCGCGCTGCAGAGCAGCACAAGCACGAAGGCCACGGGTGTGGGCCTGATGCGTGGACGGCGTGCGGTGCGCGCCGGGGCAGGCCAGGTGCTGTGCGGTGCCAGTGGCAGCAGCAGCCCCCAGCCGGTGGGGCGCACGTGGTGCGTGTAAGCAATGGCAGCAGGTGCTGCGGTAGGGGAAGTGTTCAGTAGGCGCATGGGTATGGAAATGGAACGCGACAGGCGATCGACCGGCGTGTGCCGGCCTGGGCCGCTTGGCTGGCCGGTACCTGGTGGGCGATCACAGGGTCCCTGCTCGTGGAGCGGGGTGGGGACGTGCAGCGGTTCCCGGGCCCGGGGCAACTGCGCGAACGTGGATCACTTCAAGGGACCGGGGAGCATCGTTACCCGCGATCGGATGCCGCTTGACGAATGACGATCGGAGATCGCAGATGAGCAGCGAAGGACTTAAGTCCGTGTTTCGCCTTCTGTTGAAGACCACAAGCGGATCTTCCGAAGCCTGGAAGCGGTGCCAGGCATGTGTACAAGGTAGGTCGCTATTCAGGGATCGGTGCGCGAAAGGGCAACTATATGTTCCACCCCGCACGAAAGGGGTTGCACAACCGCGTCCTACTTTCACCGTCCACTGCCACAACGTCCCGCCCATGCAACGAACGCTGACCCTTTGTGCCATGCTGAGCGGCACCGCGCTGATGGCGCAGACCAACACCTGGACCTGGGCCTGGGCAGCGGGCAGTGCGGGGTACGAGGAAGGCTATGTGTCCATGGCGCCCAATGGGGCACTGCACCTGTTGGGCAACTACGCCAACACCATTGATGCGAACGGCACCCCGCTCACCAGCAGCGGCCAGGGCGATGCCTTCGTGCAGCGACTGGACCCCGCCGATGGCAGTGTACAGTGGACGGCCGAGGCCCACCACACGGACAACCTGTACCTCTACGACATGGCCTATCGCAGCACCGGCGAACTGGTGGTGTGCGGCACGGTGGCGCACAACGGTGGCGCCGCACAGTTCGGCCCGTTCACCCTCGCCGGCCAGCCGTTCGGCACACAGGCCTTTGTGGCGGGCCTGTCGCCCAGCGGCGCGTGGAACTGGGTGAGCGGTGTGGCGGGCGTGGTAAGCACCGATGGCTTCCAGGTGGAAGTGGATGCGAGCGATAACATCCTGCTCGGTTGCAAATGGGGCAACGGGCTGGCGGTGTACCGCTTCACGGGCCAGGGCCAGCAGGGCTGGTCGGCCACGGCCACCAGCAGCGGCAGCTCGGTGGACCTGTATGCCATGGACGTGCTGCCCGGCGGCGATCTGGTGATCACGGGCCGGTGCTATGGCACGGGAACCTTCGGCACGCAGAGCATCACGGTGAGCGGCAACTTCTACGATGCCTACGTGGCGCGCCTTTCGAGCGCCGGCCAATGGCAGTGGGTGGCCCAGGCGGGCGGCAGCAACTGGGACAAGGGCTTTGGCGTGTGCGCCGATGCCACGGGCGATGTGTATGTGGCGGGCACCTTCCGCAACACGGCCACCTTCGGCACCACCGCGCTAACGGCCACCGGCAGCAACAACGATGGCTGGCTGGCCAAGCTCGATGGCAATGGCCAATGGCTGTGGGCCGTGCAGATGGGCTCCATCGCCTACATGGAAGTGTATGGCATGGACATGAACGACGCCGGCGATCGGCTGGCCTTGACGGGCAACTACGCCTTCAACACGCCCACCATCGGCGGCATCGCACTGCCCACGCCCACGCTGAACGACCTGTACGTGGTGGAGTACAACACCACCGGTCAGGTGCTGAGCGCATTGGGCGTTGGTGGCGCCGGTGGCGACCGCGGCATGGCCGCGGCGTATGGCGCGGGCAATGCGTTGTACGTGGCGGGCAGCTTCGGTGCCGACATGCAGTTGGGTGCCGACCAGCTCACGTGCGTTTCAACGCCCGACCTGTGGGTGGGCCGTTTGGATGCCGACCTCACCACCGCAGTGCAGGGCCCGGACGCGAAGACCATGACCGTGTACTACGATGCTGCGGCACACACGGTGGACTTCCGCGGTGTGGAAGGCGATGCCTGGCACGTGGAGCTGTTGGACGCGAGCGGCAGGCGCGTGGCCACAGGCACCACTGCGCGGCCGTTGCCCGTACCCTCGTACCTGCGCCAAGGCATGCTGCTCGTTACCCTGGTGCGCGGCGATGTGCGGTACACGGAGCGCGTGGCGGTGATGCGGTAAGTGTGTGCGCTGTGCGCACGATCCGGGGTTGCGCATCACGTACGCCGATCGGTAGGCCATCGGGCTATTCCCATCGCCCTGTTCACGATCTGTGCCGCCACGGGGACCTTGTGCCTCCGGAGGCACGGTTCCTTTGTGGCGCCAATGGCCCGCACGACCGCCAACGATGCCCTTTCGCTCTTCGACACGCTGGTGTACACCTGCGAGTACCGGCTCGTGATCGATCCGGCCAGTGCGGTGCTGGCGCGCGTGATGGAGTGGCGCCAGTTGTTGAAGGAGAAGGTCGGTGTGTTCGGCGACTATTACCGCATACCGGGCATCACCCTGCTGCATACCGAGCTGCCGCCCGACTATGAAGGCACCCTGTGCGATGCCATTGGGCGGGGCAGTGGGGCGCATGCACCGTTCAAGCTCCACCTCAACGGTTTCGCGCACACCGACGATCGTCGGAGCATCCATATCGAAGTGGTGCAGAAGGAGGTGGTGGCCCCTTTGCGCCAGCACATTGCGGACCATGTGCGTGCGAACCGACGCATCAAGAAACTGGGCGTGCAGGTGCCCGAGCGGATCGTGCTGCCCATGGCCACGGGGTTGAAGGTCGCGCAGTTCGAGGCCGCCTGGGGGTTGCTCTCGCCGCATCCGTTCACCGGCGAGATCAGCGTTCACGACGTGGTCCTGTTGAAACGCGAACTGGCCGACACCTCGCTGGACGAGCACGTGCGCACCTTCGCGCTGGAGCACCGGCGCTAGGCCAATGCTTGTCGTGCTCGCGCGCCATGGACCAGAGCGCACGGGGGAAGGAATACGGGCACATACCACTTATGGAAGGAGGCGTGTAGCGTTTGGCCACGCATTGATCACGGGCATTCCGTTCGGAGGCAATGACCCTTGCGGGAGCAGCGCTGGCGTAACGGAACGTTGCAGGAATACCGGTGTGCCGCCAGGTTTATTACGGCCTGATCGTCGGCGCTGGGTGCAAAGGTGCCTACCTTGTACCCGATACCCCGGCGCTTTTGCCGGATTCTACACGTCGCAGCATAACTTCTGCGGCACAATAAGGTCAGTACAATGTCAAGTGGTACAGTGAAGTTCTTCAACACGGAGAAAGGTTTTGGTTTCATCACCCCGGATGAGGGCGGTAAGGACGTGTTCGTCCACAAGACCGGGACCCGTGATAACATCCAGGAGGGCGACAAGGTCACCTTCGAGGTGGAGCAGGGCCCCAAGGGTCTGAACGCAGTGAACGTAAAGCGCAGCTAAGCGCTCACCGATCAAGAAGCAAAGCCCCGGCGCAAGCCGGGGCTTTGTGTTTGGTGGCAGTTCGGCCTGAAGGTCGACGTTACAGCCGGGCGATGAGGGCCTCCACTTCATCCGCGCTTTTGCCCAGACGGGCTTGCAGGCGGGCCACCAGGGCGGCCTCTTCGCCCTCCACGTACAGCAGGTCGGTATCACTGAGCTGGCCGAAGAGGTTGCGGAGCTTGAACTTCTTGTGGCCCCAGGTGCCCGGGGCAATGCGTAGTGGTGAGGTGGGGCCGGAGGGGATGTTGTCTGCCATGTGCGTGTGGGTGTGCATGCGGTGGTGCCGCTTGCAGGGGGTGTTGTTCCCGTGCGTATCGGGTGATGTTCCGCTTGCACCTTGCGGTGCGGGGTCCTTTGCGCGGGACCTTCCTTGCCAGCCTGCGGGGACCGGCACGGAGTACAAGGTACGCCAAGAGAGGGCCGAACGGACCGAAGCACCGTAATGCGCAAGGGGCGGAGGTCATCCCATCGATCATTGCCCCCGATCCCGCCGATCAATACCAGCGATTAAACCGACCGCGGATCGGTGCGTCCAAGCGAATGTCACATTTGCATCAACGGTCAGTTAACTGCACGTGATGGACCGCCGAACGCAACCTGCATGAACCCTTTTGCCCCTCCTGCCCATGATCGTTGAACGTATGCGGAACGCGTTGCTGCTGTTCCTGTCCCTGATCGCCGTTCGCGAAGCGGCCGCACAATCCGCCTTCGACGGTTACGCCTTGTACAACCTGATGAACCAGACCACCTCGCGCCTGGTGAACGCGGCCGGGCAGGTGGCCTACACGTGGAACTGCCCTTCCACCTACAGTTACTCCATGGCCCTGAAGCCGAACGGCAACATCGTGCGCACAGCGGTGAACAGCGGCAACATCATCAACACGGCCGCTGTGAGCGGACTGGTGCAGGAACTGGACCCACAGGGCCAGGTGGTGTGGTCGTTCACGTATTCCTCCGCGGACCACGTGACACACCACGACATGTGCCTGATGCCGAACGGCAACGTGCTGCTGCTCGCCTATGTACGCAAGACCGTGGCCGAACTGCAGGCCTTGGGTTACACGGGCAATTCGGCCAAGTATCCGGGGCGTATCATCGAGATCCAGCCCACGGGCACCACGGCGCAGATCGTGTGGCAGTGGGAGATGGCCGACCGCTTCATCCAGTACACGGATGCCAGCAAGCCCAACTACATGCCCATCGCCGAGCACCCGGAGCGCATGAACATCAATGTGGCCGTGAGCACCGGCGGTGGTCCGGGCGGTGGCATCGATTGGTTCCACGAGAACGGCATCGACTACAATGAAGAGCTGGACCAGATCGTGTTCAGCGCCCGCTACCTGAGCGAGATCCTGATCATTGATCACAGCACCACCACGGCCGAAGCGGCCGGCCACACGGCTGGCAATGGTGGTCGTGGCGGCGACTTCCTGTTCCGCTGGGGCAAGCCCGCCAACTACGGCATCACGGGTACGCAGCGCATCCCTGCCGCTGTGCACGATGTGAAATGGGTGCAGGCCGGGGCGCCCAATGCCGGCTGGCTCATGTTCCTGAACAACAACGGTGGCGGGAACAATACGACCACCGTCGATGCCATCAACCCCGAGCGCGTGGGTTCCAACTACCCGTGGACGCCGGGCACGGTATGGGGACCTGCCAACTACGAGTGGCGACACACCTGCCTGGCCTACGCCAGCGGACAGAGCGCTGCAGAGCGCATGCCCAATGGCAACACCTTCGTGGCCCTCAGCGGCCAGTACATGTACGAGGTGAACAGCAGCAACCAGGTGGTGTGGCAGTACAACGCCGGTCCGTCGAAGGCCTTCCGTTACCTGTGCAGCGATCCCGGCATCATTGCGCTGCTCGGCCCCGACCCCTGCGGCCTGGCCACCGATGTGGATGACGTGGAGGACACCGACGCGTTCGGCATTTACCCGAACCCCACCGAGGGCATGCTCAGTCTCGTTGGCGTGGACATGTCCACCATGGAGCGCTTCGTGGTGATCGACGGAACGGGGCGGGAGGTGAAGCGCACCGCGCCCGGATGGACCGTGGACGTGAGCGATCTGCCGAACGGGGTGTACCAGGTGGCCGTGGAGCATAGCACGGGTCGCCGGGATGTGCGCCGTGTGGTGGTGCAGCATTGATCCCCTATGCGTAGATCATACGGCATAGGGTTCGTAATGGCGATGGCCGTGGCACCCGCCGCGGCCTTCGCGCAACCCGACCTGTATGATCCGGGCTCTGTGCGCGAGCTGCGCTTGTACTTCGATGTACCCGATTGGCGCCATGCGCTGGACAGCTTGTACCTGCTGGGAGAGGATGAACGCCTGCTCGGCGACCTGGTGATCGATGGCACGCTGCTGCCCGATGTGGGCGTGCGGTACAAGGGCTACAGTTCCTGGGCCAATGGCCGGGCCAAGAACCCCTTCAACATCAAGTTGGACGAGGTGCACGATGGCCAGGACTACCAGGGCTTCGAGAAGATCAAGCTGAGCAACGTGATCCAGGACCCCTCGTTCCTCCGCGAGGTGATGGCCTATGAAGTGGCCCGCAACTACATGCACGCCTCGCGCGCCAGCTATGCCGACCTGTACGTGAACGACACGCTCGTGGGACTTTACACCAGCGTGGAGGATGTGGGCAACGATTTCCTGAAGGACCATTTCGACGAAAAGAGCGGCCCCTTCTTCAAGGGTAATCCGCCCACCGTCGACCTCACCGGCGAGAACTGCAACCTGGGCGACAGCCCCGGCACCGACAGCACCGACTACTACGACCTGTACGACATCCAGTCGGACCACGGCTGGGCGCACCTGCTGGAACTGATCGAGGTGTTGAACAACGCACCGGAGAACATCGAGCAAGTGCTGAACGTGGACCGTACGCTGTGGATGCACGCCTTCAACTATGCGCTGATCAACTTCGACAGTTACGTGGGCTACGCCCAGAACTACTACATCTACCGCGATCGTGATGGCCTGTGGAACCCCATCCTCTGGGACCTCAACATGTCCTTCGCGAGCTTCCGCCTCACCGATGCATCCACCTACTGGAACGGGTTCAGCATCAACCAGGCCATGATCATCGACCCGCTGAGCCACTACAATGGTCCCAGCGTGTTCCCGCGCCCTTTGCTGCGCAACCTGTTCAACAATGCCATGTACCGCAGGATGTACATCGCCCATCTGCGCACCATCATCACCGAGCAGTTCAACGGACCGGCCTTCCGCGAGCGGGCCTTGCAGCACCAAGCGCTGATCGAGGCGCACGTGCAGGCCGACACGAACAAGTTCTACAGCTACCAGTCCTTTCTGGAGAACCTGGACCAGACCGTGAGCTACACCGTGGCTTACCCGGGCCTCACGCAACTGATGGAAGGACGCGTGGCCTACCTCAACACGTATCCGGGGTTCACGGGCCAGCCGGTGTTCGGTGAGGTGGCCCATGCACCATCCGACATCGCCGTGGGCGGTGTGCTCACCATCACGGTGCCAGTGACCAACGCCGATACCGTGTTCCTGGCCTACCGATCCGGAACGAGCGGTGTTTTCCAACGCATGGCCATGATGGATGACGGATCGCATGGCGATGGCACTGCGGGCGATGGTGTTTACGGTGCCTTGTTCACCACGACCAGCAACCGCGTGGAGTACTACGTGTATGCGGAGAACGCCACGGCCGGAGCCTTCTCACCGGCGCGCGCCACGCACGAGACCTACGTGATCCAAACACGGCTGGCCCCGGGCACGCTGGTCATCAACGAACTGATGGCCGGCAACCAGGGCCGCATACTGGACCCCACGGGCGCCTCCTCGGATTGGATAGAGCTGTACAACGCGGGCACGTTCATGCTGTCAACGGCCGGTCTGCACCTTTCTGATGAGGAGACCGACCCCACCCGCTGGGCCTTGCCTGACAGGACGTTGGCCCCCGGTGAATACCTGGTGATCTGGGCCGACGACCGCACCAGCGTGGGCGACGACCATGCGAACTTCAAGTTGGATGCTGCGGGCGAGACCATCCTGCTGGCCTACGATGCCGATGCCGTGTTGGACCAAGTGACCTATGGCGAACAGTTCCCCATTTACACGACGGGGCGCATACCCAACGGCACGGGTTCGTTCCAGCGCCTGACACCGACCGTGGGCGGATACAACCGCGTGGAGTTCGGAACGGGACCGGAGCGTGTTTTCCAGATCTATCCGAACCCGGCCACCACCGAACTGAACGCCATCGTCGACCTGCCGGGCCCCTTTGAGGTGCAGGTGTTCCGTTCCGATGGGAGCGCGGTGACCGGTGTACAGGAATACACCGACCGCCACCTCGTACAGCTTTCCACCGTCGGGCTCGCTGCAGGGCATTACGTCATGCAGGTGCGCACCGCCGATTCCATCATGAGCCAACCCTTCATCCTGCTTCCATGAACCGACTGCTTACTCTCCTTTTGATCGCGCCAATCCTCTCTATAAGCGCACAGACCTTCACGTCGTGGACCACAGCGAACGGACTTCCTTCGGATGATGTGCGCGATGTGGCCGTAGCTGCGGATGGCACGCTGTGGTTCGCCACGGCACTGGGTGTGGCCGCGTTCGATGGTACCACCTTCACGGTGCACAACACCACCACGCATCCGGGGCTCGCCAACAACGATACGTACGCCATTGCGGTTGCCGCCTCGGGTGATGTCTGGGTGGGAACGGACTTCGGCGTGAGCGTTTACGATGGCAGCACCTACACCACCTACACCACGGCCAACGGATTGGGCGACGATGCGGTGAAGAACATCAAGCAGGCGCCCAACGGCGATGTGTGGATAGCCACGATCAACGGGGCCACGAAGTTCACGGGAGGGACCTTCACCGCCTTCGGCATGCCGCAGATCCCTTTCGGTGGCGCCATGCACATTGCCTTCGCCAATAACGGTGATGTGCTCCTGAGCGGCGGATTGGCCGGCGTGGTGGTATACAACGGCACCACGTTCACCACCATCGGTACGACCGATGGCCTCGTCAGCGGACGTGTGCGCAGCATCGCCGTGGACGGCGCGCAGAACAAGTGGGTGGCCACCGCCGAAGGCATCTCGGTGCTCAACGCATCCAATGCCCACACCGCGGACCATTTGAACGTGTTCATCCTGCCACCCCCTGATGAGCTCAATCCCATCACCGATGTGGTGATCGATCAGAGTGGTCGCATCTGGGCCGGCGTGTACGTGGACTACCTCGTTACGGTGGGTGGCGTGAGCTACTTCACCGATGGAGCGTGGGGCCAGTTCGAGGAGAGCGATGGACTGGCCGGTCCCAATGTGCGCCGCCTGGCCGTGGATGCCGATAACGACATCTGGGTGACCACCAGCACGGGCATCACCGAGATCAGCAATATCAGCATCGGCATGGCAGAGCGCGCGATCTCCGGGAGCTTTGCCCTGTTCCCGAACCCGGCGAGCTCAGTTGTGGAGATCGTTCGCGATGCTACGACCTCCGGCCTGGTGGAAGTGGAGCTCCGCGATGCAGCCGGTCGACTGATCAGCATCACGACCACTGCTTCGGACCGCCTTTACATGGATGTGTCGGCCCTGGATGCGGGCCTGTACAGTGTGCGCATCGGCGACCGGGTGCGGAAGCTGCTCGTGCAGCACTGATCGGCGTCCCGCGGTTCAACGCGGGTGTCGGAGCGGTCCCTTGCCTTCCCAGGCATCCACTTGCAGGGGATCGCCCAGCCGGAAGAGCACCGGGAAGCGCAGCTTGCGTTCCAGCTGGACGTCCAGCTTGCAGAAGAGCCCCAGGTGGTCATAGCGCCACGGCGAGGGTAATGATGCTGGCGTGAGAGCGGGGGCCTGCACCACGGCAGGCAACGCGGTGGGCTGCAACAGCGGCTGGCCATGGGCCTGCACCATGCCGCCCCAGCCGATCATGACGAACAGGCTGCGGAGGATGAGCGGATAGGCCTTGGGCATCATGGGAAGCTGGTGCGAGCTACGAACCGGTGAGCACCGACAACACATCACGGTAGGTGATGCCGAGGTGCGACGTGGTGTGAACGCAGCGCCCGTTCCGGATCACGAGCACCTGCGGCGAGGCATGTTCCACCTCGTACCGCTCGGCAATGGCGTTGGAGACATCGCGGTGGCGCAGCAGGTCCAGGTAGTAGGCCGAGTGGGTGGAGTCATCGCCGCTGGTCCAGGCGCTCTCCATGCGGTGCAGCGCGGCGGTGGAAATGCTGCACCGCGTGCTGTGTTTGAACAGGAGCACGGGACGTTCTGCGGAAGCAGCGTCGATGGCGTCGAGCTGCGAAAGGTCGGTGAGGGGAAGCCAGTTCATGGAAGGGGCGGTACAAAGATCATGGTTCGTCGGCCACGGTGAACGGTGATGCGGGTCACCTGCCATGCTGATGGCGGCGCACTGCGCGTATATTGGGGAAGTGCCGGTGACGATAAAGTCGTCAAGCCCCGGAGCCGTTCTGTTCACCTTCAATACATGTTCAATGCTCCTGAACGCAGGGCCTTGTTGTCCTCTTCCCTGATCGCCCCTGCGGGTCCACCCGTTCCCGAAGCGATGCCGAACTTGCGGCCGATGACCGCTGCGGAGAACCACGTGGAGACCGAAATGGCCGTGCTGGCCGCCCAGTTCGTGAACAGCACGAACCGCCATGTGTTCCTCACGGGCAAGGCCGGTACTGGCAAGACCACCTTCCTGCGGCGCCTGGCCAACAGTACCCACAAACGCTACGTGATCCTGGCACCCACCGGCATCGCCGCTCTGAACGCGGGAGGCGTCACCATCCACAGCCAGTTCCTGCTGCCGTTCGGCTCGTACATCCCCGAGCCGCAACTGCCGCCCGACATTCCCGAGTACGGTGCCTTCCACGACCGGGGCACGCTCACCCGCCGCCATCCACTGAACGCCCTGCGCCGCAACGTACTGCGCGATGTGGACCTGCTGATCATCGACGAGGTGAGCATGCTGCGGGCCGACCTGCTCGATGCCATCGACTTCCGTATGCGCAGTGTACGGCAGCGCTGGGGACAGCCCTTCGGTGGGGCACAGGTGCTGATGATCGGCGACCTGTTCCAGCTGCCGCCCGTGGTGAAGGACGACGAATGGAACGTGCTGCGGCGCTGGTATGGCAGCATGCACTTCTTCGAGGCGCGTGCACTGAAGGAGAGCGGTTACGCCCACATCGAACTGGACAAGATCTTCCGCCAGCAGGACGACCGTTTCATCCGCATCCTGAACAACCTGCGCGACAACAAGGTGACCGCGGCCGATGTGGAGGAGCTCAACACGCACTACCGTCCGCAACTGGCCAACGAGGACACCGAGGGCATCATCACCCTGACCACCCACAACCGCACGGCCGACGACCTGAACCAACGTGCGCTGGACAAGCTGCCCGGCGAACTGAAACGCTTCGAGGCCGCGGTGGAAGGCGATTTCCCCGAGAGCATGTTCCCGGTGCTGCGCGATCTGGCGTTGAAGGAAGGCGCCCAGCTCATGTTCACCCGCAACGACCCCGAGAAGGCCTACTTCAATGGGAAGCTCGCGAACGTGGAGACGATAGCCGATGGCGTGATCACGGTACGCATGATCGACACCGGCATGCCGTACAAGTTGAAGCGCGAGACCTGGGAGAACAAGCGCTACGTCATCGACCCGGTCACCAAGGAGCAGAAGGAGCAGGTGCTCGGCACCTTCGAGCAATACCCGGTAAAACTGGCGTGGGCCATCACGGTACATAAGAGCCAGGGCCTCACCTTCGACAAGGCCATCATCGATGTGGGGCAGGCCTTCGCACCGGGCCAGGTGTATGTTGCGCTATCCCGCCTCCGCTCGTTGGAGGGCCTTCTACTTCGCACGCGCATCGATCCCGCGGTGGTCAGCACCGATCGGGACGTGATGGCCTTCAGTGAGCGCCGTCATGCCCAGCAGCCATTGCCGGAACAACTGCGCGAGCAACAGCGACACTACTTGCAGGTAGTGCTCACCAGTACCTTCGATCTAGGCGATCTGTTGAAGCGCGCGGCTTACATCCAGAAGGACCACACCGAGGTGGCCGAGTTCGAGGATGAGAGCATGAAGACCGCGCTGACCCGCTTTCACGGGAAGTTGGAGCGCGAGGAGGAGAATACCCGCAAGTTCCAGGGGCAGCTCTTGCGGCTGCTCCATGCGGATGATCGGGGTGCGCTGCTGGACCGCATTGCCAAGGGCGGTGATTATTACACTGGTCTGCTCACTACGAGCATGAAGGAACTGCTCCAGCACCTGGCCCAGGTGGACATGCTGAGCCGTACCAAACAGTACAGCGACGACCTGCGCGAACTGGACGGCATGCTCGTGAAGAAACTGGCCCAATTGGCCAAGGCGGCCCACATCACCACCTGCATACTGAACGGGGAAGAGGTGAAGCGCGTGCCGGACATCGAAAAGCGGATCGCCGCGCAGCGCACGGCCCTGGTGCAGGAGGTGCGGTCGTGGGCGGAGGACCATGCTCCGGAGACCAGCCGCAAGACCGGCCGCAAGCGACGCCGCGACGCCGAGGAATGGGAGGTGCCCGAGGTGGAGACCCGGCCGCGCAGGGCCAAAGGAGGAGGGAAGGAGAAGAAGGAGAAGAAGCTGAAGGGCGAGACCTACCTGAAGACCTATGTGCTGATCAAGGAGGGCAAGGGGCTGGCCGAGGTCGCAGCCGAGCGCAGCATGTCGCTAAGCACGATTGAGGGCCATGCGGCACGCGGTATTGCCGAGGACGTGCTGCACATCGATGACCTGATGCCTGCGGAGCACCGAGAGCCCATTGCGGACTGGATGCGCGCACACCCGGAGCATGGCCTGAACGAAGCCCGTGCACACTTCGGTGATCGCTACACCTACGGCCAGTTGCGCATGGTGCAGGCATGGGTGCGCAAGGAAAAGGAACAGGAGGGAGCGTAGCGCCCCCTCCCGACCGAACGGCCCGCACCCACTACGCGGGCTGTTGTCCCAATTCCTTCAGCATCCGGCCGATCTCCGCGAAACTGCTGGCCTCGAACTTCAATGTGGGCCTTTCGTTGGGGGAGATGGTCTTGCGGCACACGTGCGCACGACCATCGATCACGGTGTACGCGAAGAGCACGGCCGGTTCGTTGCGCGCAACGGGAGGCGAGGCCAGCTCGCCCCAGCCATTGCGGCCCATTTGCAGGATGCTGCGCATCTTCGTGAACACCACGAATGCCTCTGTCTGCTTGGGTGTATCGCCCTTGGTGATGACCTGGTACTTCTGCGATTCCGGCAGGTTGATGAAGCGGTCGCAGTTGATCCAACCGAGCTGTGCCGTACTGAACACATAGGCCTGCAGGCCACCCATGTCCGCCGTGCCCATGCTGTCGGCGCGCAGGGTGTATTGCCGCAGGCTCTCTGCGCGCACCTTGCTCCAGTTCGCCACCAGCGAATCGTACCGGGCCCGTTGGGGAGCGTACATCGCGTTGTAGCGTTCCAGCATCGGTGTGTACACGTCCGCGTACCAGGCCGCGTATTCTGCCGCCTGCTGTTCCTGCCATGCGGCCATGCGCTCGTGGTAGCGCTGCAAGCGCTCGGGGAAGCTGCTGCATTCGGCATCGTAAGTAACCACCTTGCGCTCGTACTTGGCCATCAGCGCAGCGTGCCGTTCCAAGGCTGCGGCGTAGCGTGCCTTGCTCATCCGTTCCACACGCTTGGGCGCCAGGAAGGCCCACCAAGGGCTGTAGGCGGTATAGCTCTCGCGGCGCGGTGCCACCGGTTCGCGAGGCAGCACGGGTTCCACGGGTTTCACGGGCCTGCCCTTCAGGTCCTGCACATGCACCGGAAGATTGTATGAGAAGCTGGGCGGCGTGGGGTAGCGTGGTTCACGCCAGGTGCTCACCGCCGTCTCCTTCAGCGGCTGTGCTGTGGCGGTCCAATCGGCGCCATCACTACTGAGGAAAAGCTCCATGTCCGGCTTGCGCTGTTGCAGGGGCACGGCCACGTTCATGGGCGATGCGGCTGCGAGGCGCAGGGCGTTGCCGTTGGCATCGGTGGCCTGCACACGCAGCATGCCACCGGTCTCCAGCATTCGCTCACCACTGCGGGTGCTCAGCTGGTGGGCCAGCATGGCCTGTAAACCGAGCGCTTCGGTCATTTCCACTTGCACGGGTCCGTTCACGGGGCGACCTTGTGCATCCATGAACGCACCAGCCTCGAAACGCACCTGAACACCGGCCGCACCGATGATGGTCTGGTCCTGCGTGGGGTCGATGGTGAACCGTTGGATGCTGCCTTCCATCAAGGCCCTGCGCAGTTCCTCCGTATCGGCGAAGTAGTGGCGCGTGAAGGTCACTTTCACCCGGCGGTTCAGCGCCATGCCCTGCTCGTTGCGGTTGCTGGCCATGGGGTCCAGCTCCCCGAAGCGGTCCACCGTCACCAGGCGTTGATCGGCACCTTTGTTCGCCAGGTATTGCGCAACGGTCGCGGCGCGGGCTTCGGACAACGCCTCGTTGTAGGCGAGGTCGCCGTCGCTGTCGGTGTGGCCCTGCACCACGAACCCGTAATCGCCATGGAGGGTGAGCATGGCCATCAGGCTGTCGAGCTGTGCCACCGCCGTTGGCGTCAGCTCACTGCGGTCCTTGTCAAAGTGGACGTGAAGTTCCACGATGGTCGTGGAGGCCATGCCGAGCGTGGCCAGGAGAAGGCTCAGTAGAAGAAGGAGTGTGCGTGCCATGAGTGTGGGTATTGGGTCGGTTCTGTGTTGGGCGCCTGCCCTTTGACCCTTAATGCACATTGTGTGAAAAGGTGACCCTCATGCCAGGACCGGTCACAATTAATGATGGTCCTGTGCTAGCTTCGGACCATGGCGCTGGATATCCATGCACCCGATGCCCAGGGCTTCATTCCGGGGGTGTACAACCATTGCGACCGGCGTTGTGAGCGGTGCCGGTTCGTGCGGCAATGCCGGGTGGGCGCCGTGGATGTGGATGATGTGGGAGAGGCCGAGGATGCCATCGGCAGCGAAGGACCGGAGGACCTGCGCGAGCGGCTGGTGAGGTTGATGAACATGCCGCCTTTGGAAGCGGATGATCAGGACGAGGACGAAGAAGAAGGGATGGAGCTCGACCTTGATCCCGCCGACCTGGAACCCACGGCTGAAGAGATCACGGAACAGGAACGAGCGAGGCAGGCCCTGGAGGCACACCCGCTATCCACCATGGGCCTGGCCTACATGGACCTGGTGGATGAATGGATGGAGCCGCGCGAGGAGATGCTCACCGCGAAAGGTATTCTGGTGCATCGCCATCAGGAGCTCAGTGTTGCCGCAGCCCTGCGCACTCCGGAACTGCTGGTGCTCAGCGAGGCTCTGGACGAGATCGGTTGGTTCAAGACCATGCTGCACGTGAAATGCCAGCGCGCTGTAAGTGGCAAGCTGGAGGATACCGGATGGATGGCGGCCATGGACATGGACCCGCTGCAAAGCGACTGGAACGGCACGGCCAAACTGTGCAAGGAGATCGTCCAACGCTGTACGGCGGCCTGGGAGCTCGTGTCCGAGCTGATGCCTGGGGAGGCCGATGGCCTGGTGGCGATGCTCGAGCTATTGCGAAGGATCGGTGAGGAACTGTACAAGGAGTTCCCCGATACGGACCGCTTCATTCGCCCGGGTTGGGACGCCCCCCGTCAGCCTTCGGAGAGGTAAAGACCGGCGCCCACGATCCAGGTGATCAGGAAGGTAAGATAGGCCAACCGGAGGGGCAGGTATTTGCGGCGGGAAATGAACCGGCCATGTGCATGGATCTCCTCCAGGATGGCATCGTGTGAGCGTGGGGGGGAACTCATCACACGGTGCATATGGCGCTTGAATTCAGGAAGGCTCAACCCGATGAAGGTGGTGAAGTGGAGAATGTTGAACGGAATTTGTGAGGTGCCGGTATCCGGTCGCTCCGTGAAGAACAGCGGGCTTTTGGGCACGGTGGACCAGGCACTCAGGATAATGGTGGTGAGGGCGCCGACCGCGATCACCCAGTAGTGGGCAATGGGGCCGGTAACCGTATGGTCCGAGACCTTCACCAGCGAGAACTGCAGCATGACCGCAGACAAGGTGAGCATGAGGTTCGCCTTCAGGTCGCTCATCTGACTGGCTGTCATTAGGTTCCATCGCGTCTGCATCAGCAGCGAATCACGATGGTCCGCGACGTACGGGTCGACATCCTCATACCGAAGGGGCACTTCCGGAGGGCTGTTCAGTGCGTTGTTTCCTGGGACCTCTTCGGTTGTTTCCATTGCATCAAAGTCATTCACCGAGGACAAGATAATGCCCCCGTCCGTAGCTCCGCAGGAAGGTCCGTCAGCGCACCTTCAACAGGCTTCGGACCTGTTGGACACCTTCGTTCTGTAGCCGCGCGTAATAGACCCCTGCCGGCAATGGCCCCAGGTCCACGTCCACCTTGTGCACACCCGCCGGCATGGGCTGGTTCAGCACGGTCTGCAGCAATTGCCCCTGTTCGTTGTAAACCTGGATCAACACGCTGCCGCCATTGCTGACAAATTCGAGCGAGGTGCGTTCGGTGAAGGGGTTCGGATAGGCCTGCAACAGATTGTCGCCCGCCCGTTGGTTGATGGCGTGAACGCTGGTGCCAAGGCACCCACCGGGGTCGATGAGCTCCAGTGGTTGGTAGGTCTCGAGCAGCACGGTGTCGAGGTCGCTGTCCGAGAGGCAGAACCAGTCCTTCAGCACGCTGGCATACACCGAACGGAAATCGTACTGCATGGCCAGGTTGGTCTGGAAGGTGGCGTTGACAGGGATCTCGGGGTTGGTGCCGGTCATCCCGGGGATCACCTTGCTGCCAAAGAGGAACATGGGCTGGGCGCTCCCGTGGTCGGTACCCAGCGAGGCATTGTCCACGATGCGTCGGCCGAACTCACTAAAGGTCATGCCCATCACGCGGTCCTCCAGGTCCAGCAGTTGCAGGTCGTCCTGGAAGGCATGGATGGCATCGCTCAGGCCTTTCAGCAGATCGGCGTGCGCGCCCAAGGTGTGGTCGCTGGCCACCACTTGTTGGGCGTGCGTATCAAAGCCGCCGATGCTCACCCAATAGATCTTGGTCTTCAGCCCCCCGCAGATCAGCTGCGCCACGATCTTCAGTGCGGAGGCCAGTTCAGCGCCCGGCGCATTGCCGGTGGGGTAGAGGGTGCTCTGGTTGCACCCCGATACGGCCGCGGCCTCGATCACATCACCGTAGAGGTCGGTCTGCCGTTGCACCTGGCGCACGAAGTCGAGCTTGCCTCCGCTGCAAAGCGCGCTGGCCGGATCGTTGTAGATGTTGCCGGTCAGGTTCAACGGGTCGTCGGTGTTGAAGATGGCCGTGCCCATGCTCACGCCCATGTATTGCAGGCCAGGCCCCACCACGCCACCCACGCGAATGGCCAGTGGGTCGGGCATATCATCGTTCGGATAGCCCGCCGGGAAGTTGGGATACTCCAGGTTCAGGTAGCGGCCCGTCCATCCCGAACTGAGCAATTGGTCGCTGTTGGCGCCGGTCTCGTAAATGTCCGTGGCGCGGAAGTGGGAGAAGTTGGGTTCGGGATAGCTCACGCCTTGCACGATGCGCAGTTTGCCATCCTCCCACAGCTCGCGCAGCCCGCCCATCGAAGGGTGGAAGGCGGTGCTCGATGTTCCAGTGAGCGACAATGTGGCGTTCTGTGGAATGAGGACGTTGGGCCGTTTGGTGGCCAGCACGCCGTACTGGTCCAGCGGGATCACGGTGTTCAATCCATCGTTGCCGCCGAACAGCTGCACGATCACCAGCACACG
>Ga0209985_10002308_pt1 | contig 17432 bp, 15 predicted proteins | sample NOAtaG_FD_187305 | JGI IMG/M metagenome (GOLD analysis project Ga0209985, IMG submission 187305) | Freshwater lake microbial communities from Lake Erie, under a cyanobacterial bloom - NOAA_Erie_Diel6S_1000h metaG (SPAdes) (version 2) | ecosystem: Environmental > Aquatic > Freshwater > Lake ...
AGGATTGTGTCGCAGAGGCGATGGAGAGTATCGAGAGCGGAAAGGCATACGCTATGCTTAAGGGTTTGATCGGGTAAAGGGTTTGCTTTGCTCGGTATTTTTCAGCAGCACGGCAAAACAGCTTTTGAAAAGGGCTAAAACAGCAATCATGGCCAATATTTTAGATGAAATTATCGCATACAAGTATAAAGCCGTCGCTCAGGCCAGAGCGTTGCGCCCAATGTATGTTCTGGAAAGCGACCCTGGTCTGGCGCGGGAAACGGTCTCGCTCAGGGCACATTTGCAGCAACCCGGCCAATATGGGATCATAGCGGAGTTCAAACGTAGGTCGCCTTCCAAAGGGGTGATCAATGCAGATGCCGATGTGGCCAGGGTTACAGCGGGATATGTCGAAGCCGGTGCCGCAGCCCTTTCCGTATTGACCGACACCCCCTTTTTTGGCGGTAGCAATGAAGACCTGCAAAAGGCAAGGGCGGCCAATGTGTGTCCGATATTACGGAAAGATTTTATCGTGGACGAATACCAGATCCTCGAGGCAAGGGCGATCGGTGCGGATGTCATACTGCTCATCGCCGCCTGCCTGGAGAAAGACCACCTGAAATCCCTGGCCCGTTTCGCCAAATCCCTCGGATTGGAGGTTTTGATGGAGGTACACGACCGGGAGGAACTGGACCATTGGAATGGGTATGTCGATGTGGTGGGGGTCAACAATCGCAACCTGAAAACGTTCGAAGTGAGTGTTCAGACTTCGATCGGGTTATTGGAGTGGATGCCAAAGGAGGCCTTGTGTATTTCAGAGAGCGGGATCAACGACCCTGCAATCATCGTTGACCTTAAATCCAGGGGCTTCCAGGGTTTTCTCATCGGAGAACATTTCATGGCGCACCCTTCGCCAGAAGCGCAATGCAGCGACTTCATCGAAAGGGTACGTTCCCTCGATGATTTGCTTAAAAATGCCATCGCATGAAAGGATTGAAAGTTAAAGTCTGTGGGCTTCGCGCGCCTGAAAATATCCGGGAAATTGCCACTTTGCCAGTTGACATGATCGGGTTTATCTTCCATCCCGGTTCGCCCCGGGCGGTCGGTGAAGATGAAAGGCTGCCGCGGTGGCTGGAAAATACAGCACTGCCGGGCCGTATCGCCCGTGTGGGGGTTTTCGTAAATGCAGAAATCGAAAGCCTGCTAAACTACGTCCACGACTATGCCCTGGATTATATCCAATTGCACGGGAACGAGAGTGTTGCATACTGTGCCGAGTTAGTCAATATCTGGACTTATACCGGGGTCCGCAGGGCGCGTATCGTAAAAGCTTTTCAGGTCGGTACGGATTTTGATTTCACCAGTTGTTCCCCGTTTGAGCGCTATTGCGACTATTTCCTGTTTGATACCCAAACGCCGGGGTTTGGCGGGAGTGGAAAGGCTTTTGACTGGGAGCTGCTGCAGGGATACCGGGGAAACGTACCTTTTCTGCTCAGTGGCGGTATTGGCCCTGGCTCGGTAGATGCACTGAAGGCATTCGCCCATCCCCGCTGGGTAGGGGTTGACCTGAACAGCAGGTTCGAAACGGTTCCAGGGGTCAAAGATGCGTCGTTGTTGGAGGCTTTCCTACACGCACTTGGAAAGGAATAAGATGTAGCCTTTTTGGGCAGTCCCGAGCGTCGTTTGCCGTGTGCTACCACAAAAGATCTTTCATGAGGCCCCGGTCACAAAATTCAATGAGGCAAAAACTATAATTATGACCATCGCAGTAAATGAAAACGGGTATTATGGAGAATTCGGGGGGGCATTCATCCCTGAAATGTTGTACCCCAACGTCGAGGAGCTCCGAAAAAATTACCTGAGGATTACCGGCAGCGCGGATTTCCAGAAGGAGTTTCAGGCCCTGCTGAAAGATTATGTAGGCAGACCCACGCCACTGTATTTTGCAGAGCGCCTGTCCCGCCATTACGGTGGTCAGGTTTTTTTAAAACGCGAAGACCTCTGTCATACCGGTGCCCATAAAATCAACAATACGATTGGTCAGATCCTGTTGGCAAAGCGGCTCAACAAAACGCGTATTATCGCCGAGACGGGCGCAGGGCAGCACGGTGTGGCCACGGCGACTGTCTGCGCACTGATGGGGTTGCAGTGCATCGTATATATGGGCGCCGTGGATATAGAGCGGCAGGCGCCAAATGTTGCCCGTATGCGTATGCTGGGTGCCGAAGTGCGCCCGGCGACGAGCGGCAGTCAGACGCTGAAAGATGCCACGAACGAAGCAATACGCGACTGGATCAACAACCCGGTGGACACACATTATATTATTGGCTCGGTAGTAGGCCCCCATCCTTATCCCGATATGGTTGCGAGGTTCCAGTCGGTCATCAGCGCAGAGATCCGGCAACAACTACTGGAGAAGACAGGCAAGGAAAATCCGGATGTAGTGGTTGCCTGTGTGGGCGGCGGCAGTAACGCGGCAGGTGCGTTCTATCATTTTCTGAACGTCCCCTCCGTGCGCCTGGTCGCTGTCGAAGCTGCCGGGGAAGGCGTATATTCCGGGCGTTCTGCTGCGACCAGCGTCCTGGGCACACGTGGAGTCATCCATGGAAGCCGCACCCTGGTCATGCAAACAGCAGATGGGCAGATCGTAGAGCCTCATTCCGTATCGGCAGGGCTCGATTATCCGGGGATCGGCCCCATGCACGCCCACCTCATCAAGAGCGGCCGAGCCGAAGCTGTGGCAGTCACTGATGAAGAAGCACTGGAAGCTGCGTTTTTTGTCTCGCGTACTGAAGGGATTATACCAGCCTTAGAAACTGCCCACGCCTTCACAGCGCTCGAAAAGATTAAATTCAAATCAGACGATGTACTGGTGATCTGCCTTTCCGGCAGGGGAGATAAAGACCTGGCCACCTATATCCGATATTTGGAGCGCGATGGTATGGATGGTTGAAGCGGCTTGCGCCGCCAAAGAATATTTTGAGGTTGTATAAAAAGTATTTTGCCGCCTACTGCGGCAAAATTAAATTTTTCAGATCCGCGTTTTCAACGATTTTGCGCAGCAAAATCGTTGAAAACGCGGATCTGAAAAATATTCTTTGGCGGTGTAAGCCGCCAAAGGACGTGCCGGAGGCGTTTACACAACCTCGAATACGTTTTACGCAACTGTAGTTCTGATGCTAAAATCCAATACTTTATGTCGCTATCACTCGCTGAAAACAGGATCATCAAACTTTTTGCCCGCAAGCCCGGCGGCTTGCTGAATATTTATTTTACTGCCGGTTACCCCAATCTGTCCGATACGCAGGATATCCTGCTTGCCCTCGAAGATGCAGGAGCAGACCTGATTGAAGTGGGGATGCCCTATTCTGATCCGCTCGCCGACGGGCCGACCATTCAGGAAAGTGGTATGGCGGCGATAAAAAATGGGATGACCCTTCCGTATTTGTTCGAACAAATTGCCAGCGTACGCGCACGCCTGAATGTCCCCCTGATCTTGATGGGGTATTTCAACCAGGTCATGCAGTATGGTGAGGCTGCTTTTTTTAAAAAGTGCGGCGAGGTAGGCATTGACGGGCTTATCTTGCCGGATTTGCCACTTTACGAGTATGAAACCCAATACCGCGAAATGATCGAAGCCGAGGGGCTGGCCTTTAGTTTCCTCATGACGCCACAAACCTCTGCCGATCGCATCCGGAAAATTGACGGGTTGTCGAGAGGGTTTATCTACATGGTATCGGATGCTTCGATTACCGGGGAGAAGCAGGGCATTAGCGAACAGCAGATCGCCTATTTTGAAAGAATTCAACAAATGGACCTCAAAACACCGCGGCTTATCGGCTTTGGGATTTCTGACCGGGCATCATTCGAGACGGCTTGCTGCTATGCACAGGGTGCCATTATCGGTAGCGCGTTCATCAAAGCATTGAAAAACAGTGATGATGTCAGTCGGGCAACCCTGGAGTTTGTAAATAAAATCCGGGGCAGCGCTCAGGGGAGCAATGCCTGATCCAGATCGGCGAGGATATCTTCAATGTTTTCGATACCGACCGACAGTCGCACCAGCCCGTCGGTGATACCGTTGAGCAGGCGGATTTCCCGGGGCACAGCGGAGTGCGACATGGAGGCAGGGTGCATGGCCAGGGTGTCCACATCACCCATAGTAGGAGCCAGGACACAGAATCTGAGCTTATTGATAAAATCAATCCCGGCCTGCATCCCCCCGGTAAGCTCAAAGCTGAGCATCCCGCTGAAACACCTCATCTGCCGCGATGCGAGCTCGTGGTCTGGATGTGAAGGGAGCCCGACATAGTTGACCTTTGCGACCTTTGAATGTTTTTCCAGAAATTGTGCCGCACGCATGGCATTGCTACAATGCCTTTCCATCCGCAATTCAAGTGTTTTCAGCCCATTGTTGATCAACCAGGCGTCAAATGGATTGCAGTTGGTGCCGACGAGCTTCATCGTCCGCCATACTTTATCTTTCATCAGGCTTTTATCCCGGCCTATGATTGCACCGGCAGTGGAATTACCGTGCCCATTCAGATATTTTGTAGTGGAGTGGACTACGAAATCTATCCCAAAACGCAGGGGCTGCTGGAGGTAAGGCGTACAAAAGGTATTGTCCACTGCGGTATAGCGTTCATACTTTCGTGCAAGGCCGGCAATGGCCTCCATATCTACACAGGCAAGGGTCGGATTTGCGGGGGTCTCGAAATATACTATCCGGATGGAAGGGGTGGATGCGAGCAGTTGCTCGATTTGGCCAAGGTCTTTTAAATCGGCATAGACCAGGTCAAACCCCAGCGGCTGCAATACCCGGGCAAACAATTCGGTGGTGCCGCCATAGAGGTTGCCCTGGGTAAGGATTTTATCCCCCGGCTTCAAAACCCCGAGCATAAGGGTGGCAATCGCAGCCATGCCGGAGCTGACGAGCAGCCCTTCTGCTGCTATCTGCAGGCCATGAGCCTCGAGCAGCGCGATTTTTTCTGCTACCGCATCAATGGTAGGGTTGCCGAAGCGACTGTAAATATGTCCTTCTTCCTTGCCCTGAAAAATATCCATCCCCTGCTGAACGGATTCGAACTCAAATACCGTCGTAGCATAAATAGGAAGCGTGTGCGGCTTATTGCTGCGTGTGTCTCTGGTTTCATGAACACAGAGCGATCCAAACCCAACTGGCTTTTTCATTGTTATGTGTTTTAGTCTTGTTGTAGAAGCCCAACTGACCCCGGGCAACAAGCCTTTTATCGAAACACAAAAAAACAAAAAAAAAATACGCTAACCCCGAGCCTTGCGCTATTTTTATCAACTTTTGCCGGATAGGGAAAATTATCACGATAATGAATCACGAAGTGGAAGAATTTGATGCCGACCTCAGTAACGACGATTTGTACCAACATAAGGTAATCCGCGTGGACCCTGGCCAGGATCCTTTGCGCATAGATAAATTTTTGTTCGACCGTTTACCCAACACCTCCCGCAACAGGATCCAAAATGCGATCAAAGCGGGGTCTGTTCGCGTGGATTCCAGGGAGATCAAGCCCAACTTTAAAATCAAGCCAGGGCAGGAAATCCAGATCGTTCTGCCCAAACCCCAGGAGCCCAACCGTCTGGTACCCCAGCAGATCGCACTGGATATCCGCTATGAAGACGACGACCTGCTGGTAGTGCACAAACCTGCAGGCATGGTGGTCCATCCTGGGATGGGGCATCCCCGTTTTACCCTGGTGAACGGCCTGGCCTATCATTTTGGGATCAACCAGGTGGACGTGCCGAAAGGCAACTTTCAGGACCGGGTCGGCATGGTGCACCGGATTGATAAAAATACCTCCGGCCTGCTGGTAGTTGCTAAAAACGAATACGCGGTCAATTTCCTCGCACGCCAGTTTTTCTACCATACGATCGAGCGTACTTATTATGCCCTGGTATGGGGGGAACCTAAAGAAGACAAAGGTACAATTGAGTTAAATGTCGGGAGACATCCGCGTTTCAGGGATACGTTCACTGCTTTCCCGGAAGGGGATCAGGGAAAATGGGCGGTTACCCATTACGAGGTACTGGAGCGACTTTATTATGTAAGCCTGATCAAATGCAACCTGGAGACCGGGCGTACCCATCAAATCCGCGTCCACCTGAAATCTCTGGGCCATCCGATTTTCAACGATGAAAAATACGGTGGTGACGAAATCGTAAAAGGGACTATTTTCAGTAAGTATAAGCTATTTGTGGAAGAGATGTTCAACGTCATGCCCCGGCATGCGCTGCACGCAAAGTCACTGGGCTTCGAACATCCCGGTACCGGTGCGTTCATGCAGTTCGATTCCGGCTTACCCAGGGATTTCCAGCAGTGCCTGGAAGGCTGGCGCAATTATGTGGAAGGCCGGAAATCACAACTTCAGGGAGAATAAGCGTATGGAAACTTTATCACAAACAGAAAGGGTCGCACTATTGGGGGAGCTTGGCCGGTACATACTCGACGGAGGGCCCGAGTTGAGGGATACGATAGATAAAACCTATCGCCATAACCCCTGGTTTACTCCCGAAAACCAGGAAGCTGCGCTTTGGGCAATCGCGCAGCGCTTCCTCGATCCGCTGCTATTGGAGAAATGGCTGTCGGCTTATCCCCGTATTGATCGTGGCCATGATGCGCAGGTTGCATTGGTACTGGCGGGCAACCTGCCCCTGGTGGGGTTTCACGATTGGCTTTGCGTTTTCTTGTCCGGGCTGCGCGCGCAAATCAAGTTATCTGAAAAAGACCCTTATCTCATGCCCCATCTACTCGGTATGCTCGGGCAATGGCACCCGGGAACAGCGAAAAGCTGGTCTTTTGTTGACCGGCTCCATGGTTTCGATGCCGTCATCGCTACGGGGAGTAATAACTCTGCACGGTATTTTGAGTATTACTTTGCCCAATACCCGCATATCATCCGCAAAAACCGCAATGCGGTAGCCGTTCTGACTGGTGAAGAGACCATATCGGAGATGCAAGGCCTCGGACGGGATATTTTTCAATATTTCGGGCTTGGATGTCGCAACGTTTCAAAACTTTACCTACCCCGGGGCTATGATTTCGAGCCGTTACTGGAAGTTTTGCACGAATTCAGGGAGATTGTCCTCCACCACAAATACAAACACAATTATGACTACAACTACGCCCTTTTCCTGCTCAACCGGGTGCCCTTCAAAATGAATGGCTGTGTTTTGCTCACTGAATCAACGGCGATCCCTTCCAGAATTGCCGCTCTAAATTATAGTTATTACGAAAACATTTCCGGGCTGGAAACCGAGCTGAAAGCCCGTCAGGACGAAATTCAGTGTATCTGTGCTTCGGAGAGTGTTGCCGGACTTCCGGTGGTGCCTTTTGGCAAGGCACAGGAACCAACATTAGCGGATTATGCCGATGGTGTAGATACGATGGCATTTTTGGGCAGGATCAACGGTGTATGACCATTTTCCGGGAAACGCTGTTGATGCCATCAGTCAGGGAGTAGATATAAATTCCGTTGGGGAGGTTCCTGTTTTGGAAAGGGATGCGGTTGTCGCCTTCATAGAGTTGGATGGGCTCCCGCCAGATCAGATTGCCCGTGAAATCATAGACCCGGAAATCAAACCGTCCGCGGATACGCGAGGTCACTTCGATTTCGGTTGCATTGCTGAAAGGATTGGGTACGTTGCGCACCTGGAGCCGGGTGGCGGCAAGTTCACGAATGTTGGAAGTTTTGCACGCAGCAGACCCCTCCGGGCGTACATGCAGGAAGTAATTACCCGGCGCGATAAGGGCGGAATCGGGAAAGCTGATTGGTATAGGAAGAAAAGAATTGAGCGTTCCCCTGATGGAGAGGTTGTGGGTCTTGATATCGGCGGGGTTGTCGGGTGTGCCATACAGCATCACGCAGCCCGCAGTGGCCTTGGGAAATACACAATTCGGAGGGTTGCACACATAGGATAGTCCCCTGGGAAGGCCGGATACTGCGGTGTCGGGATGTAGTGCGATATTGTTTATGGGCACTGCGACACCCTGCAGGGTGAAAGTTTCCGGCACTTTTAGCGTGAACGTATATTGAAAATAGGTGTTCAGGCAGGCAGTATCGCGGATGCCACCACCCGGATTACTCGATGGTGAATAGGGTAGGGGCAGTACCCCGATAAAATTCTGCGGTACATTGGAGGCAGGTTGGCAGGTCGGTTTGGGCTGACCGGCCAGCAAAGCACACTGAAGGACACAGCATAAAAAAATTAACCCTCTCCGCATAGCATTTGCTTTAGCGGTTAAAGATAAATGTTCTATTTAAAATGCGGAAGTATTTCAGTACGTGGGAATATTAATTTTTAGTTGGTTATAGGTGTACATCTGCCGGAGGCTACGAGCATATTTTTTAGTTTTTCGTTAAAGGATTTCGATTCCAGGAGTTGCCCGAGGGAAAGGTGGAGCCGGTACTGCCAATAATATTGTGGGATGGCCGGTACATTGATGCGCTCCTCGGAGGGGTTGTCCCTTCGCAGGAGTAGATCCGTAGCCAGCAGGTCCTGGAGAGGGAATACAGTCCACATATTATGCCATTGCAGGTGCTGTCGTACGATTGCCTCCGCGATATATGGCTCGCAGGTAAGAGGGGGCTCGCCGGCACATCCGAGTTCATTGTGGAAGAAGCGGCGGAGCTGGTCGCCTTCCATTTCTTCCCACCACGCGCGCATCGGCGCCATATCATGCGTAGAAGGGCTGGTGACCGACAAGTATGGGATATCCCGGGGTTGGAGAAATTCTGTTGAAGGATTTTTGGACATGCGCTGGATTTCCAGGCTGAGCATGCCCATAGCCCGCATGACGCCCGGCACGCAGGCGGGCACCATTCCCAGGTCTTCCCCGCAAATCAGCATATTGGTAGCTTTCCGGATTGCCGGGAGCTTTCTGAGGGCTTCTGCCTTCCAGAAGGCTTCCTGGCGGTTGTAGAAATAATCGTGGTGCAGCCATTGCAACTTACCCTGTACATCATACGGCAGGCTTTTAAAAGAATCCGTATCGGAAAAATCAATACGGGGATGGAAAGCCTGCATATCCGATCCCGGCACTTCAAAAAAGAGTACTTCGCCGAAAAGCCGGAGTAAAGGTTCGCGGAAAGGGGCATGGGTAGCGTTTGCCGGGTCATCGAAATAGCGGCTCACAACGCGCTGGGACGACCATTCTGGTTTGAATGAGTAACGCTGGTCTTGGTTTTGCCTGAGGAAGGAATCTTTCACCCACTGTACGGCGGTACCAAACCTGGCCTGGAGCATATTTTCCACAATGTACGGCAGGCAAAAGCGATCAGGGTCGAAACCGATGCCCATCGCTTCTAATTCCTGCCGCGTGATGGGTATAGCGGGGCTGAAATGCCCCATCAGCCCCTCGATGTGCTGTGCCGGGATTTCCCAGATCCGGAAAAAGCCGAGGATGTGATCAATCCGATAGGCATCGAAGTAGCGGGAAAGGTGGGTCATGCGTTTGCGCCACCACGAATATCCATCTTTTGCCATCTCCGTCCAGTTATAGGTCGGAAAGCCCCAGTTTTGCCCCGTATCGGAAAAAGGGTCGGGGGGCGCACCCGCCTGGCCGTCCATATTATACAGCGATGGGGCGACCCAGGCGTCCGTGCTGTTGCGGTAAATGCCGATCGGGAGGTCACCTTTCAGCACAATGCCTTTGCTACGGGCATATTCCGCAGCCTCGGCCAGCTGTGCATCCAGGTAATATTGCTGAAAATAGAAGAAAGCAATATCCGTGTAAGTGGGGGCACCCGGGGCGGCGAGGGCTTTCACGGCCACTTCGTCATATCGGGCATATTTACCCCACTGGGAGAAATCCACGGTGCCGGATTTGTCGCGCAGATAGCAAAAGACTGAATAAGGAACGAGCCAGTCCTGGTGGGTATCCACAAATTTGAGGAAATCGGGGTTTTTCAGCAGGTCCTTCTTTATCCCTTCAAATACGGTTTTCGAAAACTCCTGCTTGACCCGTACGACCTCCTCGTAATCCACTGCCTTTTCTGCATTCAATCGCAGCCTGGCTTCCTGGAGTTTTTGTTTTCCAATGAGTTTTTCGGCTTCCGGGATGGCATCAAAAGAAAGGTACATTGGATGCAGGGCAAATACCGAAATTGCACTGTATGGATAAGAATCCGTCCAGGTATAGGTAATGGTTGTATCGTTGATCGGAAGGATCTGGATCATCTTTAGCCCGGTCTGTACCGCCCAGTCGGTCAGCAACCGGAGATCGGCAAATTCGCCGATGCCGAGGCCGCGCTCGCTGCGCAGGGAGAAAACGGGGATAGCGACACCGGCCCCTTTCCATGACGGGCCGGGGAAATGGGCGTATTCGTCTGAAAGTACTACTGCCCCGGGCTTGCCGTCGGCTTCGGGGAAGTGGCCGTGCCGGTTTTCACCAGTCTCAAATGCGATCCAACGCTTTTGGGCAGGATGGAATAGCCCATATTTATACTCGAAAGGGACATGCCGGGGAAGGCATACCTCCAGCGACCAGACAGGGAAGCCGGCGTTGCCCAACAGCAGGGGGCGGGTGGTGTCCCATGCGCCCAGCTCAGGCAAATTGCCTGTGAGCGCAATTTGCCATTCTTGAGGGACGGTAGCCGCACGGAGCTGGAAGCGGTAAGGGATGCCGCCATCGAAATCCTTTCTGACGCCAGGTTTAAAGATATGGCCCGGCCGGAATACCGCTGCTTCGAACGCAGCGCTGAAAAAGGCCTCCTCAACCGCAGTGGGGTTGCGCCAGGTGTCCCGCAATACGACGCGTTCCGCAGCTCTGGGCAAGCGGACTTCCCGGAGGCTGCCTGCTTCCTCCTGCGTGGCCTCGCCTTCCTGAAGCAACAAATATTGGTACTTCAGCAGCGCCGGCATCCTGGAAAACGGAACAGACAGCAGCCAACGCCCTTCCCCCGTATATTCCATCACTAGTGCCTTGGCAGGGTCCCCTTTCCCTAAGGCCGCATGATCGCCGACTACCGCAATCTGCTGCCCCCAGCGGGTATGGTAGTGGATCTGAAACTGAACCGTCATATTGTTTTGCTTTTGAGGCGCAAATATACAGCGCATAACCTTAGCTTCCGCCAATTACCGCTTTTCTCTGATCCATTTTTGACGCGATATAAACCTGATCAAAAAAAACTACAAAAAAAATTTAGCTTTCTTTTGCACAAAAGCGATAAGGCGTCGTATATTTGCAATCGCAAAACAAAATACGCCTTATGCGGATGTAGCTCAGTTGGTAGAGCGCAACCTTGCCAAGGTTGAGGTCGCGGGTTCGAGCCTCGTCATCCGCTCAAAAGCCTTCTTCGGAAGGCTTTTCTGTTTTTAATCCGCCTTTCCTGCCAAATTGTCATTGCATTCCCAAAATTCCTTATCTTTGCATACTTCAAGGCTTTTGCCTCGGGCGGCGCAGTCGCTTTTTACACAGCCCTGGAAAGTGTTGGGATACCCACTCCTGTAATAAAAAAACTGTATTCTAAAATATGCAGCTATACGATGACAATCCGACTTTGATCGGAGTGGACAAACAAATAGACGAAAGCAAGCAGGGCGAGGTATTTTTTCGTCCCTCTTCTGTGCCTTCTTCACAGGCTGGCAAGACATTTTATATCGAAAGCTATGGCTGCCAGATGAATTTTTCCGACAGCGAAATTGTGGCCGCTGTATTATCGGAGCTCCAATACCGGCCAACCCGGGATGTTGCCGAGGCAGACCTCATCCTAATCAATACCTGTTCGATCCGGGAAAAAGCGGAAGAGACGGTGCGCAAGCGCCTGAAAGCATTCCATACCTTGAAACAACAGCGCCCGGCAACGATGATCGGTGTCCTCGGCTGTATGGCAGAGCGGTTGAAATCAAAATTTCTGGAAGAAGAAAAACTCGTGGACCTGGTAGTTGGCCCGGATGCTTACCGCGACCTGCCGGCATTGCTCGAAGTGGCTGAAGCCGGTGAAAAAGGGGTAAACGTTTTCCTTTCCCGGGAGGAAACTTATGCGGATATCAGCCCACTTCGCCTCGATTCCAACGGGGTAAGTGCCTATATTTCCATTATGCGGGGTTGTGACAATATGTGTTCCTTTTGCGTAGTGCCGTTTACGCGTGGCCGGGAGCGCAGCCGCGATGCCTTCAGCATCGTCGCGGAGGCCCGGGAACTATTCGAACGTGGATACCGGGAGGTCACCCTTCTTGGACAAAACGTGGATTCCTACAAATGGGAAAATCCGGAAAATGGCGATATCGTGCATTTCGCCGGGCTACTCTCCATGGTGGCCGGCGTGGACCGCTTGCTCCGGGTGCGCTTTTCCACCTCGCATCCCAAAGATATCACCGATGAGGTGTTGCATACTATCGCCGCACATCACAATATCTGTAATTATATCCACCTGCCGGTACAGTCGGGTAATAGCCGCATCCTGCGCCTGATGAACCGCACCTACGACCGGGAGTGGTATATGGAACGGATCGCGGCGATACGGAAGATTGTGCCGGATTGTGCGGTATCCTCGGATATTATCGCCGGTTTTTGCAGTGAAACAACGGAAGAACACCAGGATACCCTGGCAATGATCGAATTTGCAGATTTCAGCATGTCCTACATGTTTGCCTACTCCGAACGTCCAGGGACCCTCGCTGCCCGGAAATATCCCGACGACATACCGGAAGCGGTCAAAAAAGTCCGCCTGCAGGAAATTATCCGATTACAGACCCAGGTGTCCTTCCGGCATAATCAACGGGATATCGGCAAGGTTTTCGAAGTCCTGATCGAGGGCAATTCCCGCAGGTCGGACAAAGATTTCTGTGGGCGTAATTCCCAGAATAAAATGGTCGTTTTCCCCAAAGCCGACGGACTTAAACCGGGGGATTATGTATATGTAGAGGTTCACGACGCTACCAGTGCGACGCTGTTGGGGCGGATCGTCGCCAATTGAGGATAAACCAACAGCAATATGTAAAGGGCATAACCCCCAGGTCCAGGTACAATTTCTAACTTCAGGCAGCCTATCTACGATCTATATGGAACCGCTTCAAGGCATAAAACAACGTTTCGGCATCATCGGCCAGTCAGCCCTGCTCGACAGGGCCCTCGGCACTGCCGTCCGCGTGGCCTCTACGGATTTGTCCGTCCTTATTTCCGGGGAGAGCGGCGTAGGAAAAGAGGTGTTTTCAAAAATTATCCATGCCCTGAGTCCACGCAAACACGAAAAATTTATCGCGATCAACTGTGGCGCAATTCCAGAGGGAACAATCAACTCGGAGCTCTTTGGTCACGAAAGGGGGGCTTTCACCGGCGCAACCGGCGAGCGGAAAGGCTACTTCGAAACCTATGACGGGGGCACCATCTTCCTGGATGAAATCGGGGAAATGCCCCAGGATACCCAGGCATACCTGCTGCGCGTACTGGAAAGCGGCGAGTTTATCCGGGTCGGCTCGAGCAAATCCCAACGTACCGATGTACGTATTATCGCCGCTACAAATGTGGACCTTGAAGAAATGATCCGAAAGGGCAAATTCCGCGAAGACCTGTACTACCGCCTTAACACCGTTTCAATCAAAGTGCCTGCCCTCCGCGAACGCCATGAGGATATTTATATGTTGTTTAGAAAATTCTCCCTGGACTTCGCAGAACGCTACCGGATGGCCCCGGTCCGCCTCGATGAAGATGCCCGCCGGCTGCTCGAACGCTATAACTGGCCGGGAAATATCCGCGAATTGAAAAACGTGGCTGAGAAAATTTCGGTGCTCGCAGAAGAACGGCAAATCAGCGACCGCAAACTGCTGGAATTCCTGCCAAACCTCGCTGCCCGTAACCTTCCGGTTATCCATGCCCCTAAGGAAGAGTCCGCCACCACTATGCAGGAACGCGAAATCCTCTATAAGCTGCTTTTCGAAATGAAAGGCGATCTGACCGACCTCAAAAATCTGGTCATGGGCCTGATCAGAAGCAATGACCTCCGCGTGCCTGACCCGCGTTCCCTAAAAGCGCTCGAATCGGTAATCCACGGTTCAATGAAAGAGGAACGCCGCCTCCCAATCACCGATTTTCAGCGGGATACCCTCGGCCCGCAAGGGACAGCGGTGGATGAAGAAGAGGAAGTTGTGGATCTGGATGACCCCACCGCCAATGTCCGGCCAGTTATCCTGTCTCAACACTCCGGGCAAAAAGCCCGGATCGGTACTGCAGAGGTGGTGGACGATACGCTTCGCCTGGAAGATAATGAGAAACTGCTGATCCAGCGTGCCCTCAAAAAATTCAGCGGCCGACGCAAAGAAGCCGCTCAGGAACTTGGTATCTCCGAACGGACCCTTTATCGAAAAATCCGTCAGTATAATTTATAATATGTTGCGCAGCACTTTTTTTGAATCCCTGCCGGGAAAACTGGTATTCCTCTTACTGCCGGCAATCGCTGTCGTTGCCGTCCAGTGTTATTCTTTCCGCGGCGTAAGCCTCGACCCTTCGATCAGGACATACGGGGTTGCCCCATTCGTCAACAATGCAGCAAATGCCCTGCCTTCCCTGGCTCAGTCTATGGAGGATGCCCTGCGGGAGAAAATCCGTACAGAGTCCCGACTGGTTTACAGTACCGAATCCCCGGATATTGAGTTTCGCGGTACTTTGGTGGATTACCGGATTAGTGCCGAAGCACCACGAACGGGGGAGGTTACCGCGATCAACCGCCTGACGATTACCCTCGCAATCGAATACCTCGACAACAAGACGCAAAAACAGGTGTGGAAACGCAACTTCTCTTTCTTCTATGATTTTCCCGCCGACCGCGATTTCACAGCGGTCGAAACCGATGCCCTGAAAGCCATTACCACCCAGCTCATGGAGGATATCTTTAATGCAGCATTTTCAGATTGGTAGAATAAACCTTTACTAAATCCAGGTTTGTGGATGTGTCCACAGATTTTTTTGATTAGTAGGATTGCTGATGTGGGGCAGATAAATCATTGCGGAGGAATGGTCTTTTGCAAAAAGGCCCGAAAATCGTTCAAAAATAATTCCGGACATTCTATGTATGGGGTATGACCGATCGGATATTTAATGAGTTCGTGGTCTGGAAATTTTTCTATGGCCTTTTTATTTCTCCCAAACTGCACAAACAGGTCCTTCACGCCCCAGGTAAATAAGACCGGGCAGCGTACCGTTTCGATAAGTGGCCGCAGATCTTCGTCCGGGAGTTTAAAGCTTTTCCAGCCCTGCACCAGCAACGGTGCCAGCCGTACCGCATCCTGAACGATTTCCTGTTTTCTTGCCAAAGCAGGTTTGCCAGATAACACAAAATTGTAATAACGGGCAAACATTTTTGGAAAAAAAGCTTTTCCCGCTACACCTTTCTGGAAAAAGCGGACCATAAAATGCAGAAAGATTGGTGCAAGCCACCCTTTTTTGTCAAGTCCTGCCGGATTGCTCAACGACAGCATGGCCACATTGGGGTTGTTCGAAGCAAGTCGGATCGCCGTTGCCCCGCCAATAGAGTTTCCAACGATTGCGATATCCTTTAAACCCAGTGCTTCAATACATGCAGCGGCGATCTGCGCATAAAAAGCGGAGGACGCAGGCTGATCCGCCCCTTCGGATTTCCCCTGTCCGGGAAAGTCAATACTGACGATCCGGTAATCGGTGATCGGTAAGTCGTAAAGCGATAAAAAATCTTTTGAGCTATGTCCCAGCGCATGCAGGCAGAGGATTACCTGACCCCTTCCTTCGTCTTTATAGGCGATCCGGAGATTTCCGATTTCGATAAATTTATCTGCGATGGAAGGGAAATGGTGAGATGGCATTCCGTTGCGCTTCATTGCTGGTATTTTTTACAATTGATTTTCATTGGACTTGTTGCGAAGGGTTACGTAAACTGCTCTTCTCCCACCTCGCCAACTCCTCTTGTGATAAATCTATTCAATATTAGCAGTAATATAGCCATTTTCAAGTATTACCAGATCAAGTTTGACAAATTCCTGAAGATGTTTTGAATGCAGGTGGGCATTAAACGATTGTTCGTCTTTGAAACATTCCCAGACAATGATTTTTGTCGGGTCATTTTTCACCTGTTTAATCTCAAATGAAATATTTCCACTTTCCAGGAGGGTTTGGTCCCTCAAGTTTTTGAGTTGGGCAATAGCAAGATCAATTTTTTCAGGATCTTTTATTTTTAGTATTCCTGTTGAATAAAAGTATGGTGCTGCTTTTTTAGGTTCGATTAAATCCCAAAGGTTGCCATATAAATCTTGAAAAACCGCTACGGTTCCATATTCTTCAGAAGCGGGTTCCCGGACGATTTTTATGTTGTTATTGATCAGGTTTTGGTAGTCTCTTTTGAAATCATCGGTATGCAGAAACAGGAAAACCCTTCCGCCTGTTTGGTTTCCGATTCTACTTTTTTGTTCTGCATTTACCCCTTTTGCCAGCAACAGGGAGCAACCGTTCGATCCGTTAGGCCGGACCATAACCCAGCGTTTGGTATCGGAAAGGGGGGTGTCTTCCAGTAGGGTAAAATGTAATTTTTGTGTGTAGAAAGCAATGGCTTCGTCGTAATCCTCTACGACGATTGCGATGTGGGAAAGATTTTGCTGCATAAATTTGCTTTATGTGGGATGTCGGGATATCCGCAAATTTAAGCGTGTTTTTGAAAAATTTGCTTTTTGAGACGAAGCAGTCTCATGGGGTTGGGTAAAAAGCCTCCGGCATATTCTTTGGCGGTGAATGCCGCCAAATATTCTTTCGGGACAGCTTCATGCTTTTTTTCGAGGCTGTTAATCCCTCTCGTAACTTGGTTCACCTCTAAACACGAAGCCATTACAAATAATAAGGCCTCCACACGCTCCGCGCGCATATTATTTGCATTGGAGAGGGTCGGAGGGTGCGTTTGATCAACCAAATCCAGGAGTTAGCCATATGAATTTCTCCAGGGTACTGGAAGGGACGAAAAACCAAAAGCGGGTGTGGGACGAATTTCGAGCTGTTTTTAGTTTTATCGAATTGAAATCTTTTGACGACTGGCTAATCCAACTTGCAAAAGGCCATCCAATATCAGGAGCGTAGGCTAAAGGGGGAATTACTGGTGGCATATTCCGGGTGCATACTGAGGTACACGTGGTTATTGAGCCCTGAGAAGATCCCCATTTTGGAGAATTTGCTGACGCTGGTAAGGATTACGAACTCCAGCAGCATCATTGGTTTTGAGCACGCTGTATAACTCTCTGAGCAGTTCGCGGTTGGCGTAGGCTTTATCAAGGTCTCTGCCGAGATAGTGGATGATCGGTGCGTCGTATTCGTCCACCGAGGACGCCGACGCGGCCTCGGTGGAGAGCTGCCGGATGAGGTAGTCAAATTTGACGCTAATTTCCCCCGTCTCCCTCGTCTCCCGTCTCCCGTCTCCCGTCTCCCGTCCCCCGTCTCCCGTCCCCCGTCTCCCGTCCCCCGTCTCCCG
>Ga0209985_10002313_pt1 | contig 17413 bp, 13 predicted proteins | sample NOAtaG_FD_187305 | JGI IMG/M metagenome (GOLD analysis project Ga0209985, IMG submission 187305) | Freshwater lake microbial communities from Lake Erie, under a cyanobacterial bloom - NOAA_Erie_Diel6S_1000h metaG (SPAdes) (version 2) | ecosystem: Environmental > Aquatic > Freshwater > Lake ...
TACCGCGTGCGTTTCGACGCCGACCTGGCCGATCCGGCCTGGATGCTGTACCTGCCGTTTCTGTACGGTGGCGGGCGCATCATCGTCAATGGCGTGCCGGTGGCACAGGTCACCGAGACCTCGGCCGAGCTCTACATCAGCTGGGAGCGGCCGGTGCTGCTGTCGCTGCCGCAGGGCGCGCTGCGGGCCCAGGGCAACGAGCTGCTGTTGCGCGTGGCGGCCGCGCACAACAGCCGCAGCGCCATGATGTCGCAGCCGACGCTCGGGCCGCAGATCGACCTGCAGCCGCTGTTCGACCGCCGCCTTTTCGCCGTGCGCACGATGCCGGTGGTCACGGTGATCGGCGGCCTCACGGTGGGCGTGCTCGTGCTGCTGATCTGGGTGCGCCGCCGCCGCGAGGTGCTGTACGGCCTGTTCGGCCTGGCCGCCATCCTGTGGGCCTTGCGCACCACCACCTTCGTCTTCGACGCGTTGCCACCGGCGGCCTGGCAGGTCTGGCGGCTGCTGTACTTCGTCAGCACCGGCGGCTTCATCGTCGTGATGGCGATCTTCACGCTGGCGCTGGCGGGCTGGTCGCGGCCGCGGGTGGTGCAGGTGCTGCTCGGCTACTGGGCGCTCGGGCCGCTGGCCTACCTGCTGGGCGGCCCGGCGTTTGCCGCGCGCTGGTGGGTGCCCGGGCTCATTCCGATCGGGCTCGGCCTGGCGGCCCTGGCGCTGCTGGCGGCCTGGCGCCGGCGCACGCCGGGCACCATTGCCATCGCGGCGGCGCTGGCCGTGGCCTATGCGGCCGGCGTGCACGATCAACTCGTGGCCTCGAGCTCGCCACTGCTGGCCCGCTGGCTGCCCGGCTGGACCGACCACCGCCTGTTCCTGCTGCACCATGCCGCCAACCTGCTGCTGCTGGTGATGGGCACGCTCTTGGCGATGCGCTTTGCGCGCACGCTCAGCGCCGTGGAGGCGGCCAACCGCACGCTCGAGGCGCGCGTGCAGCAGCGCGAGCGCGAGATCGCCGCCAGCTACGAGCGCATCGCCGTGCTGCAGCGCGAGCAGGCCGCCACCGACGAGCGCCAGCGCATCATGCGCGACCTGCACGACGGCCTCGGCTCGCAGCTGTTCACCTCGCTGTCGCGGGCCGAACGCGGGGCGCTCGACGCCACCGCGATGTCCGACACCCTGCGCAGCGCCATCGACCAGATGCGCATCGCCATCGAGGCGCTGGCCTCCGAAGAGCAGGACTTCCGCACCGCCTTCGGCAACTTCCGCTTCCGCTGGGACGCCCGGCTGCGCGAGTGCGGCCTGCGCCCGGTTTGGCAGATGGAGCTGCCCGACGACGTGCTGGCCATCGCCCCGCACGATGCGCTGCAGATCCTGCACATCGCGCAGGAGGCGCTGACCAACGTGCTCAAGCACGCCCGCGCGAGCAGCGTGACGGTGTCGCTGCGCCACGAGGGTGGCGTGCTGGCGCTGGACGTGCGGGACGACGGCCCGGGGCCGCCACCGGGCGCCGCGCCACCGGCCGGTGGCCGGGGTCGCTCGAACATGGCCCTGCGTGCCGAGCGGCTGAGCGGCACGCTCGACGTGCAATTCGGTCCGCGAGGCGCCCGCGTCAGCCTGCGCCTGCCGGCATGAGGCTGCCCGCGGGCAGGGGCCGCGGGAGCGTCAGCCTCTCGAGCCCGGCGCTTTCGAGCCCCCGATGCGGTGCCCGCCGACGACGAGCTCGTCGATCAGCTTCAGCATGAAGCTGCCCGTGGCGGCATACGGATCGAACTCAGGGTGCTGCATGCGCACCATGGCGTCGTCGTCGGGCAGCACCACGTGGGCCATCGACCAGCCGGGGTAGCGGCGGCGGTCGATCTCCTCGAAGGACAGCATCTGCACGTCGTGGTGCCGCGGGTCCTTCAGGATGCGGTTGTAGAGGCGGTTGACCTCGGCGCGCTCGCCTTCCAGCACCTGCAGGTACAGCCCCTGGCCTTGGCAGAGCACGCCGGTGATGCCGTGCGCGGCGTTGTGCGCCTCGCAGTCGGCCAGGATGTTGGCGGTGACGGTGCCCGTCTGCGGCCCGACCGAGCGGCTGACGTAGAGAACTCGAACCCACATGGCTTAGTCGCTTTCGGGGCGGTCGGAAGGCGCATCGGCGGGCGGCGCCAGCGGCGGGGTGGCCATCTTCTCGCCGTCCCATTGTTGCCCGCACCAGCAGCGGCCCTCGGGATCGATGATGCAGGTGCCGCTGCCGCAGCAGCGGGGGTCGTCGCTCATGGCCATGCGTCTCGCTTCTCGAAAGGGGCTCGCTACGTCGCCGGATGCGCCGATTCTGCCCGCGCCCCAGGCCCGGGCAAGCCCAATTGGGCGAGCAGGGCTTGTGCCGACAGCCAGGCGCCTTCGACGCCGGTGCCGCCGAGGAAGTCGCCACACACGCCCAGGCCGCTGGCGGCGCTCCACCACGCGTGCCGCACCGGCCCGTGGCCGGTGCTGGCGGGCAGGGCGTAGCGCCAGCGGTGAACCACGGCGTGCTGCCAGGGCACCGCCTCGCCGAGCCAGCCGGCCAGTGCCGCCTGCAGCAGCGCCTTCACCTCGTCGGCCGGATGCTCCAGGTGCTGGCGGCTCCAGCTGGCGCGGGCGTGCACCACCCAGTGGGCGAGGCCGGCTGCGGCTTCGCGCCCGGGCTTGGCCTCGTTGCGCAGCACCCAGGCCAGCGGGCCCTGGTCGGGGCGCGCCACGCTCCAGGCCCGCTCCTGGCTTGGGGGGCCTGCCACGCCCATCAGGGTCCAGCACGGCTGCATCAGCGCGATCGAGGCGCGCTGCGCCCAGTCGGGCTTGTGCGCGGCCAGCAGCGGTGCCGCCTGGGCCGGGGGCAGCGCCAGCAGCACGGCATCGAAGTGGCCCGGCAGCACGGTGCCCTGCGCGGCGACCTGCCAGCCCTCGGGCTGCCGCGTCAGGGTGTCGGCCGCGAAGGACCAGCTCGTGGTGATGGCGCCCGTGGCCGTGCCCGCGTGCAGCAAGGCGCGGCACAGCGCGGGCATGTCGGGCACCGGCAGCTGCAGCGGCCCGGCCTCGGCGCGCAGCGGCCGGCTGCCGGCGGCCAGCGTGGCGGCCCAGGGCTGCACGGCAGCCGCCGCCGGCCCCTGCTGCAGGAAGGCCTGGAACGTCGGGTCCTGCGCCGTGAAGCCGGGCGCGCCATGGTCGACGCGGGCACTGCGGGCTTGGCCCTGGGCATCGGTCCACTCCAGCCGCCGCGTGGCCAGCCGCCCCCCGGGGCCGCGGGCCTTGTCGACGAGGTGGACGCTGATGCCGGCCGCGGCCAGGGCCTGCGCGCAGGTGGCGCCGGCCAGGCCGGCGCCGATCACGGCGATCTTCTTGGGTGGTGTGGGCATAGGCCGCGCAGCTTATCGGCTGCCGCCCGCCCCCGCTCCTGCGCTGCGCCGCGTGGCCACCAGCCCGCGCCCCGCGGCCCAGGCGTTGACGTCTTCGCGCCGGATGGCGGCCGCCATCAGCGCCGGAAAGGCATCGGGCGTGCACGCGAAGCTCGGCACGCCCAACGCGGCCAATTGCGCGGCGAGCTCGCGGTCGTAAGCCGGTGCGCCTTCGTCGGACAGCGCCAGCAGCGTGATGAACTGCACCCCGCTGTCCACCAGCTCGGCCGCGCGCCGCAGCAGCTGCGGCGCCACGCCGCCCTCGTACAGGTCGGAGATCAGCACGAGGACCGTGTTGCGCGGCTCGCGGATCAGCGTCTGGCAGTAGCCCACCGCACCGTTGATGTCGGTGCCGCCGCCGAGCTGCACGCCGAACAGCAACTCCACCGGGTCGTCGAGCTTGTCCGACAGATCGACCACCGCGGTGTCGAAGACCACCAGCTTCGTGCTCACCGCCGGCAGGCTGGCCATCACGGCGCCGCAGATGCTGGCGTAGACCACCGAATGCGCCATCGAGCCGCTCTGGTCGATGCACAGCACCACCTCGCGCTGCGGGCGCCGCGCCTTGCGGCCGCAGCCGTGCAGCACCTGCGGCACCACGGTGCGGTACTCGGGCTGCCAGTGGCGCAGGTTGGCGCGGATGGTGCGGTGCCAGTCGATCTCGGCGTTGCGCGGGCGGCGGTTGCGCTGGCTGCGGTCGAGCGCGCCGGTGACGGCGCTGCGCAGCGGCTCGTCCAGGCGCTGCATCAGCTGCTCGACGACGCGGCGCACCACGGCGCGCGCGGTGTCCTTGGTCTTCGCCGGGATCACGCTGCCCAGCGCCACGAGCTGCGCCACCAGGTGCACGTCGGGCTGCGCGGCCTCCAGCATCTCGGGCTGCAGCAGCATGTCGCGCAGGTTCAGTCGTTCGAGCGCGTCGCGCTGCATCACCTGCACCACCTGCGACGGAAAGTAGCGCCGGATGTCGCCCAGCCAGCGCGCCACGCCGGGGCGCGACGCGCCGCGGCCACCGCGCCGGTCGGCCCCCAGGCCACCGCCGGCATCGGGCTCGTACAGCGCGGCCAGGGCCTGGTCGATGTCGGCCTCGGCGCCCAGCGGCGCGCCGCAGGCGGCCTCGGCCTCGGCGCCGAGCACCAGGCGCCAGCGGCGCAGGCGCGTGGCGTCGTCGACGCGGTGGCCGTCTTCGGGGTCGATCAGCTCGGGCGTCATGCCGGCACCCCCAGCCAGCGCCGCAGCCAGGGCAGCGGCAACGCGGCCTTGTCGGCGGGCCAGTCCACCACCGCCGCGGCGGCCGGTGCGGCGGCCCGCACGCCCTGCCGCGCCCGCGCGGCCAGGTCGCGCCGCTCGCCGGGGCCGAAGGCCGAGAAGGTTCGCCGCACCAGCGGCAGCACGCGGATGAAGTGGTCTTCACCCAGGCCCGCGAGCCAGGCGTCGAGCAGCGGCCACACGGTGGCGTCGTGCAGCAGCAGCGTGGCGTTGCGGTTGAGAAAGCCGTCCAGCCAGGCGGCCGCGGCGGCGGCGTCGCTGCCGGCCGAGAGGTGCAGCGACATCGCCTGCGCCGCGGCATCGCGTTCGCGCAGGCCGTCGTCGAGCAGCAGCCGCAGCGCCATGCCCTGCAGCAGCGGGTGGGCCTGCGTGCTGTCGGCCAGCTGCTGCAGCGCCAGGCGCCAGGCGGCCTGCGGCCCGGTGCCTTCTGCGTCGGCCAGTGTGGCGGGCGCATCGCGCAGGCGCAGCGCCGCGTGCGCGGCCAGCACGTGCTCGCGCAGCGCGCCGGCGGCATCGTCGTCGAGCGCCTGCGCAGCCAGCAGCAGCCCGATGGCGGCGCGCAGCACCAGGCCGTCCAGCACCGCGGCCACCAGCGTGGCGTCGGTCTGGCGCACGTTGCCATAGCGGAACACGTTGGCCAGCGCCGGCAGCGCAGCCAGCAGCTGCGGCACGTCGCCGCTGAGGGCAGCGCGGTCCTGCAGCGCTTGCGTGGCGGCCTGCACGGCATCGGGCAGATCGGCCAGCAGCGCGTCGTCCACACACTTGGACAGTTCGGCCAGCCCATGCAGGCCGGGGCAGCGCTCCATCACGCAGGCGGTGGCCGCCTGTTCCACGGTCTGGCCCCAGCGGCTGGCCTCGATGAGGCGCAGCGCGAACTCGGGCTGCCACTGCAGCTGCCAGACCTCATGGAAGCTGCCGCGGGCGCTGCGGCCCACCTTGGCCAGCTGGCCCCAGGCCACGCCGAGCAGCGCCAGCCGGTGCAGCAGCCGGCTGCGGGCCAGATCGCCCGCTTGGCGCAGGTCCAGGTCCAGCGTCTTCTGCAGCGCCTCGGGCTTGAGGCGCAGCGTCTTTTGCAGCGCCTCGAGGTCGCGCTGCAGCGGCACCGTGGGCACGTCGGGTGGCACCTCGCCGAGGCGGTCGCCCACCAGGAGCGCGTCGCGCACGAAGGCCAGCACGGTGTCGTCGCCCATCGTCAGTACGGCGCGCGTGGCTTCGGTCAGTTCGTCCAGGCCCGGCGCGGCGCGGCCGCGCATCGCCGCCAGGCCTTCGGCCAGCCGCGTGGCCTCGATCAGGTGGCTGCTGGAGCAGTCGAGATCGCGCTCGCGCATCAACGTGGCCACACGCGCCAGCCAGCCAGCGGCGCGCACGCGGCCCGGCGCGCCGCCGGTGGCCCAGAGGTGCTCGTACCAGCCCGGCGAGCGCACGCCGGCGCCATAGCCGCTGGCGCGCGCCAGATGGCGGTAGGTCCAGGGCACCCAGGTGGCGGCCACCTTGCGCTTGGGGCAGCCCTTCAGCAGGGCCGTGTCGGCCTTGGCGGTGGGCGTACCGGGTGCGTCGAGCTGCAACGCCGGCAGGTGCCAGGCGCCGCAGACCACGGCGATGCGCTCGGCGCCCTCGCGCCGCGCGGCGCGCAGGCACTGGCGCATGTGGGCTTCGCGCAGCGCGTCGATGGTGGGTGGGGCCGTGGCGCTGGCATCCGCCTCTGCACTGGATTCGGCCGCACGCAGCGCCACCATCGCTTCGGCGATGGCGTCGAACAGGCCGGCGGCGTCTTCACGCTCCTCGACCTGCTGGTTCCACCACGCCTCGCCGTCTTCGAAGCCGGCGGCCTGGGCCAACGCCCCCAGGGGATCGGCCCGCGGCGTGTCGGCGGCCACGTCATCGTCGGCTTCTTCGGGCAGCGCCAGCCGGTGGGTCTGCGGCAGGTCGATGAACTGCAGCGCCACGCCGTGTTCGGCCGCCCAGGCCAGCGCCTGCCACTCGGGCGAGAAGCGAGCGAACGGGTGGTACACGGCGCGCCGGGGCTCGTCGGCCGCGTGGCTGAGCACCGCCACCGGCGGCACCAGCGCCGGCACGAGGTGCAGCAGCGTGTCGGCCTCGGGCGGGCCTTCGACCAGCACCCGTGTCGGCGCCCAGGCGTCGAACGCGGCGCGCAGGCTGCGCGCGCAGCCCGGGCCGTGGTGGCGGATGCCGAAGAGGCGCAGTTCGCTCATGGCCACAAGATCACAGCGCCTCGCGGCAGGCCCGGTACAGGTCCTTCCACTCGCTGCGTTCCTTCATCACCGTCTCGAGGTACTCGGTCCAGACCGCGGCGTCCTGCACCGGGTCCTTCACGACCGCGCCTACCAGACCCGAGGCCATGTCGCGCGGGCGCAGCACGCCGTCGCCAAAGTGGCCGGCCAGGGCCAGGCCGCTGTTGATGACCGAAATGGCCTCGGCGGTGGACAAGGTGGCGCTCGGCGACTTCAGCTGCGTCTTGCCGTCTTCGGTGCGGCCGTTGCGCAGCTCGCGGAATACCTGCACGATGCGACGCACCTCCTTCAGCGCCGGCGGCTCGGCCGGCAGCTGCAGTGCGCGGCTCATCTCGCCGACGCGGCGGGTGACGATGGCGACCTCGTCGTCTTCGCTCGCCGGCACCGGCAGCACCACGGTGTTGAAGCGCCGCTTCAGCGCGGCGGAGAGTTCGTTGACGCCCTTGTCGCGGTTGTTGGCGGTGGCGATGACCGAGAAGCCCGCGACCGCCTGCACCTCGCTGCCGAGCTCGGGAACGGGCAGCGTCTTCTCCGACAGCACCGTGATCAGCGAGTCCTGCACGTCGGCCGGGATGCGCGTGAGCTCCTCCACCCGCGCGATGCGGCCGTGGCGCATGGCCTGCATCAAGGGGCTCGGCACCAGGGCTGCCTCCGAAGGCCCGTGCGCCAGCAGCTGCGCGTAGTTCCAGCCGTAGCGCAGCTGCTCCTCGCTGGTGCCGGCGGTGCCCTGCACCAGCAGCGTGGACGTGCCGCTGATGGCCGCCGCCAGGTGCTCGCTCACCCAGCTCTTGGCCGTGCCGGGCACGCCGTACAGCAGCAGCGCGCGGTCGGTGGCCAGCGTGGCCACGGCCACTTCCATCAGGCGTTCGCTGCCGATGTACTTGGGGCTGACTTCGAAGCCGTTGTCGAGTCGGCCGCCCATCAGGTAGCGCAGCACGGCCCAGGGCGAGAGCCGCCAGTTCGCGGGGCGCGGCCGCGTGTCGTGCTTCGCGAGCTCGGCCAGCTCCTCGGCGAACTGCTGTTCGGCGTGTTGGCGCATCACGGTGCTCATGAGGGGTCCTTCGTTCAAACAGAGTCGGGGGCGTGCAGCCGCGCACGGGCGGTCGCGATGCGTTGCACGTTGTGCAGCAGCGCGCCCACGGCGGGCGGGTCGTCGGGGTGGCTGGGCAGCTCGCGCAGCGCGGGCAGGGCCTGCGGGTGCAGCAGGCTGGCGATGTCGGGCAGCGCCTCGCGCAGCGGCCACTGCAGCGTGACCGAGCCGCTGGCCAGCCGCTGGCGCACGGCCGCGGCCAGGCGCTGCGACAGCGGCAAGGACAGGTGCTGCGGCGGCGGGCAGCCCGGGCCCAGCTGGGCCAGCAGCGCGTCGGGCAGCTCGCCGTCGTGGTCGAGCAGGCGCAGCCAGTGCGCCTCGCGCTCGGCCAGCGGCAACAGGGCCAGCACGCTGGCGCGGCCATCGGGGCCCGCGCCGCGCGGCCAGTGGCGCAGGAAGGCGGCGCTCCAGGCGGGTTCGGGTGCGGTGAAGAGCGCGTCGCGCCAGGCGCGGTGCAGCGCCTCGGCCCAGTCGGTGTCGGCGGCCCAGGCCAGCAGCTCGCCCGGCTCCAGGCCCGTGTGGCGGGGCCACCAGGCCAGCGGCACCTGGCGTGCGACCAGGTACAGCCACCAGGCGCGTTCGCCCAGGGCCTCGTGCTTGGGGCGCGGCGGATCGGTGGTGCCCACCTCGGCCGGCGGCTCGATGAGCCAGCGTTTGCGCAGCAGCACGCGTTCGTGCCGCAGCAGCGGCTCGATGCGCGCGACGGCACGCGCCACGAAGGCGCTGGCGGGCAGGCGCTGCAGCAGCGTGGCAGCGGCCTGGCGCACCTCGCGGCTGCGGTCTTGCAGCAGCGACTCGAGCAGCGGCTCGTCCTCGTCGCCCAGCCCGGTGGCGAGCGCACCCACCAGTTCGGCGCGCTCGTTGGCGGGCAGCTCGGGCAAGACGGCGGCCAGCCGCTCGCGGCCGGCGGCGAGCGCACTGCCGCGTTCGCGGCGCAGCAGCGCGCTGCGCTGCTCCAGCGTGCCTTCGGCCCAGCGGGCCTCGTCGTCGGCTTGCTCGCTGCCGGCGGCCCAGCGCCAGTCGTCGCGCTTGGCGGCCAGCCAGTGGCCGCGGGTGCCCAGCACGGCGGCCACCGGCGCGCGCAGCGCGATGCTGCGGCGGCCCAGCTCCAGGGCTGCCGGCAGCCAGGCCTCGGGCAGGCGCTGGCCGCGCGCCGCCCACACGGCCAGCAGCTCGTGCTGCACACGGGGCGGGCCTTCGTGCAGCAGCCAGCCCAGCAGCGCGTCGGCCGGGGCAGCGGGGTGCGCATCAGGGGTGGCAGGGGCAGGCAGGGCGGTGGTCCAGCGCTGGCCGAACTCGCTGGCGGCCTGCGTCACCGCCAGCACGGCGGCGGCGCGCAGCAGAGCCTCGGCGCGGGCGGGGGCCGACGTGGCTTCGTGCACCAGGGCTGCCACGTCGGGCGGCCAGCCGCCCATGGGTGGCCACACGCCGGTGTGGCGGTCGGTGCCCACCAGGGCCGCGGGCAGCAGGGGCGACCAGGCGCTCACAGGCGGTGCCCCGGGTTCATGCCGCGCCCCGCTGCCACAGCGGCGGCAGGCCCGGCACGCCCCAGGCCGTGAGCGGCGCGAAGCGGCGGCCGTCCCACTCGCCGGCCAGCTGCAAGGGCTGGCCGCCGTGGCGTGCCTGCAGCGCCCAGGCGTCGTCGTCGTGCATGGCCAGGGGCAGGGCCCGCCCGCCGGCCACGGCCTGCCAGCCACCCGCCTGCACCAGCACGGCGTCGCGCCAGAGCACGGGGTGCAGCGGCACGAACGGATTGGCGGCCACCCGTGTGGCCATCAACTGCCACTCATCTTGAAGGCATGGCAACGAGGTCACGCCGACGACGACGGCCGCCTCGCACAGCGCGCGCAGCGGCGCCGCCGAGGGGTAGAACACCAGCGTGGCGTCGACGTCGACCCCGGCCACCCAGCCTTGCTCGAAGCCCTTGCCGGCAAAGGCGTGTTCCAGCAGCAGCGCGCGCCGGCCGCTGGTGTGGCCGTGCAGCCAGACGCGGCGTTCGGTCAGCTTCGGCTCGCGCTCGTCCTGCGCCACGGCCAGCACGCACCAGCGGTCGGCTTGCCGCGTGCCGTGCGCCAGCACGTCGGCGCGGTCCAGCGGCCAGCCGAGCAGGGTGCGCAGATCGGCCTGCTCGGCGGCGGGCAGGGCCTGGCGCCGCGCCAGGCCCTCGCAGGCGAGCTGCAGCAGGCCCAGGCGGGCCAGCGTGTGCTCGGGTGCCGCGCCGATGTGCGCGGCGGCCTCGCGCACGCGCTGCGCCAGGCCCGGCGCCTGCGCGTCCACCAGGCGCGCGGCCGTGGTCTGCCACGCCGCCACCGCGGCCGGGTTCAGCGCGCCGAGGCCCTGGCTCAGCTGGTCGGCCAGCCAGCGTGCCAGATCGGTGCCGGCGGCCTCGATGCGCTGCCAGCGCTGCGCCTCGCGGCGTGCGGCGGCTTCGGGGTCGGCCGGAGCCTCCGCCGCGGCGGCGGCGCGGGCCTCCTGCTTGTGCGCCTTCTCGGCGCGCGAGGCCAGCCACTCCACCACCCAGGCCGGCGGCGGGCCGCCAGAGAAGGCCGCGCCGTCGGACACCTTCATCAGCAGCAGCGCCAGGCCGTGCTTGCACGGGAACTTGCGGCTCGGGCAGCTGCAGCGGAAGGCGGGGCCGGCGAGATCGACCTGCGTCTGGTAGGGCTTGTTGCCGCTGCCCTGGCATTCGCCCCAGACGGCGCGCTCGTCGGCGCCGCGCAAGGGCCACTTGGAGGCGGAGACGAGCCCGCGCGCCGCCTTGGCCGAGGCATCGTCGGGCGCCAGCGCCAGAACCGAATCGGTGGTCAGCATCGTGGGCCGGCCGTGCAGCAGAAGTCTCCCTGCGGCCGGAGTCTACGGGTACGCCGCAGCGCCCCGAGGCGCTCGTTGGGCGTTCCTGGGCCAGCCCCTGAGCGAGGCCGTCGACCAACTGCTCGATCTGCTGCCCCTGGGTCGTGAAGGGTGCCCCTGTCGTGGTGCAGCCGGATCGACAGGCGCACCGTCTGCGACACGCCCCAGGACCGGGCCATCAAGGCGCCGATCAGCGCATCCGCAGCGGGAATCCGACCCAGCGGCCGCGGCCCGAGAGAACGTAAAGCACCTCGTCCTCGCGCGCAGGCATCGTCGATCTGCACGGTGTCGGGCACATCGGCCTGGTTGACGACCCGGAGCGGCAGCGGCTGTGGCGCCTGGCATCCACGCCACCCTTGCGGGAATCACCCAGTCGCTGGGGCTGCTGCCCGGGTCAATGATTCCCGCCAGCAGGCGGCCCCGGGGGCCGGCACACCCACACACCACGCCGCACCTCCCATGTCTGTCGCACCGGCCGCCTCATGCAAGCCGGCGACACCATCGGCGGGCCCTGCCGCCGTGGTCTCGCTGCTGGTGCTGGCGCTGAGCCTGGCAAGCTGCGCGCAGGCGCCCCACGCCGATGCCGCGTTCGAGCGCTGGCGCCCCGCGCGGGCCGACGCCGTGGCGGCGCTGGAGTCGCACCTCGTCCTGCACGGCGTGGCCTCGGTGCTGCCGCTGCACGAGTTGCTGCGCTCGGCCTCGTCGTGGCAGGACTGCGCGGCCGAGCCCTTTGCGCTGCCGCCGCCGGCCCAGTGGCCGGCGGTGGTGTCGGTGCTGCGGCTGGTGCAGGCCCTGCGCGCCGCGGGAGTGATCGACGCCATCGAGGTTCACTCCGGCTACCGCGATGCCGCGCTCAATGCCTGCGCCGGCGGCGCCGCGCGCAGCGCGCACCTGCTGCACTTCGCCATCGACTTCACGCCGCGGGCCGGTGCCGATCCGGGAGAGGCCTTGTGCGCTTTCTGGCGCCGCGAGGGCGCCGGGTGGCGGATGGGCCTTGGCAGATACGCCTCGGGGCGCATCCACATCGACACTGCCGGCCATCGCAGTTGGGGTGCGCCAGTGGCGGGCGGCGCGGCGCCCTGTCGGCAGATGCCGGCGGCCGAGCGGGCCGAGTCACCCGCGTCGCCGCTGGCGCCGGATGCGCGATGATCCAGGGATGACCCACCTTCCTTTGCACCGCATGCGTGCGGTCCGCATCCATGGCCTCGATGCCGCCTTGCGGTTGCTGCTGCTGTTGGCGCTCGGGCTCGGTTCATCGGCCGACGCGCTGGCACAGGGCTCGCTGGCCGAGCGGCGCTTGGCCGTCACCAAGGGCACGGCACCGGGCAAGCTGCTGATCGAGGCGCCTAGTGCGGCGGCCAGTGAGGCGCCCAGTGCGGCTGCCAGTGGTGCCGCGGCCAGCAGCGCCGCAAGCCCGGTGCCGACCAGTGCCGCGGCTTCCGCCAGTGGCGCGGCCGCGCCGGCACGCCGCACCGGTTGGTTCAGCGCCCTGCCGCCGCCGAGCGGGCGTTCATTGCCGGCGGCGCGGCGCTTCGATGCGCCCGATCAGGGCATCGTCATCAAGTCGGCCCAACCGGCTTCGGCACCGGGGCGCTGAACGGCCGGGCGGGCTGAAGCGTGCACCGCGCCTGCATCTTGCCAGGGCGCAGCGCCTTGCAAAGCAGCTTGATCTGCCCCAGCGCATGGGGTTGCGTCGGTGCTGAGGGCGCCCCCGAGCTTGCCGGGCGTGGATCTCGACCAAGCTGACATGCCAACCAGACCACGCTGTACCTGACTCCGCTGCACGGCCGGGCCACTGCGGAGCAGTTCAAGGACCTGGACCGCTGAGGCTGCCGGCAACGCGTTAACTGCCGGATGCAGGCTGAAACGCCACACGTGCCGAGAAACGGCCGCCCTGGCGCCCACATGCGAATGCCCAGCCTTGCCGCTCGCATATGCGTGCGACGATTTGCAGGCCATACCCCGTCGAGGAAGAACTGCGCGGCTGTTCCCGCACATCGTTCTCGATCTCGACACCTCGCGCGTCCGCCCGCACCACGATCCAGGTGTCGGCGTAGGCCACGGCGTTGCGCAGAAGGTTGTCGATCAGCACCGGGCCCAGGCCCGGGGCGGCCCACACCCGCGCGTGCGCATCGAGCTGCTGCTCAATCCGCAGCCCCTTCTGCATGGACAACGGGGCGAGCCGATCGAGCAGGTCCTTCAGGATCGACGCGACGTCCAACTCCTGGTCGTCGCGTTGGCCCGGGTCGTCAGCACCGCGGCTGAGCGCAAGGAGCGCGGCGACCAGATCGGCCATGTCGTTGGCGCTCTGCTCCATGCGCGCGAGCGCCCGTTCGCGCAAGGGCTGTTCGTCGGTCGCACGCAGCACGGCGAGACTGCTCTTGAAGACGGCCACGGGTGTGCGCAGCTCATGGCTCGCAAAGCGCGTGAACTCCCGTTCGCGTTGAAGAAAGTCGCTGAGCCGGGCCACCAGCGCAGCGAAGCCGCGGCTCAGCGCGCCCACTTCGTCGCCACGTTGGGCACCCGAAAACGCCACCGGTCCTTCGCGATGGCCGTTGACCTCCTGCGTCAAGGTGGCCAGCGGCTGCGCGAGCTGGCGCGCGAGCATGCCTCCGATGGCGCCGCTCAGGGCCGTGACAGCCGCGCCGATCAGCAGCAGCGTGAGCAGCGCGTAGGGCTCGAAGTCGTCGACGTCGAGAATCCCGTGGCCATCGATGACCGCATAGAGCGTATCGCCGCCGCCCATGATCGGGACGACCCGAACCAGCCCGCCGTCGTCAAAGCGAAGGTGCGTGCCCGGCCCGTAGGAGGCCACCCAGGCCGGCAGGTCCGGTGAGGCGCGCACGTAAAGGCGCACGACTTGGACGCCCGACACGAGAAACCCGCCGTGACGCGGGGGCTGCGCCAGGGCCTTGACCCGCTCCAGGGTGCTCGGCGTGGTGCCGTCCGTGCTAGGGCGCTCGATCTGAGCGATCGCATGCTCGACCACCGCGCCAAGGTAGCGGCGCAGCAGGAACTCTTCGGTCCCCTGGAGGACGAGGTACGTCAGGAGGCCATAGAGCAGCGCGGTCGCCCCGGCGAAGCGCATGAACGCCCTGCGCAGACGCCGCTGGAAGGTGCTGTCACCTGACAAAGCGCCACCCCTTGCCGTGGACGGTTTCGATCAACTCTCGTTCTCCGGTGAGGGTCAGCGCATGGCGCAGTCGGTAGATGTGGGTGCGCAGCGCATCGCTGTCTGGCACGTGGTCGCCCCAGAGCTCTCTTTCGAGGACGGCGCGCTCCACGGTCAGCGGTGAACGGGCAGCCAGGATCTTCAGGACCCTCAACTGCAGCTCGTGGAGCCGAATTCGCCGGCCGTTGCGCACCACGATGCCTGCAGCGTGATCGAGCATCACTTCGCCCAACACCTGAGTCGATACCTGGGGCCGTCGCCCTCTCGCGGTAAGCGCCTGGAGACGGAAGAAGAGTTCTTCCATCTCGAACGGCTTCACCAGATAGTCGTCAGCGCCACGTGCAAAACCCGCCTTCTTGTCCTGCAGGGTGTCGCGTGCAGTCAGAAAGATCACGGGCGTTTCGTCGCGCATCTGTGTGCGCAGGCGCTCACAGACCTCCAGCCCGTCGATGCCAGGAACAGCCACGTCGAGAACGTAGACATCGAACCCCGCCACGTTCGCCAGATCGAGAAACGCCTGTCCATGGAAAGCGAGTTCGACCGCACAGCCCCGCACCTCCAGGTAGTCCGACACAGCACCGGCCAGCGCAAGGCTGTCTTCGAGCAGAAGTACCCTCATGGTGATGCCGCGACGACGATGACGGCGCGATGGTAAGGCGCGGGGTGCGCCGTGCACCGCCGCGCCGTGTGACGTTTGGTTCACGGGCGGCCCCCTAGCATGGTGCGACTCGACCGACTCCTTCACACCACCCATGGCCTCGACCTTCGTTGCCCAGAACCGCATCAACCTTTCCCGACTGTTCAGGATCTGCGGATCCATCGCCCTTCGGCTCATCGCCGGAGTGCTGGTCTTCTGCGCGGCATCAGTCGCGATGGCGCAAAGCGCAGGAGGCGGGATGCGCATCTCAGTCGCCAGCAAGGAGACACAGCGACCTCTCGAGGGCGTGACAGTGACCGTGACCGACCGCGTCGGCAAGGTCGTTACGCGTCGCACAGAGGCCAGCGGCACGGTCGACTTGTCTGGCCTTGACGCGGGACTCTATGCGGTCACGGCAGACGGCCCCGGCTGGATGGCCACCAGCGAGCCCAGCGTGCGCGTTGTCGAGCGCAAGGTGACGCCGCTGAACCTGGAGATGCTCGCCCGCACGGAGGCGTCCCAGAGCGTTGTGGTGGTGGGCCGCGCGTTGATTGCCGACCCGTACGGAGCGGCCAGCAACTCCTTGCTGAACCGAGAGGAACTGCGCAGTGCACCTGGCACCGGCAGTGATGTGCTTCGAGCGCTTGACGGCCTGCCGGGGCTGATCACCGACGGCGAATTCGCCAGTTTCTCGGTGCGCGGCCGTGGACCCCGAGACAACCTGATCCTGGTTGACGGGCTGCCCTTGGATCGTGTGGTTCACTTCGACCAGACTGTCGGCGAGGGGGAGGACATCGGTGGCGGTGGCCGCTACTCGATCTTCGCGCCGAACTCCATCGCGAGTGCGGAGTTCTCGGCCGGCGGTTGGAGCGCCGCGCACGGAGGGCGCTCGGGCTCCTTGCTCAAGCTCGGGGTCGCTGGCGGCAGCCCGACGCCGAGCGCCAGTCTGCGGGTGGACATCGCAGGGCTTGAATTCAGCTACGAGGGGCCCAGTGGCATCCATGCGGGTACGACCCTGTTTTTCACGGCGCGCCAGTTCGATTTCGGCCGCGTCTTCGAAGCGATCGATGAGTTGGACATTGGCCAGCCGAAACTGACCGATGTCGTGCTCAAGACGGTGACCACCCTTGATCCCGAGAACAAGATCGAGTTTCTTGGGATCCTGGCGCCGGAGAGATACACACGCAATGTCAACAACGTTCTCGCCTCGCCGAACTTCGAGGACGTGTCGCTGATCGACACCCGGCAGGACCTGTCCCTGGTGGGGCTGACCTGGCGCCGCCGCGCCGGAGCGGACAGCCGATGGACACATCAGATCTACCGCCGCGCAAACAACAAGACCTCAGCGGAGGGTGAGGCCTATCCCGACCTCGTGCCCAAGGGCACCCGGGCCCCGGACGTCCCGGTGCGCGAACGCTTGATTACCGTGATCGAGAAGGAAACCGAGAACGGCTGGCACAGCGATTACGTGACACGCAACCGGTTCGGTCAGGGATCGGCCGGACTGCGCGTCTGGCAGACCGACGTGGAGTACTCGACTCTGCTCAGGGAAAACTGGGACCGGTTCGTCTATCGATCCACTGATCCGCGGCCGCCCGGTCAGCGATACATCACGTTGACCCCGGACAGCATCAACTCGATCTACAAGGCCAAGAAGACCAGCTACGCCGCGTATGGCGAGCAGGTGTTCAAGTTTGATCAGTGGGATCTGAGAACAGGGCTCCGTTACGACCGCGATGGCTTTTCGGACGAGTCGCTCGTTTCTCCGCGGCTTGCGGCGAACTGGCTCTTTGGTTCGGGCTTGCGAGTGTCTGCCACTGCAGGCGTGTTCTATCAGTCGCCGCGTTTTCTGGTTCGCGCGGCCAGCCCGGAGAACTTCGGCATCAAGAATGAGCGAGTCACTCACGTGAGTGTGGGCTTCGAGCAGAGCTTCGGCCGGAACTGGTCGCTGCTCGTCGAGCCGTACTATCAGCGGCTGAGTGATCTCGTCGTCGAGCAGGAACGCACCAGTGGCCGGGTCACCAATGACGGGGCAGGCACCAATCTCGGCCTGGATGTCGTTCTGTCGCGGCGCTATTCGAGCGGCTGGTCCGGGAGTGTTGTCTACGCCTACAACAAGGCACGCATCAATGACAACGACGGTGTCGGCGACTACGACGCCGATTTCAACCGCGAGCACTTTTTCTCCATTGGCGGCAGCTGGCAGATCAACGAACGCTGGAAAGTAGCTGGGCGCTGGAAATGGGCCGGCGGCCGACCCACGGACGACTTCACCATCAACAGTGACGTGCTGGGACCAGGGCAGCCGCTGCGCTACTCGAAGGAACTGACGCGGCGGAACGCGCTTCGGCTTGAAGACCTCCACGCGCTCAATGTCCGGATCGACTACCGGCGCAATCTCGGCCCGGTGGACCTGGTTGGGTTCTTGGATGTGCTCAACGTCTATGGCGGCCCCAGCGGTGGTTCGCGGGAATTCGACCCACGGCGGGGTGTGAATGTCGCGGACAAGGGCGAGGCACTTCCCATCATCGGCCTCATCCTTGAACGCTCGTGGTGAGGCGCCTGGATGCGAGGCGGGCCCGCCTGAGCGGCCACGGCCGCGCGCGATGGCGCTCAGCCGATCTCGTGCGCCGCCATCAGCTCCAGCGCCTTCACCAGCGCTGAGTGGTCGGCTTCGGCCAGCCCGTTGGCGGCGCACACCTGCATCAGCTGCGCCGCGTTGGCGGTGCCCGGCAG
>Ga0209985_10002323_pt1 | contig 17357 bp, 15 predicted proteins | sample NOAtaG_FD_187305 | JGI IMG/M metagenome (GOLD analysis project Ga0209985, IMG submission 187305) | Freshwater lake microbial communities from Lake Erie, under a cyanobacterial bloom - NOAA_Erie_Diel6S_1000h metaG (SPAdes) (version 2) | ecosystem: Environmental > Aquatic > Freshwater > Lake ...
GAAGACCTACAACTACGTGCCCGCGGGCGCACTGGCCTCGGTCTACGAGTCGATCGATGCCAATTACGCGGCCGGCATCTCTGCCGGGACAGCCACACCCGCGCAGGCCAAGACCTCGCTGAACACGGTCAACGCCACCGACGTCGTGACCACGCCGTTCACGGCCTCCTGCGTCAGCTGCCACGACAACCAGCCGGCGCGGGCGCACATGGCGATCAACGGCGGCGCGATCGGCCTGGCGCGGTCGGTGGCGCTGCCGACGTCGCGACCGCTAGAGGATGTCGAGTCGTGCGCCGTGTGCCATGGACCCGGCCGCGAGTTCGACACCGCGAAGGTCCACAAGTGAACCCGCGGCGCGGAGGAACCGGCATATCGCCCTTCCCGCCGCCGCCGTGAGGGCCCGCGGGGGCTCGTACCCCGCATCTTCCTTGGCCACCACCGCCCCGACCGAGCATGAAGTCGCACTCGATCCCCCGGCCCTCCACCGCCACCGCCGTCGCGCTGCTGGCGGCCCTGCTCTCCGTGCTGCTCGCCAACCTTCCGGGCAACGCAGCGGCCTTCTCGGTCCGCGCGCCCGGCACGGCCGGCACGCCGGGCAAGGACTTCCAGCATCCCCCGCTGCGCGACGCGCAGGCGCAGCCGGCACCGCCGCGCGCCCCGGGGCTCAAGCCCGTCGACCTCAACAACGCGAGCCGGGCCGATCTGATGAGGCTGCCCGGCATCGGGGCGGCCGAGGCCGACCGCATCGTCGAGGGTCGGCCCTACCTCAGCAAGGCGTCGCTGGTCTCGCAGCAGGTGCTTCCGGCCCAGCTGTACGACGGCCTGCGCGGCCGCATCTACGTCGGCGCCGTGAAGGGCCGGCCCGCACCCCGCGTCGCCGGTGCGGCGTCCCGGCCATGAGCTGCGCCGCGCCCATCCGAGGCGCCCACGACGCCACTCCGCGCCCGCCGGCCACGCCCTCCACCCGCAGGCAACCACGATGAAGATCCCACGAGCCTTCCTCCGCGCGCTGTGCCTGACGGCCTTCGCGCTGGTCGCCGGCGGCGCGCTCGCCCAGCAGGCCGCGGTGCCCGCGCCGCAGCCCAAGCCCGGGCAGTACAGCGAGAAGGGAGCCGACACCTGCCTGGAGTGCCACGCCGACGACGACGGCGTCTACTCCGGCTCGGCGCTGTTCCGCAGCAAGCACGCGCTGCGCGGCGACCGGCGCGCCCCGTTCGGCGCCGGCGGCCTGCAGTGCGAGGCCTGCCACGGCCCCGGCGCGCTGCACGCGCGGAACAAGCGCGCCTCGGCCATCATCGGCTTCAAGAGCACCGGCAAGGCGACTGCCGCCGAACGCAACCAGATCTGCATGACCTGCCACGCCGGCGGCACGCGGACGGCCTGGCATGCCGGGACGCACGAGCGCAACGAGGTCGCCTGCAGCGACTGCCACCAGGTGCACCGCAGCCACGGCGACCCGATGCTCGCCAAGGCACGCCAGAACGAGTCCTGCCTGAGCTGCCACAAGAGCCAGCGGGCCGACTTCCAGAAGACCTCGTCGCACCCGGTGCGGCAGGGCCTCGTGGCCTGCAGCGACTGCCACAACGCGCATGGTGCCGGCACGCCGGGCATGCTGGCCCGCCCGACGCTGAACCAGACCTGCAACAGCTGCCACGCCGACAAGCGGGGCCCGGTGCTGTGGGAGCACGCACCAGTGGCCGAGGACTGCGCGCTGTGCCACCAGCCGCACGGCTCGGTGCGCAGCGCGCTGCTGGTCAAGTCGCCGCCGCAGCTGTGCCAGGCCTGCCACTCCACGAGCGGGCACCCGTCGGTGCCGCGCACACCGGCCAACCTGCCGGGGGGTGCCGCGGGCGGGGCGGTCTTCACGGTGGCCGGCAGCTGCTCGAACTGCCACACCCAGGTCCACGGCTCGAACCACCCCTCAGGGGCCAAGCTGCTGCGCTGACCAGGCGCCCGACCGCCTCCCGCAGACCACGGACGCGACCATGAACACCCACCCCTTCCTGCACAGCTCCGTCGCCCTGCTAGCCGCCCTTGGCGTGCTCGGCGCCGTCGGCCCCGCAACCCCGGCCCGTGCGCAGGTCGACACCTCGCAGTGGAAGTGCGCGACCTGCCCGTACCCGAAGGGCAGCAGCGGCGCGGTCGAGGCCGGGGCGGTCAGCGTCTCGGACACGTCGCGCCGGTTCGGCGACTACACCGGGCTCGACCGCGAGGGCGTGCGCGGCGCGCTGCAGGCCGAGCTTTCGCACCGGGGTGACGGCACCTGGGTCGATCTGCGCGTCGGGGAGAACTTCGACCGCACGCTCGAGGTCCGCGGTGGCGTCGAGGGCGTGGTCGGGCTGCGGCTCGACGCGATGGAGATCCCGCGTCGCTTCGGCGACGGCGCCCGCACGCCCTTCACCGGGGCAGGCAGCGACCGGCTGGTGCTTCCCGCCGGCTTCGCTGCCACGACGACCGCCGGCATGCCGCTGGCCACGACGCTGCAGGGGATCGGGCTCGGCTACGACCACCGCCGCCTCGACCTCGGCGCATCGGCGCCGGCCGGCCCCTTCACCGTGACGATCGGCGCCCGGCGCGACGTCCGCGAAGGCACGCGCCCGATCGCCGCCTCGTTCTTCAACACCGCCGCGCAGCTGCCGGCGCCGGTAGACCACACCACCGACCAGTTCGAGGTCGCGGTCGGCTACGCGACGCGCGACCTGCAGGCGCGCCTGGCCTGGCAGTACTCGCGCTTCGACAACGGCAGCCCAGCGCTGGTCTGGGACAACCCCTTCGACACTGGCGCCTTCGGCGCCACGCGCGGCCGGATCGCGCTGGCGCCCGACAACGAGTTCCAGCAGGTCAGCGGCGCGGCGGGTTACCAGGTCGCGCCGGCCATCCGTGCCAGCGCCGACTTCGCGCTTGGGCGGGCCACGCAGAACGAGCCGCTGCTGCCGACCTCGGTGACCGCGGGGCTCGTGCTGCCGCTGCCGGCCGCAGGCATCGACGGGCGGGTCGACACCTTCAACGGCAACCTGCGCCTGACGGCCGCCGTGCCCGGCGGGGTTCGGCTCGTCGCCAGCTACTCGCGCGACGAGCGCAACAACCGCACCACCGTGCTGGCATGGCCGCAGGTGGCCACCGATCTCTTCGTCTCGGCGTCGGCCCCCGTGCGCAGCAACACGCCCTTCGACGAGATGCGCGACCGCTTCCGCCTGCAGGCCGACTGGCGACGCGGCACGCTGCGCCTCGCCGCGGGCCTGGAGCAGGACAACCGGACGCGCAACTACCACGAGGCCGTCCGCACGCGCGAGACCTCTGCCTATGCGCGCGCGACGGTGGCCGCCGGCGAGGGCGCGAGCCTGGCCTTCAAGCTGAGCTACGGCGATCGCGACCACGACGCCTACGGCGTCGCGACCTGGTTCGGCACGACCGAGAACACGCTGCTGCGCAAGTACGAACTGGCCCAGCGCCGCCGCACGGAGGGCAGCGTGCGCGGCGACTTCGCCATCGGCGACAACGTGGCGCTCGGTGCCACGGTCGAGGCCGGCGAGGACGAGTACCCCGCCACGCTGGTCGGGCTGCGCGGCACGCGCCGCACCAGCCTGGGCGGCGACGTCGCCTGGACGATCGACGAGCGCACACGGCTCACCGCCTGGGCCCAGTCCGAGGCGGTGGTGTCGCGGCAGGCCGGCAGCCAGGTGGTCGCCGCGCCCGACTGGAACGCACGCGGTCGCGACCGCTTCGACGTCGTCGGGATCGGGGTCCGCCACGCGCTGATCCCCGACCGGCTCGACGTCGGAGCCGATGCGGTCATCTCCCGCGCCCGCAGCCAGCTGCGCGTGGACACGGGCATCGGCGACCCGGCATTCCCGGTCGACCGCATGGCCACCGACACGATCAAGGTCTACGCCAGCTACAAGCTCAGCGACTCGGTGTCGCTGAACGCGGGGTTGTGGTCCGAGCGCGGCCTGGCGCGCGACTGGCGTCTGGCCGGCGTGGGCCCCGCGACGCTGCCGAACCTGCTCGCCTTCGGCTTGCAGCCCGCGGACTACCGGGTGTACGTGCTGCGGGCCTCGGTGCGCTACCGCTTCTGAACCGCCCCCGCGCCCGTCAGGCGGCCATCGGTGGCCCGGCTTTGACCGGCGGCGCTGCCCGTGCCGCCCGCGCCGCCCCCAAGCCGGCCAGCTCCGCTGCGAAGGCATCGACCCGGTTCCAGTCGGTGAACTCATACGAACGCGTCGGGTCGGTCGGGCCCCTGGTCATCCACATGATCAGGCGGATCATCGTCCGGTCGCCCCAGCCGTAGCGCGGATAGTCGATCCGGCCGGCGAACACGGCCAGCCTCTGCGGCTTCCAGGCGATCGTCTTCAGGAACTTCCGCAGGTACGGATTGCCCTCGGGGACGTCCTTGCCGGGCTTGCGCGCGACGACGTTGACCGAGAAGAACGCGTTCGGCCGTGCCTCGAGTGCGGCGCGGTGGCGCGCGATGAACGCGCCGACCTCGGGCTTGTGCTTGCCGTAGCGGATGCTGGCCCCGACGACGACGACATCGGCCGCAGCCAGGTCGGCGGCGTCCGTCTCGCAGATCGGCCGCACCACCGCGTGCTGCCCCGCCGCCTCGATGCCGCGGCGCAGGCGCTCGCAGATGAGCGGGGTGTGGCCGTCGGTGGTGGAGTGCGCGATCAGGAATCGGGACACGGCTTGCTCCTCGTGGCGGCAGGGCTCAGAAGCTGAGAATGGATCCGGCGCGTCCGAGCGGCGCGCCAGGCGTCGCCGGGACGAGGCGCAAGCCGCAGCCATGTCCAGAGACATGGCGCGGGTTTGCAGCGAAGTGCCGGCGGCGCATGGAGTGACGCGCGGTCGTGTCGGGTCCGCTCACGGCTTCTCGGTGCGAGCCGGGCGGAAGCGCCTCGGCCACCAGCTCTGCGATGTCGCGCGTGACGACCTGGCTGTCGCGGCCGAGTGCCTTCAGCCCGTCGTCGATCATCAGCGCGCAGTACGGACAGGCGGTCGCGACCACGGCAGGACTGCCCTCGAGCAGCTGCTCGGCGCGCAGCACGTTGATGCGCCATCCGATCGTCTCCTCGCGCCACATGCGGCCGCCGCCGGCCCCGCAACACATCGCCATCGGGCCGTGCAGCGCAGCCTCCAGCGGCGGCGCCCCGGTGGCCAGGGCGACCACGGCACGCGGCGCAGCGTTCTCGCCGTTGTGGCGGCCGAGGTAGCACGGGTCGTGGAACACCACGCGGCGCGGCGCCGCGCGCGACGCGCCAGGGAAGGCGACCGCCCGCGGCGGCCCAAGGTGCAGGCGGCCCTCGCGCAGCAGCCGCGCGATGCACTGGCCGTGGTGCTCCACCGTCCAGGGGCTGGCCTGCGCCGCGCCAGGCGGGCCCGAGAACGCGGGCACCTCGTGGCTCAGCGCGTTGAACGCGTGCAGGTCGCAGGTCACGACGTGGCGCACGCCGCGCTCGACGAGGCTTGCGCCCAGCGTGCCGGCGAGCCGCTGGAACAGCATTTCGTTGCCCAGCCGCCGGGCGCACTCGCCGGTGCTGCCCTCGGCCTCGCCCAGGATCGCGAAGCGCACGCCGGCAGAACACAGCACCTTCACGAAGGCGCGCGCGATCCGCCGCCCGCGCGGGTCGTAGGACTGCGCCGAACCTACGTAGAACAGGAACTCGAATTCGCCGGCCTGGCTGGCGTCCCTCCAGCGCGGCAGGTCGAGGTCGCGTGCCCAGTCGGCGCGCCGGCCGGCGGGCAGACCCCACGGGTTGCCTTGCGACTCCCAGCCCTCGAACATGGCCTTGAGCTCGTGCGGGAAGCGGCCCGCCATCATCACCTGGTGCTGGCGCAGCCGGTAGAAGCGCGGCAGGTGCTCGAGCTCGATCGGACATGCCTCCTCGCAGGCGCCGCAGGTCGTGCAAGCCCACAGCGCGGTCTCGTCGACGGCGCCGCCCACCAGCGGCGGCAGCGGGTCGTCCCCTCCGTCCGGCACCGGCGTCAGCAGCCTTTCGCGCTGCTCGACCAGGTGGTGCTTCAGCGCGTCGTGCACCCCCTTCTGCGACAGCGGCTTGTCGGTGAGGAAGGTCGGGCAGGGCACCTTGCAGCGGCCGCACTCGGTGCAGGTGAACGCGTCGAGCGCCTCCTTCCAGGTCAGGTCGCGCGCGGTCAGGACGCCGATCCGCAGCGCGGACGGGTCGGCGTCGTCGGCCAGCGCCCGGTCGAGGTCGACCGGGGACCCCGTGCGGCCCGGCCGACCGCGACGCAGGAACAACGCGGGCAGCGCCGTGACGATGTGGAACTGCTCGCCGGTGGGCAGCAGCACGAGGAAGGCGAACACCGTGACGAGCTGCGTCCAATAGCTTCACCGGTAGCCCGTCTCCGGCGCAGCCCGCGAGCAGCAGCAGGGAGACCGCGATCGGACTCATCGACGTCGCGCCCCGCACGCGGCGGGCGGCCGTCTCAGCGCAGCGTCACTGCGCCAGGATCCACTTCACGATGGCCCGCACGTCCTCGTCCTTGGCCTTGAACTCGGGGTGGTCGGCCTTGGGGTCGGCGGCCTTGAGCGCATCGGCCTCGCGGCCCTTGTACTTGGCCGCGATCGCCTTGTACGAGGGTCCCTTCTTCTTCTTGTCCATCTCGTGGCACTTGCCGCAGTTGGCGTTGGCGAGATCGGCGCTGGCGATTGCGGCACCGGAGCCTAGGACGCCGACGGCGACGACGATCGAAGCGAGCAGGGTCTTCATGGAATCTCCCGAGCGGTGGGTGGAAGGCCCGCCGGCAGCACCGGCGGGGAAGGTTGGGTCAGGGCTTGAACTGCTTGAGGATCGCCGGGTCGGGCTCGTCCTCGGCCAGCACCACGTGACAGGTCTTGCAGTTGCGACCGATCTTGTCTCCCTGAGCGGTGGTGTGCTTCTTGTCGTGACAGCGATAGCAACCCGGCGCTTCCTCGGTGTGGCCGATGTTGTTGATATACGTTCCCCACGTGACCTTCATCTTGGGGAAGACGTTCCAGGCGTAGATGTCGCCGAGGGCCTGGGCCGCGGCGGCAACGGCGCCGGCCCGACCGGAGGCGACCTCCGGGTACTTCTCGCGGTAGAACTTCTCCACCTCCTTGGTGATGCCGGCGCGGGCCGCCTCGTGGGACGGGTAGGCCACCTGCAGCACCCGCATCGCCTCGCGCTTGACGAAAGGCAGCGTGCGGTCGATCCGTCCATCTTGCAGTGCTGCATCGACCTCGGTGGCAGGCAGCTGGAAGGTGTGCGACGGGCGGTTGTGGCAGTCGACGCAGTCCATCTGCCGCCACTCGGTGGCGCCCTCGGGCTTCTCGCCGGTCTTGTAGACCCGGGTCTGGCCGTCGGGCCGGGTGAGCTCGATGTCGTAGATCTTCTGGCGCGAGGCGTCGCTCTGGTAGCGGATCTTCACCCCGGGGTCGACGTGCCAGTGGATCCCGGTGGACGTGGCGCCCTGCTGGCCGCCGATCTTCATCAGCAGCACGGTCTTCGTCGCGGTGTTGGCCTCGTCGTCGCCGAACTTCGTCCGCACCTGCAGCTTGTCGCCGACATGCTTGGTCGGCCAGTGGCATTGCTCGCAGGTCTCGCGGGCCGGGCGCAGGTTGTGCACCGGCTGCGGAATGGGCGTGGGGTACAGGTTGAGCGCCACCGCGACCAGCTGCCACGAGCCCGAGATCTTGGACTTCACGAACCAGTCGGCACCTGCGCCGATGTGGCAGTCGGCACAGGTCAGGCGGCTGTGCGGCGAGCGCTGGAAGGCCGTGTGCTCGGGCTGCATCACGGTGTGGCATGCGGTGCCGCAGAACGCCACCGTCTCCATCTCGTGCACGCCGCGGTAGGTGGCACCGGCCAGCACGACGGCGGAGACCATCGCGACGACGACGCTGGCCAGCACGATGCCGCGAGTGCGCTCGCTGTTCAGGTCGATCACCGGCAGCGGCGGAGCCGACTCGTGCCGTGCCGCCGCGCGCGCATCGGCGCGCCGCCGCAGCAGCACCCCGACAGGGATCATCAGCAAGCCGACCAGGAACAGCGCCGGCAGCAGCATGTAGGTCAGGATCCCCAGGTAGGGGCCGCCCTGGAAGCCGGACAGCTCGATGGCGACCAGCATCACCATCAGCACCAGCGCCACGGCGGCGACCAGCGAGCCGAGCAGGCTTAGCCAGTGGCGCGTGACGAGCGAGAAGAAGCTGTGGACCATGGGTGAGACTCCGGCGGCGTGCGGTCGGTCGGGGAAGGGAACCGGGGCCCGTCAGTGCGGGAGCCAGCCGAGCAGGCCCCAGAAGATCATCACGGCCAGCACGACGCCGATGGCGACCGCGGCGAAGCCGAACACGTAGGCGATGCGCAGCTCGGCGGCCGTCGGCGGCGGCGCCATCATCGACTCGAGCCGTCCTTCGCGCACCGCCCGCTCGTACTCGAGCGGACGCTCGTGCTTGAACGTCTCGAGGGGCATGCGGCCGGTGAACACCACGGTGTCCATCGGGAACGACTCCGGCCGCAGGTGCGTGTGCAGGAAGTGGAACAGGAAGATGAAGCCGGTGGCCAGCAGCGCCTCGTCGCTGTGCACGACGTACGCCGCGTTCAGCGCCCAGCCTGGCAGGAAGGTGCTGAAGAAGGTCGGGAACCACAGCATCAGCCCGGACAGGCCGATGATCGCCACGCCCCAGAACACCGCCAGGTAGTCGAACTTCTCCCAGTACGTGAAGCGGTCGAACTTCGGGCGCGGGCCGAGGTACAGGAAGTACTTCATCATGGCCACGAAGTCGAACAGGTCGCGCGGCTGCGGGACCATCGAGCCCGGGCCCCACAGCATCCCGCGCTGCTTCTTGACCAGCATCGCGTGCAGCACCATCGCGACGTGGAGGAAGAAGTAGCCGAACGTGACGACACCCGCGAAACGGTGCAGCCAGCCTGCGACCTGCGGGTCGCCGAACACCGACATCAGGGCGGGTGCCCATGGTGCTTCCGCGAACTTCAGCGGCAGGCCGGTGGCGGCCAGCAGCAGGAAGCTGGTGACGATCGTGACGTGCACCCACACCTGGCCGCGGCGGAAACGCTTGACGTGGGGGCCGTCGTGGACGTGCGCCGGGAACTCGCCCCGCAGCTTGCCCACCAGCGAGCGCTGCAGCCACAGCAGGCCGTGCAGGCCGAAGAAGCCGAAGACGCCCAGCAGCAGAGCCGTCATGCCGAGGTAGATCCAGTGCACGTAGCGGTTGCGCGTCGGGTCGGTCGGGTCGGCGTGGGGGTCGAAGGTCAGGAACGAGACGTTGACGTTCTGGTGGCAGGCGCCGCAGGTGGCCGCCAGGTTGTCGGGGTGGACGCTCGACTTCGGGTTGCTCTTGCCGAGGTTGAGGTGGGCCGTGTGGCAGTCGGCGCAGGCGGCCGCCTGCTTCATGCCGAGCTGGGTGGCCTTGCCGTGGAAGCTGTCGCGATAGGTGCGGCCGATCTTCTCGTGGCAGTTGCCGCAGCGGTCGGCCACCTCGTGGCGCACCTGGGTGGCATCGGGCCGCTTCACGGCGTGCGGCGTGTGACAGCTCGCGCAGTCCGGCCCCTCCTTGCCGGCGCGCACCAGCGCGCCGTGGGCGCTGTCCTGCCAGTCCTTCAGGATGCCCTTGTGGCAGCTGCCGCAGGTCTCGGGGATCTTCGCGTGGTGGGTGGCCGAGCGCGGATCGTCCTTGGCGTGGACGTCGTGCTTGCCGTGGCAGCTGGAGCACGAAGGCGCGCCCTCGGTCAGGCCGGACTTCAGCAGCGCACGCGCGTGCTCACTCGTCTCGTAGTTGGCGAGCACGTCCTCGTGGCAGGCACCGCAGGTCTTGATCTGGTTGACGGCCGACAGCGGCGATTTCGGGTCGCCGCTCCTGTGCACCGTGTGCAGGCTGCCATGGCAGCCGGTGCAGTCCTTGATCGCCCGCTCGCCCTTGGCGCGGCGTCCGTGGACGCTGTCGCCAATGGCCTTGAACTCGTCCTCGTGGCAACCCTGGCAGACCTGCGGCTTGACCGCGCCGAGCGGGTTCTTCGGGTGCCGGGTCGACAACGCGGCATCGTGGCACTCGGCGCAGTCGAGCTTGCGGTGCGCACCGCGGGCGTAGTCGTCGGCAAGCACCGCGAGCGACTTGCCGTCGTCGGACTTCAGCGTCTTGTCGTCGTGGCACTCCAGGCAGCGTGCGCGCGTGTCGGGCTTGGCGGCCGCGGCGGCCGCCGGCGTTGCTGCTGCGGCGGCCGCCGCACCGGGAAGTGCGAGCAGCCAGCAAGGCAGCAGAGCGCACGCCAGCGCAAGCCGTACACGCCACCGATAGCGCCCCGGACCGGCGCCATCCGCACGCGCGCCGCGCGCGGCGTGCTGAATACGCACCGCGTCCGCACCCGCCGGGTGTCCGCTCGGGGGGCTTGCGCCTGGGGTCATCACGACTCCTCCTCGCCAGCCGCCGGCACCCGTCCCGCACGGTGCCCGACGTCCGCCCGGGGCAATGTAGGGGCCCGATCGGGACCCGCCATTGACCTGCGACAACCGCAGCGGCTGACTCGATGGAAACGACGAAGCCGGCGCGAGGCCGGCTTCCCGGGGCCAAAGAGGCAGCTGCCGCGCTACTGCTGCAGCATCCACTTGAGCACGGTGCGCACCTCGTCGGCCGACGGCTTGGTCGTCATCTCGGGGTGGTCGCCGTTGGGGTCCATGACCGCCTTGAGCAGCGAGGCCTCGGCATCGGCCTTGCCCTTGTACTTGGCAGCCGTGGCCTTGTAGGCGGGGCCTTTCTTCTTCTTGTCCATCTCGTGGCACTTGCTGCAGTGCTTGTTGGCGAGGTCGGCATTGGCCTGCGCGGCGCCGGCGGCGAGCAGCGCGCCAGCGACGATGACGGCGGCGAGAGCGGTCTTCATGGGTTCTCCTCGGTCATGGGCGGTGGGTCTTCGGGCGGTGGGAAGGAGCGGCACCTCACCGCGCCCCGGGGTTCGGTGGCGCGCAACGGCGCAGCTCTTCGGTACTCAAGGGCACTGGGAGCGGTCGTCGTCGGGCAGCACCATGAACTGGTCCTGGGTGGCCGAGCAGTTGGGGCAGCTCCAGTGCGGCGGCAGCCTGTCGAAGGGCGTGCCGGGCGGGATCTGCCAGTGCGGGTCGCCTTCGGCCGGGTCGTAGACGGTCCAGCAGATCTTGCACTCCAGGCGGGTGCGCGGCCCGATGTCGGGCGCGTGGCCGAAACCCTGGAAGCGAACTCCGCTCACGGCTGTGCAGGGGGCGCGGCTCGCCCGGATCGGGGCCGGTGCGGACTTCAGGACGCTGGCGGCTGCGCCGACTCGTCCATCCACTGCACCAGCTCGGCCAGGCGCCCGATGGTGTCCTCGAGGTCGTCGTCGGAAGCGACGACGACCTCCGGGATGCCGACGACCTCGAGCGTGTTCAGGATCAGCGTGTTCATGTTGTTGAAGTACTGAACGCGCCAGACGTCGCGCGTGCCGGTGCTGGTGACCCGGCAGTTGCCGAAGCCGCGCGAGATGATCGCCACCGGCCCCACGGGCAGCGCCTGCTCCAGCGCGACATGATCCTCTGGCGCCATCGGCAGCAGCGTCAGGTTCAGCTGGTGCGCGTGCGCGGTGCGATCGGGCGCGGACAGCCGCGCGCCGATCTCGGCCAGCAGCGCCGGCGCGTTCATCACTCCGGGCGGCAGTGGCGCCTCGGCCAGCCCGGCAGCCGTGCCCGCGCGTGCGGCCTCGGGCACCACGCCGGGCACCGCACCGGCCTCGATCCAGTCGTGCAGGCGCACGCCGCGGGCATCGAGCCGGCAGCAGCGCCAGAGGCCCGCGAACGCCGTCTCCTGGATGCGCAGCGGCTGCTCGCCGTCGACACGGATCGACACCTCGCCCTCGCCCAGCACCTGGCCGACGATGTCGAGCACGGGCGCCGGCAGGCCACGCAGGTCGACCCGCGGCCCGTCCTCGCCTGAGGCGAAGTCCCACGCGCGCAGATCGCGCAGCAGGCCGGCCAGCAGCTCGGTGGCCGCCTCCAGCGTGCCCGGCGGTGCCTGCTGCGGCACCGGAGGCATCTCGAAAGTGTGCATCTCGCGCGGCAGCGGCATCACGTCGAGCGCCGCGTCTTCGTCCGGCTGCGAGCCGGGCCCCAGCAGCGGCGCCGCGCGCACGGGAATCGGGAACGGGTTCATCGGTGCTCCTCGCCGGCCACGGCCCAGCCCGCCCGGCCCGGCGCGGCAGCGCTAGGTCGGCGGTCTGCGCAGGCTAGGGCCGGCCGGCGCGTCGCCGTTTGTCGCACGTCAAGGTCGCCCGCCGCAGGCAGGGGCAGACGCCTGCGGCTAGAGTGGAACGCCGGGTCGGCCGCGGCCGACGGGTGGGCGCTCGGCGCGGGATCGGCGTCGCGCCGGCCGGACGGCAGGTGTCCGGCGGAAGAACGGGAGGACAGTGGTGGACCAGGTGGACGTACTCGTCGTCGGGGCCGGCGTGGTGGGCCTCGCGGCGGCGCGTGCGCTCGCGAGCCGCGGGCGCGACGTCATCGTCGCCGAGGCTGCGCCGCGCTACGGCAGCGGCGTGTCGTCGCGCAGCAGCGAGGTCGTGCACGCCGGCCTGTACTACGAGCCGGGCAGCCTGAAGGCGCGGCTTTGCGTCCAGGGGCGCGAACTGCTGTACGCCTACTGCCGCGAACGCGGCGTGGCGCACGCCCGCTGCGGCAAGCTGGTGGTCGCGACGCGGCCTCAGGACGAGGGCCGGCTCGAGGCGATCCGCGCGCGCGCCCACGCCTGCGGCGCCGACGCCGCCGAGCCGCTGGCGATGCTGACCGCCGCGCAGGCACGCGCGCTCGAGCCCGAGCTGCAGTGCAGCGCGGCGCTGCTGTCGCCCCGCTCGGGCATCGTCGACAGCCACGGGCTGATGACCGCGCTGCTGGCCGACACCGAGGCCGCGGGCGGGCTGCTGGCCTGTGCCAGCCGCATCGAGGGCGCCGAGCCGGCGCCGGGCGGCTGGCGCATCGCGATCGGCGCCGACGACACGCGCTCGCTGCTGCAGGCGCGCTGGATCGTCAACGCCGCCGGGCTCGACGCGCAGGCTGTCGCGCGTTCGATCACCGGGTTTCCCGACAGCTCGATCCCGCAGCGGCACCTGGCCAAGGGCCACTACTTCGACCTGGCCGGCAAGGCGCCGTTCGCGCGCCTGATCTACCCGACGCCGGTCGGCGGCGGACTGGGCGTGCACCTGACGCTGGACCTCGGCGGCGGGGCCCGCTTCGGGCCGGACGTGCAGTGGCTGGACGCGGTCGGGGCCGAGACGCCCGCGGCGGCGCTCGACCACGCGGTCGATCCGGCCCGCGCCGCCGCCTTCTACGCCGAGGTGCGCCGCTACTGGCCGCGCCTGCCCGACAGCGCGCTGCAGCCTGCCTATGCGGGCATCCGGCCCAAGCTCGCGGGCGCAGGCGCAGCGGCCGCCGATTTCCGCATCGACGGCCCGGCCACGCATGGGGTCGACGGCCTGGTGCACCTGTTCGGGATAGAGTCCCCGGGGCTGACGAGTGCGCTGGCCATCGGCGAGGTGGTTGCCGCGCTCGTCTGCGACTGACGGTCCGCGACCGGCATTCGGCAGCGACGGCATCCGACTGGGTCGCAGTGCGTTGCCTGCATGCCGGGGTCCAGGGTCGGCACCGGGCCCGACATCCTCGCCAGCGCTCCCGGGCACCCTCGCCTGCCCTTGCCTGCGCGTCCGCCGCGCACCGAACCCGATGCAGAACGACCCGTTATGGAAACTGCGCCACGCCATCGCCGGCGTCGCGCTCGCGCTGCTGGCCGCCGTGCTGCTGGCGGCTCTGGCCGCCCGCGTGATCGGCGACCTGATCGCCGACAGCTACGGCCTGCGGGTGGCCATCTACGGCGGGCTGCTGCTGTACGTGGTGGTGGGTGCGGGCGTGCTGTTCGTCAAGGTGGCGCAGCACGAGACGCGGTCGCTGTCGGCCGGGCGTGTCGGGAAGTGGCTGGCGAGCCTGTGGTTGTGGCCGCTGCTGCTGGCCGCACGCCGCGCCGGCGGCGCATAGCGGATCGCGCCGCTGGCGCATGGCAGACCGCGCCAGCGGCACACAGCGGGCTGCGCGATCGGCGGATTCGGACCGGTCCGCGCGAACGGCGAACTGCCGGCCGCGGCTCGAGCCGTCGGCAGGGCCCTGCGGGAACGTCGCCCCGGCAGGGCGCTCGCCCCCACGCGCTCACTCCGACTGCAGGATCCGGCGCCCCGCGGCGGCCTGCAGCGGACGCGCGTTCATCGGGTACAGCCGTGCGAACACCTCGAGCTGTTCGGGCGCCAATGTCACCGGGTTGCGCATCACGACCCACTGAACGCCTTCGCGGCACGGTGGCGTGGTGGCCGAGCCCATGTAGGTGTAGTAGCGCCGGTCTGCCGGCAGCAGCCCCGCGAAGTCCACGTTGATGCGGGCGGCCTGCTCCTGCTGCGGCTCGAGCGGGATGTGGCTCCACAGCGCCTGCAGCACCGGTTGCACCGGGCCGGGGTCGAACAGAACGGCCACGACCACCTGGCGGCCTTCGGCGTCCTCGTGCTCGAGATGGGCCGACAGCGCGAAGCGACGGCCGTCGATCTGGTGCTCGGCCGGGTGGTGGAAGCGCACGCGGCGCAGCTCGAAGCGCCGGCCGCCGAGGTCGATGTGGTTGCCGCTGGCCACGCCGACCTGCAGCGTGCGGCCCGTGTCCAGCACGCCGAAGCGGCTCGGCCGGTAGTCGAAGCGCACCGGCTCCAGGTCGACGGGCAGCCCGCCGTGCAGGTCGATCGGGCTCTGGCGCTGGCCCTGGGCGCAGAGCGCGTACTCCGGCCGTAGCGTGCCCCAGGACGCCGGCCCGGTGGCTCCGTCGTACGACCAGGCGGCGCCCGGGGCAGCCGGGGCAGCCGATGCGTCGACGGCAGGGCGCGCTGCGGGCTTGGCCGAAGGCCTGGGGGAAGAGGCGGGTGCCGCTGCAGCGGCGGTCGCCGACGGGCGTTGCGACTGCGCGCGGGCGGCAGGAGGACGTGGCGACAGGGTCAGGTCGGTCGAGTTGCGCGGCGTGTGCGGGCTGCCGGAAAGTCGCTCGACCAGGCGCTGCCGCAACTCCAGCAACTCGTCGTCCTCGGCCGCGCCCGGCGAAGCGGTGGTCGGCTGCGCGGCAGCCACCCGCGTGGTCGCCGGGCTGGGTTGCGCCTGGGCGGCCACCGGGGCGGACCACACCATCGCTGCGAGCACGGCAAGCCGTAAGGCGGTGCAGACCGCGAGCGGGCGGCGGGTCGATGACGGGGACTGCGGGGGCAAGGCCATGATCGCGTACCGAGCCCCCCATATCGACTCCGACGCCCCGTTCTTGAGGTCCGGCACCGCAGTGGCCTGGGTGGGATGATCCGTTGCACGGACGGCAGCCCCAGGCGGGCCCGGCGGCCTTGGGGGAGGAGGGCCGACCGCCCGTCAGGTCACCCGGCGCTCGACGACGGCCCAGGCCGCGAGCCCGATGGCCAGCGCCGCGGCGCTCGCCAGCGCAAGCCCGGCCGCGGAAGTCATGGCCAGCGGCACGACGACGGCCGCCACCAGGGCGTTCACCGCGCTGCCCAGGCTGGCCTGCACCGATGCGGCCATGCCGCGGCGCGTCGGGGCCTGGTCGAGCACCAGCAGCGTGATCACCGGCGCCGTGAGGGACCAGCCGAGCGCGTACAGCGTCACCGGCCAGATCGACCATGCCGGATGCGGCTCCAGGGCGAGGTTCAATGCCACGTTGGCCAGCGCCACCACCGTCATCAGCGCGAAGCCCAGCCGCAGCTGGGCCCGCGGCGGCATCCGGCCGGCCAAGCGGCCGGACAGCCAGGCGCCAGCCATGATCCCCGCCACGCTGGCCGCGAAGAACCAGAAGAACTCGGTCGGCGCCAGGCCGAGGTGCGTGCCGAGGAAGGCGGGCGCGGCAAGCACGTACAGGAACATGCCGTTGAAGGGCACGGCGCCGGCCAGCACCAGCAGCAGGAAGCGCGGGCTGCGCACCAGCGCGCCGTAGCCCTCGAGCAGCGGCGCGGCAGCGAAGGGCTGGCGCTGGTCCACCGGCAGCGACTCGGGCAGCCGCGCCCACATCAGCAGCGCCAGCGCCGCCGACAGCGCCGCGAGGAACCAGAAGATCGCGCTCCAGCCGGCGGCCGCGAACAGCAGGCCGCCGACCAGGGGCGCGACCGCCGGAGCGACGCCGAAGAAGATCGTGACCTGCGACATCACGCGCTGGGCGTCCTGCGGCGCGAACAGGTCGCGGATGATGGCGCGCGACACCACCATGCCCGCGCCTGCCGACAGACCCTGCAGTGCGCGCATCACCAGCAGCGTGCCGATGTCCTGCGCCAGCGCACAGCCGGCCGAGGCCAGCGCGAACAGGCCCAGGTTGACCAGCACGACGGGCCGGCGGCCGAAGCTGTCGGCCAGCGCCCCGTGAAACAGGTTCATCACCGCGAACGCGGCCAGGTAGGTCGCCAGCGTCTGCTGCATCTGCACCGGGGTGGCGCCGATGGCGGCGCCGATGCCCTCGAACGCGGGCAGGTAGGTGTCGACGGCGAACGGGCCGATCGACCCCAGCCCGGCCAGCAGCAGGGCCAGCGCCCAGCGCCTGCCGCGCCAATCGGTCGGTGCGGGGTGGGTCGTCGGCAAGCGGGGCCTTGTGGGTGGAGCGGGTGGCGGCGTCACGCCGGCTGCGGCGCCGGGCCGTGGCGCGCGCGGACTCACGGGGGCCGGGCGCACCGCGGAAAAATGTGTGAAGCAGGCCGATAGGCCGGATTCTGTGCGGCCGGCCCCTCGCAGGGCCGGCCGTGACCGCCATTCGTCTGGGCCGGGGGTCGCCCACCCGGCTCGGTGCCACCTACCCGCCGGCTCCGCGGGACGCCTCATCGCCGGCCTATTCGGTGTTGCTGCGCGTAGAGATTGCCCGTTTCACCCGAAGCGTGACTCGGCCCCGCCTCGACTCGTCTCTGTTGCTCTGATCCTCGGCTCGCGCCGGACAGCCGTTAGCTGCTACGCCACCCTGTGCAGTCCGGACCTTCCTCCCGTGCCGGGTTTCCCCGCTCGCACCGGCGGCGGTCTGGCCTGCTTCACACTGCGCATTATCGCGCTGCCGCTGCCGCAACACGGGCGTCACAATTGGACGCATGTTGCCCCCGGCACCGCCGCCCGCCAACGAGGCCGAGCGCCTGGAGCGGTTGCGGGCGCTCGCCGTGCTGGACACCGCGCCCGAGCCGTTGTTCGACACGCTGAGCCGGCTCGCGGCCGCGATCTGCGGCACCCCGATCGCGCTGCTGAGCCTGGTGGATGCGTCGCGGCAGTGGTTCAAGGCCAACGTCGGCCTGCCCGGCGTGAGCGAGACGCCGCGCGAGCTC
>Ga0209985_10002324_pt1 | contig 17340 bp, 18 predicted proteins | sample NOAtaG_FD_187305 | JGI IMG/M metagenome (GOLD analysis project Ga0209985, IMG submission 187305) | Freshwater lake microbial communities from Lake Erie, under a cyanobacterial bloom - NOAA_Erie_Diel6S_1000h metaG (SPAdes) (version 2) | ecosystem: Environmental > Aquatic > Freshwater > Lake ...
GTTAGCTCAGTGTTGATAGGACCTCGCAAAAAGTTACTTTTTTGCTTAAGGACTTCTACCTTTGATACTTTTACAGGGTTTGTCAAAGTGTTTGTCATGGTTCAACTATCGAAACTTCGTATATTTTTAGTTTTTGTGCCCCACCATTATACCCCGATAAACCCATCGGAATTAGGATGAACTTTACAAAAATAAAAGGCGGCACATCGTGCCGCCTTTTATTTGTTTTTCGTAATTAGGATAATAAAAGACAGACCAAAGGGTTACCTTTTATTTTGATCCTGAAAAAACTTATTCGCTTTCTTTGGCAAAACCAGCGTAGGCTTCCATGCCATGTTCACCAATATCAAGTCCTTTGAACTCTTCTTCAGCATCGACGCGGATACCACCAGTAATTAGGGAAATCACATACCAAGCGATAAAGCTAAAAGCAACAGTAAAACCACCAACAGCAGCAATACCAATCAATTGATAAAGCAGTTGATCAAAGCCACCGCCGAAGAATAGACCAGCTTTGGGACCAGCACCAGCTTGTAAAATGTAACCACCGCCAATATCAGTTTTTTGTCCAACGGCAAATAAACCAACTGCTAGAGTGCCCCAAATACCGCAGCATAGGTGAACTGAAGTCGCGCCGACAGGATCGTCAATTTTGAGCTTGTCAAAGAAACCAACTGCAAATACAACAATTACGCCGCCGATCGCACCAATAATAATCGAGCTAGGTAAGGTAATCCAAGCACAAGAAGCGGTGACAGAGACTAACCCAGCCAAGATACCGTTAACGATCATGGACAAGTCGGGCTTACCAAGATACAACCAAGCCACAATCGTTGCGGCAATACCACCTGCGGAAGCACCCATGTTAGTCGTCAATGCAATGTGAGCGATCAAACGACCGTCAGCAGCCATGGTCGAACCTGGATTAAACCCAAACCAGCCTAACCATAGAATCAAACAACCTAAAGTTGCAAGACCCATGTTATGTCCAGGAATAGCTCGATTTCCATTTTCGCCGTATCGCCCAATGCGTGGGCCAAGGACGGCTGCGCCAATAAGAGCTGCCCAGCCACCTACAGAGTGAACGACTGTAGAACCAGCAAAATCAAAGAAGCTACCTGTAGTTGCACCTGAAGCGTCCTTCGCTATGTTGGCTAACCAGCCACCGCCCCAGATCCAATGACCTGTGATCGCATAGGCAACACCAACCAAAACAAAGCTAAACAGCAAGAACGAAACAAACTTAATACGCTCAGCGACTGCACCAGAAACAATCGTTGCAGCCGTTCCTGCAAATACTAATTGGAACAAGAACTTAGCTTCTAGAGGTACACCTGTCCAACTAAGACCGGGAAAGTCGCCCTTGTAATCGGCAAGCGTAGCAGGACTGTTGTCTGCACCACTGAGGAAAAATCCTTTCAAGCCAATGAACTGATTTCCGTCACTACTACCGTACATAAATCCAAAGCCGATCGCCCAGTAAGCAATGGTAGCGATCGCAAATACGATTAAGTTTTTGGTGAGAATGTTAACCGCATTTTTGCGGCGACAAAATCCAGACTCCACCAGAGCGAAGCCTGCATTCATGAAAAATACTAGAAATGAAGCAATTACTACCCAAAGAGTATCTAAACCAACTTTGAGAGCAGCAACGTTTGCCTGAACCTTATCAGCAGTTAGGGGCTCAGGAGTAGGAGCAGCAGTTTGAGCAGTGGCTGCATACACCCAAAAAACACCGATTATTGCCGCTAGAGGTATGCAAGCAGTCCAATTCACTGAACTCTTGAGTTTCCTCTTTTGATTTGACTTATAAACCAGCACCTTAAAATTCTCCTCAGCTAAGTAACATACCCATGCAAGTACAAAGAATACATGGATTAATTACACTCATAACAACAGATTCCAGCACCTAGGTTTTGTGTAAGGTTATACAATTTTTATATGCAGCACTTATTTTTTCAAAGGAAAATCAATTGAAAATTTTGAAGGGATAGGCGAACGATCATCTATCTAGCCGTCTGTTCAGGATTTTTGCAGGTTCCATACTCATGTGAAAACCTTGATATAAAATAGTCGGCGCATTGCTACGCCGCCATCAATAATTCTAGCCTAAGATTTTTTTGAGGGAGTATTTTATCTATTTTTCGACCGCACTTTGATTGACGAATACACCTGAACCAAACTCACTACCATAACCCTCTTCACCATGAACAGTTAAATCAATACCTTGCTCTTCGATGGAAGAGGCAACTCTAAGATCCATAAATAGTTTTAAGACTTGCAAAATAATGAATGTAGCTATGCCTGCAAACACATAGGTAAAGGCAACACCTTCAAATTGCTTCCAAATTAATAAAGGGTTACCATCCAAAAGCCCAAGGTTAGCGTCTCCTCCAAAAGCAGCTTTGGTAGCAAATACACCTGTTAACATTGCACCAATAGTTCCGCCAACACCATGAACAGAGAAAGTATCGAGAGAATCATCAAACTTGAATTTAGCCCGTAAACTCACAGCAACAAAACAGCATACCGCCGTAATTGAGCCAATCAAAATCGCGCCAATTGGCGTAACAAATCCTGCTGCTGGAGTAATACCCACTAGACCAGCTAAAAATCCACTAGCAATACCAACAGCAGTTGGCTTACCACGGAGTACCCACTCAAACAATAGCCAAGTCAAACCACCAGAAGAGGTTGACACAGTAGTTGATACAAATGCAACAGCCGCAAGCGGACCAGCAGCTAGAGCACTTCCAGCATTAAACCCAAACCAGCCAAACCACAGAAGACCAATTCCTAAAAGCATGTATGGCACATTGTGGGGCGTATGTGGTCTAGTCGCAAAATCTTTACGAGATCCAACTACTAAAACAGCTACAACTGCGGCAACTCCAGAACTGATGTGAACGACAGTCCCGCCAGCAAAGTCTAAAGCGCCAAGCTCCTGCAAAAAGCCCCGTCCCCATACCATGTGCGCGAGGGGCGAGTAAACGAAGGTTGACCAAAGAAGGATGAACCAAAAATAAGCCTTAAAGCTCATCCGTTCGACGATCGCACCAGAAATCAGCGCAGGTGTAATAATCGCAAACATCATCTGGTAAACCATGAACACGGCATGGGGAATCGTACCTGCGTAGCCAACAGGATCGGGCGCATCAAATTTGACCCCATTGAGAAATACCCAATCAAGCCCGCCAATAAATTTTTCCATCCCTTGACCAAACTCAGGAGCCTTGATTGCCACATCAAAAGCTAGGCTATAGCCCCACAAAACCCAAGTAACACCAACAACAGCCATGAGCAATAAGCTCATCATCATTGTGTTCAACACGTTGCGGGTTCTGACTAAACCGCCGTAAAAAAAGGCAAGCCCAGGAGTCATCAGCAATACAAGAGCCGCCGCTACCAACATAAATGCAGTATCACCAGAGTTAATTGGCGAAGCAGATGGAGCTGGTGCGAGCAGCTTGTCGAGAGCTTCCTTTTGCTCTTTGGTTAGAGTTACTACGTCACTACTTGTTGGAGCCGTAGGCGTAGGCGCAACACTGGGAGAGGTCGTAGGCGAAGGAGAAGGACTCGCTGTAGCCTCAGGCGTGATTGTCGTTGGGCTAGCTGTTGGAGAAGGAGAAGTAGTTGCTTGCGCCCAAGTCTGACCTGTAAAAGGAAAACTCACCAACCACATAACTAGCAACGAACTCAGTAGAAATTTTTTGATCACAGACTCTATCCTTTCGCAAAATTTTCTTATCATCTAAAATAAGGCGGCATGTGTTTAGATCAGCGCCTATTTAAATAGCACCTCAATAACTAAAAGGCTAAAAAATCACAGAACTCATAGCCTTGCACTGATGATTACCATAGAGAAATTATTTAAAGATGATTTCATCAACTTATTAAGACATTAATTTGTATTAAAAATCACATTTGTTCCTGTTGAGGCTTTAATGTCAAATAATTTCTCATAAAAATCATCAATGCAAGGGTGAAACACGAAATTTAATGGCAGTTTAATGGCGGTAATTTAGAGTTAGATCAGGATTTAGATTTAAGTATTAATGCTGAACCCGAAAGGATGACTTCACTCCATCTTTTGCGAATTCGATCACTAGCTTAAAAGCGGCTGTGCTAGAGTTGGTTTACTTTTAGATATATTCCTTACACACCTCACTTTTCAGGAAGTTGACATGGCAAAAGGCGGATTTGTACTTGGTACAACAGCAGCATTAGCTGCGGCTGTGGCAGTTGTTGGTTTTCAGCTAGCAAACCCTAGCATCGCCGCATTTCGAGACAGCCCCAAAGAAATAGTTGATGAAGCTTGGCAGCTTATCAATCGAGAATATGTTGATGGGGCGTTTAACAAAGTTGACTGGCGGCAAGTCAGACGACAATATGTCGAAAATCGTGATTATTCTTCTAAGGCTGAAGCTTATCGCTCAGTTCGAGAAATGCTTAAACTTCTCGACGATCCATATACTCGCTTTATGGACCCTGAGCAGTTTAAGAGTATGCAAATTGATACTTCGGGAGAACTCACAGGGGTGGGGATCCAGCTTGGGATGGATGATGCAACCAAGCAACTAACGGTTGTTGCCCCAATCGAAGATTCGCCTGCATTTCGTGCGGGAGTTTTGACAAAAGACATTATTACTTCGATCGCTAATAAGTCTACTGAAGGCATGGATATTAACCAAGCCGTTGCCCTAATCCGTGGACCAGCTGGGACAAAGGTTAAATTGGGGATCAAGCGTGGTGAGAAGCAATTTGAGATTGAGCTAGAACGCGCCAAGATTGAGATCCATCCAGTCAAAGCCGAGCTTCGTGATACCAATATCGGCAAAGTAGGCTACATCAGCTTGCGTCAGTTCAATGGCAATGCAGCAAGCGATATGCGTAAAGCGATCCAAGACCATGTAAGTAAGGGTGCAGTTGGATTTATATTAGATTTGCGCTCAAACCCTGGTGGATTACTTTATTCCAGTGCCGAAATTGCACGGATGTGGCTCGATAATGCCACCATTGTTTCCACAATTGATCGCAAAGGTGAAAGCGAACGCCTAACGGCTAACCGTCAAGCTATTACCAATAAGCCACTTGTGGTTTTAGTTGATGGTGGATCGGCTAGTGCTAGTGAAATCCTATCTGGTGCTTTGCAAGATAATAAACGAGCTGTGATTGTCGGTACTAAAACCTTTGGCAAGGGACTAGTCCAGTCAGTGCATTCCCTGAGTGACGGTTCGGGCATGGCGGTAACGATCGCTAAGTACTACACCCCCAGCGGACGTGATATCAATCATTTTGGTATCATTCCTGACCGTATAGTCGAACTAACCAAAGAAGATCTCGAAAAGCTGAATAAAAATCGTGATCTTGTCGGCACAAGCTCTGATCCACAGTTTGCCAAAGCGATCGATATTTTATCGACTGAGCTTAAAAATGTAAGCTCTCGCTAAATTCAAAACAAAAACAAAAAGGGATGTGGCGCTTTGCGCCACATCCCTTTTTGTTTTTGTTGCGGCTCGAAGCGCCGCGACTACCTTTTGGTTTTTAAGATATAAATCAAAAAGGCGGACAAAGTTCGCCTTTTTGATTTTTTTGATTAGGAATCCATATGACGTGTTAGTACTGCTTCCATGGTGCTTTCAAGATTTTGACCCGCAATAATGCCACTAGTTAGAGAGTAAATATTATTATCTCGACGGTAAAGCGTTTGAAAACCTGTGCGCATTTTTTTGTCGCCCATTACCCAGTAACGCTGAATAATGGAATCTGGACCAATGATGCCTTCCCCTTCAACTTTACCCAGAGAGCTATCATCAACAACAAATGTAAAACGGCGCTCGTCTGAGTCAATTCTGCCTTTGTAAGCCATGGTTAATTCTTCGCGATCTGTATTGGGGAAAGTCAGCTTCGTAACCATTGTGAACCAAAAGTTATCCCTTGACCAACCTACCAAAGTTCTACCCTTGACTTGAATTGGCATCGAATCTCTGTCTATCCAATTGCCTTCGATAGTCCATTTACCAGGTTGCACTAAAAAGGTATGCGCCACAATTTTTGTCGCTCTGTTTTGTTGCTCGGCATGTTTAATCTTAATTATATAGCGTTATTACCAATCGCCATATGCTCCCAAAACTAAGGTCAGCACTTCGCAACTGACTTTGCTCAATTTACTAAACCCGATCGCAGAGCTACAACTGCTGCTTGTACGCGATCGTCAACAGATAATTTGTTCATGATGCCCCGCACATGAGTTTTAATGGTGTTGGGACTGAGGTATAGCACTTTTGCAATCTCGGGATTACTTTTACCTTCAACAATTAATTTCAGCACCTCTAATTCTCGTTGTGATAGATGTGAATTATTTTCAGGTTGTGTTGGTGGCTTGAGATGATCCATTACTTTGCGAGCAACTTGAGGATCGAGATAAGTAGCGCCATCCATAGCGGCTACAAAAGCTGCTAAAAGACTTTCGGTAGAAGTACCTTTAACACAGTAGGCATCGGCTCCACTCGATAGAGCCGCAATAATTTCTGTATCATCTGTATGGGAACTAAGCATCACAATATGAACATTAGGTGATGCTGCCTTAATTCTTTGGGTTGCCGAAATTCCATCAAGTCTTGGCATCCCAATGTCCATCACGATAATATCAGGGCGTAGTTCCTGAGCCATTTTTACGCCGATATAGCCATCTTCTGCGATGCCTATTACAGCGATGTTTGGCTGTTGAGAAAGGGATTGCTCTAGTCCGAGTTGGATAAGTGGATCGTCTTCTACAATTAGGACTTTTATAGGTTTCGATGTTGTGGCAACAGTCATAAGTCTAAATTTCTCTAAATTTAGTTTGATTGACTTGATTATATAGTAAAAAGAGAAGTGAGAGCGCGAAGCGTGTACTTCTCTTCATCGAATTACAATAATTTAAAATTACCAAGGTATATAGAATGAGTGCTATCAATTTGGAGAAAATCGATCAACTAACTAGTGAAGGATACATCACCAAACGTCCTCATTCTAGCGGTGATTTGTTCATTTACAACTACACGGCTAAGGCTCAATATGATCGCTTATGGACTCCTGAAACCATGCAATGTCGTGGCTTAATCCTCGATCGCAATGGTAATATAGCAGCTCGACCTTTAGCGAAATTCTTTAACCTCCAAGAATATAAAGAAGCTCTTCCTTTAGAACCTTTTGATGTCTATGAAAAGCTGGATGGTTCTCTTGGGATTTTGTATTGGCATCAAGCCCAGCCTTATATCGCTTCTAGAGGCAGCTTTAACTCCGATCAAGCTATTAAAGCCAATCAAATCTTGATGTCGATTTATCCAGAAGCAATTCCATTACTGGATCGATCGCTAACCTATTTATTTGAGATTGTCTATCCAGCGAATCGGATTGTTGTTGATTATGGAGAGTTTGAAGGTTTAGTATTATTGGCGGTAATTGAAACGGAATCGGGAATAGAACATACAATTGAATCCTTTACACATTTGGGGTTCCCGATCGCTAAAAAATATGATGGATTAAAAGATTTAGAAGCGATTACTAATCTCAATGAGCAGAATCAAGAGGGCTTTGTAATTCGCTTTGAAAGTGGATTGAGACTTAAATTTAAGTTTGCTGATTATGTGAAATTACATCGTGTACTTACTCAAGTTACTAGCAAAGTGATTTGGGAGATGTTGCGTGATCAAACTCCTTTTGAGGATATCTTAGAGCGGGTTCCAGATGAGTTTTACAATTGGGTAAAACAGACTAAGGCTAATCTGATTGCGCAATATCAACAAATTGAAGAGACTGCTAAGGCTGACTTTGAGAGGATTATCGCAGTTGTCGATCGCAGCGATCGCAAAGAAATGGCAAAACATATCTTAACTTGCCAAAATCACACGATTTTATTCTCTCTTCTAGATGGGAAAGACTACAGTGACTATATTTGGCGAAGTATTAAACCTGCCCATGAAAAACCCTTTATGGATAATGACGAGAGTTAAGGACATTTCTCCTAAAGGATATCCCATCGTATAGATATAAGTCGGACTTACCCCCTTTAATTCCCCCTTGCAAAGGGGGAAAACTAGAGATCTTGTTCCCTCTCCTTTGCAAGGGGAGGGTTAGGGAGGGGTAAATTTAAAATAATAAATCACCTAAAATCATTGCGGCGGGCTTCGCCCGCCGCAATGATTTTTTATTTTACAATTTGGAGCTTGTTGACTCTCAGTGTAAATTTACCGCCACTACTACCGCCAAACGACGAAACTCTCACAATATAATTTCCTGATTGACGCACTTTAAAAAAGATGAGGGAATTGGTATTGTCACCAACAGAATCATCATTTTCGGCGACAACTTCGCCAGCACTATCTAACAGACTCAAGACTGTATCAAAGCCCCCAGAATTTACCGAAATTTCCAAACGCTCATCTTTTTGGACAGTGATTGCATAGTCACGCGCAAACCCTTTCTGCCCTGTCGGAATATCTCTGTCGGTGAGAATATCGTTAACATCTACACCACTGGTGATCGCAGTTGGCTTATAGATGGAGGTACGTACCTGAGCTAACGACATAGGTGAAAAACTAGCTAAACCGATCGCGATCGCACCTACACCTGAAGCAAATTTCGATAAAATCAAAGCCAAACTTTTTATAAGAGACTCGCTTTGCGAGGTTCCTACAGAAAGTTTTGTGCTTCGATTGTTCATGGCTTGCTGTATGTGTTCAGGAGGATGATAGTCAAACAAAATTAGATGCTTCACGAAACTTCTTTTAATTCAGCGAATTTCAATTGTAACTGAGTAGATTCTATTGTGGGATTAGCTGAACTATTAGGAAATGGGATCTCTTTGATTGATGGAGTTTTGATAGTTGGCACAATTTGGATTTTGCCATAAAACTCAGCTTGAAACAATTCCACTTTTGATTGTGAAGACATTAGTAATAAGCCCCAAAATACGCCCACACGATCGTTAAATACGGCCGCTAGGTCAGATATCTCAATCTCTTCATCGGGATGAAGTAAGAAATAACGCTCAATTTCTTCTACCATTTCCGATAAATTTTCTTTATGAGCTAGCTGGGCGATCGCTTTCATGGCTGCCTTGCGGGCAACTTTACCTTGGCTAGGGCGCTTGGTGGGCTTACTAGTCTTGCGATCAACTACCTCTGCGATCGCCTCAATCTGGGCAATTAACTCTTCTAGGGTGATTCGTCTTGCTTTTGGAGGCAAAGCTACAGGCAAGCGGCGCAACCGTTTATCAAAGTCCGTTGGTAAACGCAACGCATCTGCTACAAGCTCTGATTCTTCTCCTAGTTCATCATCAGCAACTTCTTGTTCGTAGACAGCTTGACTATCCGATAGTGAGTTGGCTTTGAGCAGTACCAGCATTGATGCATAGAGCATCGCCTGACCCGAATCGTATAAATCACGGCGATCGCTAACAATTAACCGCGACAAAAAGCGATCGACGACATCGATCACCTGCACATCCCAAGGATCAATCTCGCCTCGTTCTGCAAGATCGATCAGGAGGGCTATGGCATCTTTGGTAACTGATTCTGCGATCGATAAAGGCATGGAGCTTACGAGAAGCGGATGTTTAAAAATATCATCGATTGCGGTTAAATGGTCAGAAAATCTGATTTTGTATAAAATAAAAGGCGCTAATGCGCCCCATATTTTAGTTTTTAGACTTGTCTTCGTCGATCTCAACATCGATCGCTGAGGCTGAAACTAGGCGCTTACGTTCTTCAATCTCAACACTCAAATTCTGCACAGTTTCTTGCAAATTCTGGATCTGGACATTTTTATTTCGCATATCAATAGATTTTTGCAATCCAGACCAGACACTAAATATCCAAGCTAAAACCGCACCTAGTCCCATCGCCAAGATCAGTTCAACAGAGATTGGCGCGGCAACTTGAAGCTGAGGGATGATTTGGATGGTTGCTGGGGAGGTGTTTTGTAAGGAAAACAATACTAATGCAAGAGCAACGATAAAAAAGACAACAAAATTAAGCTGGCGCACAGTAGACCTCGTTTCTAAATTCTTAGCTAATGGTTTATCAAAAAATGCTCATAATGTCTACAAATTAGGACTTACGCAAAAGAACGAGCCGTAGGGGCAATTCATGAATTGCCCCTACGGCAAAATGAGGCTTTCAGGGCATTTTTGCGTAAGTCCTACAAATAAAAGAGAGAGTGGACGCAAAGCGTCCACTCTCTCTTTTATTTTTGTAAATTAAGCTTTGATAGCAGTTTTACGGACACCTGATATTTTGGAATTATTGTGCTTAATCTCTTCTTCAGTCAGAGGCACAATATCAATGTGGTTAAATAAGGTTGTTACAAAGGTGAATAGTAAGAAAGGCAGAGAAGTTACCACGATTAAACCCACCGCACCAAAGGAGTAAATCGGCTTACTCATTAGCGAAAGTGCCGATGCTAAAGCCAGAAAAATTACACCTAACCAGACAATTACCTGACCCAAAATATCGCTGAGGGTAAGGGTACAAACAAAGCGGTATTTACCAATGTCATTCATCATAATTAGACCTATCAGGATATTTTTTAAAGTTTTTTAATTAATTAATTTATTTTGTTAGGGTTCTGCAATTTAGTAAAGAAGCAGTTTTTTTATGGTGCGGCTTGCCGCGCCATAAAAAAACTGCTTCTTTATTTGAATGTTAGATCCTTAGCTCTCAGTATACGAACCGTACTTAAATTTTAGGGTTACGTTTTATTGAGAAAGCTAACCTAATCCCCTATTAATTAACCAAAATTGAGAAGGTTTGCTTAGCAAGCTTTCTCAATTTTGGTTAAAAAATTATGTGGGATGAAATTGCGATCGCTATTTCACAAGCAACGGGAGAGAGGTTTACCTGCGATCGCCGCCAAGCGCAGTCTGGCGGCTGCATCAATCAGACAACACGAATATCCGATGGTCAGCGCCAATTTTTTGTGAAATCGAATACCGCTAACTGTTTCGATATGTTTGTTGCTGAAGCGATCGCACTGAAGCAAATGTACGCTACCAATACAATCCGCGTACCACAGCCGATCTGTTGGGGTGTCGCCAGTGATGTAGCTTACTTAGTGATGGAAAATCTCGAATTGGGGGGCAAGCAAGACTGGGATGCGATGGGACGAAATCTAGCGGCGATGCATCAGGTCAAGAGCGATCGCGGGTTTGGGTGGGAGCAAAATAATGTGATCGGCTCAACGCCACAAATTAATAATTGGACAAATAGTTGGCTAGATTTCTGGATTGAATATCGGCTTGCTTTTCAAATGAGTTTGGCAAGGCGCAAAGGTTGGCAATCCAATATTCCTGAAGCAAAAATCTATAAGTCCTTGTCAAGATTTTTTGATAATTACCAACCACAGCCTTCAATGGTACATGGCGATCTCTGGGGCGGTAATGCTGCATTTGTGGATGGCGAACCTGTAATTTTTGATCCTGCGCTGTATTTTGGCGATCGCGAAGTCGATCTTGCTATGACCGAATTGTTTGGTGGGTTTCCATCGCAGTTTTATCGCGTTTATCAAGCTGCATATCCGCTAGATTCAGGCTATGAACAACGTAAAACTCTTTACAATCTCTATCACATTCTCAATCATTTCAATCTCTTTGGCGGTGGCTATGGCTCTCAAGCTAATCGTATGATCGAGACTATTTGCAAATAAAAAAGGGCGCTTCGCGCCCTTTTTTATTTGCTGTTTTAAGCTGTTGTTGCTTGCTCGACATCGCTTTCGATAAGAGGCGATCGCAAACATAGATAAATTAAGGCTCCAACTAGTGGAATAAGAGCAATAAATGAAAAAAAGCGATCGTCAGTCATACCGCGTCTATCCATATCGTCACTGAGCAACCAAGGGAACATCAGCGACAAAATACAAAAATCTAAACTCATCACATGGATAAATCGGCTGGTTTGCCATTGCTGGATAAAATCAGCCCAATTACCATTAGCGTAACCGTACAGTAAAAAATAAATGGCGATCGCGCTAATCCCAATCCCCGCAAAGCGTGAATCCAAAATCTTCACACTCCAGTTTTTTTTACCGACAAATGTGGGATTTGGCTCTCGCAAAGCAAAATAAGGCAACAGTGCAAATGCACCTAAAAAGAATGAAAGCCCTGCAAACGGCCAAGCTGGTATTTTCTGTCCTTGTCCATCGCTAGCCAGCATACAAGCATAAATGCAAGGAAAAACACCCATCAAATTAAAAAGCGCCACAATATAAGCATTAGTACCTTGCCAATCACCTGCAATCAGTTTCTGGATCAGGGTTATGGTGTCAGGGCGATCGGGTGGAGCAAAAATGAATGCATAAACCACAAATAAAATCCAAATTAACCAGAATCCAAGATTATTAGGCATAGATAATTATTCAAAAAGCTAAGAAAACGATGATAGTACAATAGTCAGCATAGATCTGCGATGCTGAGAACAAGCATCTTCATTACTAATTTATCAAATCAGGCTATGGACGATCGCACTGAAATATTACGGCTGCTCATGAAGCAAGTTGGTATATCTAGTTTTCAAATACTAAGTGAGCGCACAGGTATATCACGGCGGGCGATCGATACGCTGCGCAAGAGAAATGCGGCGACTTTAAGATATGCCGATTTAGCGAAGTTAGCGGAAGTACTCCAAATTGAAGTAACAGAAGTGATTGCTAAGTTTATCAGCGATTCAAATAATCCAGAGTCTCCAATTTCAGAGATTGCTGCCTTGCGCGAAGAATATCAACGTTTGCAGCAAAAACTTGAGTTGCAAAAATTTGAGTTGCGATCGCAGTTTGAGCGCGAAACTATTCAACAATTGGAATCTCTAATTTTGCAATTACCATCAGCGGCATATGCTGCTCAGCAAAACCCTAATATGCTAGCGAAAAATATTCTGCCTCTATTACGTCCTATAGATGCACTTTTGCAAAAATGGGGGATTACTGCGATCGGTTCGGTTGGGAAAGAAGTTAATTTTGATTCTCAGAAGCATCAATTAATGGAAGGAAGTGATGAGATTAAAGAAGGAGATATTGCGATCGTGAGGTATGTTGGTTATATGCAGGGCGAAAAGTTGTTGTATCGGGCGAGAGTTTCTATCGCAATTTAAATAATCGCGATAAAGGTCTGAAGGTGAGTTGGATGGAAATAGCCGATCGCCTTTTGTCATCATCAAGCGCGATCGCTAAATATTCCTTAGTATTCTCGAATGATAAATACTGGTGTACTGGACTTAGGTTGATTTTGCTTTTGTATACGGATTAGGCGATCGCTAAGTTCTGTTGTCTGAGATTGCAAAAAGTCATTGATAAATTTGGCTTGTCCCTGATAGTCACGATCATCTTTACAGATAATGATGCCACTATGATTCGTGCTGATGCGATGTAAATCGATAAAATCATCACGATTAAAAGTTATAAGAATTCGATTTTGATTTGTAGCGAATCTTAGAACTTCAGGATCGGGAATACTTTGATTTGCTTGTCCTGCTTCGTAGGAGGTAAGTACATCATGACCATAATCGCGCAGGATTTGCACAATATCGATCGCAAAGTTTTCGTTGGAATAGAATCTAGCCAATGATCGCTTCCTCTTGCTCGTACTGATGAGAGGCGATCGCGCGATCGATTTCTTCTTGATGTGTAGTGTAATAGAATCGAGCGTTGCTCAAGTCGTCTGTGGTTAATGAGGGGAAGTTTCGTAAAAGCTCTGGGGTGTCGGCTCCTTGTTGTTGTAGTGAGATAATTGTCCAAACGGGGATGCGGGTATTACGGATTCTTGCATGACCTCCACATACACCAATAGTTTTCTGGATTGCGCGAGATTTTAATTTTTCTTGCAATAGGGCATATTCATCTGGTGCAAGGGATTCGATGACTTGGGCTAGGGATTCTACTAGTTTTGTATTCATAGCTTGAAATCTATGCTCTCAGATTGATCTCATGTGTTAGTTTAGCTGATGATCGCCTTTTGCCATCATCAGGCGCGATCGCTAACAGAGCCTTGCAAACAAAAACAATCGCCTCAAACATCAAAAGTTGGGTAAGTCAGAAATTCTGTCTGCTAATTAGCATTTTGAGATAGAGACTTAACTTTTTCATAAAGTCTTATCAAGTGGTGAATATGAATATCAACTAATGGCTCATACATAAAAGAATTGATATGTATATTCTCTGGAGTCATTAAAATAACCTGTCCTAAGGTTTGCTTGATATCTGGAGACATAGTATTTTGTCTACTAAGCCTATCAAATAATTTTCCAGTCTGTGTACCATTAATTGGTGAGCTATCTGTAACTTGAGACCACATAAACTCTTCAGATTTTAAACGTATAGCAATTGATAGAGCGACTTTATTTGCTAAACATATTTCATCTATGTCAACTTGATTGTATAAACTATCTGCAACTTCATAAATTAAGTCTACTACTAAGCCATTCTTATTGATTGACGAATCTAGCGATGCATTATGGATAACTGTACTTATTATAAACTCTAACTCAGATACATTAATACTGTGTGTATCATGTTTGATATGAAGCATTGAAGTAAGCTTTTTATAGTAATCACATGATGTACTATCCTTGTACTCAATTAAGTTTCTTGCAAAAGGGATCATTGCAAGAAGCATGATTTTGTTATTACTAAATTTAGATTTCCATAAATCAAATGGACTTGATATATTTTTATCACCTCCACGTAGAAGATTTATAGAGCTGCCATTTTTACAAGCTACAAATGAATTTTCCCACTTCGCAGTGTCAAGTACGCGACTTTGGAATGTTCTATAAAAATCAAAGTTGTGAGTTAACACTACAAGATTAAATAGTGGTTCCTCAGTCATTTCTTTTAAATATTCTATAATTGCGTACTTATTTTTGTAATCAAAAGAATCTGCAATATCATCAATGACGATTAGTGTCTTTTGGTTTTTAATTTGTCTTGCTTTAAACTCAAAAATGATATAAAGCAAGTACATTGCTCTACGCTCACCTACTGATAAAACATCAAGAGAGTTGAGTTGTCCCCGATCGAACTTAATTCTCTCTTCATTTTCGCCTTGAAATGTAAATACAATATTAGGTGCAGCAGTAGTAGTGCCTAGAATTTCATTAATATGATTTTCAATTTCTAGAGAAAAAGGAACTTCAAATCTATCCTTGAATACCTTTTGAGCTTCATACCACAAAGTTTCTTCTAAGTGAGCTTCTTCTTCTATTGCTTTTAATTCTTCCTTATTTTGATTAAAAAGATTTAAAAGAGATATAAACAAATTATTGGTTTTATTAAAATAAGATTTCCATAGTCTTTGTTTAAATTTACTAATGTTTGACAATTCAGTAGCAACTTCAGGATATTCTTCAAGTAAATCTTGAAAAGACTTAACAGATGAAACTCCACCAATTAGTTTTTGGGAAATACTTCTTAAAATTGCATCGGTCAAAATGCGGTTTTTTTCATTCTCTATTACATTACTAAATGTCTTATGTGTTTTAATAGCTCTTCGACGACCATTTAGTAATACTTTATGCTGAGCTTTAAAGAAATTTTCTTTCTCAAGCACACTTGATATTGAATTAGCATTAGTGGGATTAAAAATCCCCTTCTTGAACAAGGGTGACTCTTTAATTAGTTTGTTATATCGATCAGTATACTCACGTATATTCTGTATAACCTCTGGAGAGTCAAGTAATTCTAATACTTTCGGATCAAAAACCTGCTTATACTTTATGCGTGAGTATTTATCAGTATCGATGTTTTGTGTGTCAAATTGTTGTAACTTCTCTATCACCTCATATATATTGGAGCATTGAAAATCATCTTTTATTTGACTCTCAATATCATCTTTTTTAATTCCTGAAAGCTTATTCAATTCAACAACAAGTTTTTTCTTGGCATCAACCAGTAACCTGTAAATATTATCGTATCGGTTTTTCTTCTCAGAGTTAACTAAAAGAGTAGATATATTCTTAGCTTCAAAGGCATCATTAAAAGGTTCAACTACTAGTATTTCTTCTTTGTTAATATCTGTTCCATCTACTTTTATGTTATATGTAGATTCTCTCTTATATATTTTTTCTTCTGGTTCCAAACCATTAGAAATTCGCAATAACGTCTTTGCAAAAGATGTTTTCATAACTCCATTTGGAGCGTAAATTAAGATTGAATTCTTTTCATTAAAATCAAAAGTATGATCAAATGATTGTATTCCGTAGCAGTTCTGTAATTGTACTAATAGTGAGTTCATTGATGGTAATGTCTTACTTTTGTTGATAACAGATTAACTTGTTTCTAGTTTATCTGTTATCTGATAATATCCTAATTTCAGCAGAAAACGGCATAAAAGTTTAATTTTAGCGAATCAAATTATTGGGCTACCGAAAATCATTAGATTTTCATAAATAATAGGTTATGATTTTACCCACAATTGAGAAAAATATGCCTGAAACAGTTACTTTACAAATACCCGAAGCATTGTACCAACGCCTAACGATGCAATACTATATGACTCACTTATACTAGAAAAAAGTGTTAGAGAACTACTCAAATGCCAGAACTACTTAGAAGAATCACCATCAACCCCAAACAATGCGGCGGTCGTCCCTGCATTCGTGGTATGAGAATTCGCGTCTCAGACGTTCTCGATTTATTTGTGGCAGGACTAAGTGCCGAAGAGATTTTAGAAGAAATGCCCGATCTAGAAAGAGATGACCTAAAAGCAGCACTAGCCTATGCATCCCGTAAACTCAACCATCCCGTATTAGTCGCATGACCATCTGGATTGATGCCCATTTATCACCAGCGATCGCTCCTTGGATCTCTAGAACCTTTGGCATAAGTGTCTTCGCTTTACGAGATCTGGGTTTAAGAGATGCCGAAGATCCTGAAATCTTTGAAGCAGGTAAAGCTCAAAAAATTATTTTTATGACCAAAGATAGTGATTTTGTCGATCTAGTTGAACGTCTCGGATCGCCACCACAAATTATTTGGTTGACGTTCGGCAATACTTCCAATGCCCAATTGAAAGAGATTCTAACTGCTACTTTACCTAGAGCATTAGAAATTCTAGCTACAGGTGAATCATTAGTAGAAATTAGCGGAAATTAAATTTAACGTTATTGAGAAAGAGTATGGCTGAAACAGTTGTTTTGCAAATACCAGAAGCATTGTACCAACGCCTAGCGATCGCATCAGGAGCAACTCAGCGATCGCTAGAAGACATGATTTTACAAGCCTTACAAATCGGTAGCCCACCAACATGGAAAGACGTACCCGAAGAATTTCAAACCGACCTTGCCAGCTTAGATCGACTTGATGACGATT
>Ga0209985_10002328_pt1 | contig 17312 bp, 11 predicted proteins | sample NOAtaG_FD_187305 | JGI IMG/M metagenome (GOLD analysis project Ga0209985, IMG submission 187305) | Freshwater lake microbial communities from Lake Erie, under a cyanobacterial bloom - NOAA_Erie_Diel6S_1000h metaG (SPAdes) (version 2) | ecosystem: Environmental > Aquatic > Freshwater > Lake ...
TTTGCTACCTTTCCGCGCATGATGTTCTCCGCAACCATCGCGCTCGCCGTCACCCTGCTCGGCGCGCCCCAATCCACACCCGCGCCCACACCCGCGTCCACACCCGCGCCCGCACCCGCCGCCCCCGCTGCGAAGCCCGCGCCCCGCGCTCCAGCCCAGCCCGATCAGGCGCTCGCGCCGCTCGCGTTCCTCGAGGGCCACTGGCTCACGACGCTCCCCAACGGCATGGTCAGCGAGGAATCGTGGCTTCCCGTCCGCGGCAAGTCGATGCTCGGCACCTTCCGCCAGACGCGGCCCGACGGAAACCCCGCCTTCTTCGAGTTCACGCAGATCGTGTCGACCGACAAGGGCATCGTGCTGCGTCAGGTGCATGTGCACTCGCGCTTCGAGACCGACGATCGCCGCAAGGAACCCATGTTCCTCAAGCTCGCGAAGGCCGAGAACGGCTCGGCGACCTTCGTGCCGATCGCGGACGGCGAGTTCGGCGAAGGAACGAGCTCGCACGCGGGCGACCTCGCCAGCGTGACCTATGCGGTGGCCAAGGGCGCCGACGGCGCGGACCGCCTCACCCTGCGCATCGAGTCGACGCCGGTGAAGGATCCGAAGAACCCCGACGCGCCCGCGAAGCCGCAGGTGATCGAGATCTCGATGCAGCGCGCCAAGTGAACGATCGGGCCGCATCGCTGCGGAACCCCCCCTCGTTCGGCCGATGAATCGGGCTGACGCAGCCCGTGGAACCAGCATGTCGATCTCGATCCTCATCCTCACGCTGAACGAAGAGACGAACATCGGGGCGTGCCTCGACTCGCTCGCGGGCTTCGACGACATCGTCGTGTTCGACAGCGTCAGCAAGGACAAGACCGTCGAGATCGCCGTGGCGAAGGGTGCGCGCATCGTCGAGCGCCCGTTCGACAACTGGGCCGCCCACCAGAACTGGGCGATGGACAACATCGACTTCAAGCACGGGTGGGTGTTCTATCTCGACGCCGACGAGCGCATGACGCCCGAGCTCCGCGACGAGATCCTCGCGATCGCCCGCGACTCCGCGCGGCCCGAAGTTGCCTACTACTGCGGCAGGAAGAACTTCTTCCTCGGCAAGTGGATCCGCCACGCGATGCCGCCCGGCATGATCATGCGCTTCTTCAAGCCGAAGAAGATCCGCTTCGAGCGGCTCGTGAACCCCGTTCCCGTGATCGACGGACCGCACGGCTACCTCCGCCACTTCTTCGAGCACTACAACTTCTCGAAGGGTCTCACGGAGTGGTTCGACAAGCACAACAAGTACAGCCTGTTCGAGGCGATGGAAGGCATGAAGCTCCGCGAGAAGCCCGTCGGCCTCGGCGCGCTCTTCTCGGGCGACCGCTTCGAGCGGCGCCGCGCGCTCAAGGAACTCAGCTTCCGCATGCCGCTGCGGCCGCTCGTCAAGTTCCTCTACATGTATGTCCTGAAGCTCGGCTTCCTCGACGGACGCGCGGGCTACACCTACTGCAAGCTGCAGTCGATGTACGAGTACATGATCGTCGTCAAGATGCGCGAGCTCGCGCGCAAGGAACGCGGCCTGCCCGTCTGAGCGGCGCGGCCGCGCGGATCAGGCCGCGTTCGGCGGCTTGCCCGCAGCCACATCCTCGAGGATCCTCATCATGCGCAGCGCCAGGTTGGTGCGGTCGTAGTTCTGCGCGCCCTTCAGGCAGCTCGCGCGGAACCGGTCGAGCTCGGTGCGGTCGGAGGAAAGCCGCTGCAGCGCCGCGCAGAGCTGGTCCACGCTCTCGGGCTCGAACGGAATGCCGGCGCCTTCCTCGCGCACGATGTCCGCGCTCTCGCCCTCGACTCCGTGGAGGACCGGCAGGCCCATCCCCATCGACTCGAAGAGCTTCGACGGGATCACCGTCGTGAAGAGATCGGTCTTCTTGAGGTGGATGACGCTGACATCGAGCAGCGACCAGTAGCGCGGCACATCGGCCTTCGGCACGGTGTCGATGAAGATCGCGTTCGAAAGCTTCTTCTCGGCCGCCATCTGCTTGAGCGCATCCTTGCGCGCGCCGTCGCCGAGGAACAGGAAGACAACGCTCGTGTCGCGCAGGCGCTCGGCCGCCGCGACGAGCGTCTCGAGCCCGTGCGCGAGGCCGTGGGTGCCGATGTAGCCCGCGACGAACTTGCCTTCGAGGCCGAGTTTCGCGGTGAGCTCGGGGTCCTTCGCGCGCGGCTTGAACTGCGAGATGTCGACGCCGTTCGTGATCACCTCGATCTTGCGGCCGTCGATGCCGCGCCGCACGAGGATCTCCTTGAAGCTGCGCGTCACCGACACGACGCGCGCGCTCTTCCGATAGAGGAACAGCTCGACCGCCTCGAGGAAGCGGATCGCGCGCTCGTTCTTCATCGCGCCGACGGCCTTGATCGATTCCGGCCACAGGTCGCGGAGCTCGAAGATGTACGGACGGAACTTGGTGCGGCTGACGGCGTAGGCGGCGCAGGCGGTGAAGAACTGCGGGCTCGTGCCGACGATGACATCGACCTTCCGCACGAAGAAGCTCGCGATGAACGCCGAGAGCATGTAGCTCTGGTAGTCGAGCACGCGGCGCAGGAAGCCCTCGTTCGCCGTGATGTAGCTCCACACGCGGATGACGCGGATGCCTTCGATGGTCTCGCTCTGCCACAGCTTGTTGCGGTAGCCGTCGAAGACCTTCCCCTTCGGGAAGTTCGGCGCGCAGGTGATCACCGTGACCTTGTGACCGGCCTTCACCCACTCGCGGCAATGCTCGAAGGTACGGCTTGCGGGCGCGTTCACTTCGGGCGGGAAGTTGTCGGTGAGGAAGAGGAGGTGCACGGCGACCACGAGATGTCGATGACCGGAGCCGCGCCTAGGAAGCGCGCGACGGCCTTCGAATTCGGTTCGGCGCACCCGAACCTCGGATGATATTTCGACCGAGTTACCCGCCACTCTGCACCCTCAGCCGTCAAAATCAGGTTGAGAAGTCCATTGGAAGCCCGGACCGAGCCGCCGGCCGCGTCGATCTCGACCTCGAAGCCGGGGGCAAAGTGCCAATGTGACTCAGCCGAGCGCCACGCACCCACCGTATCCCGGACGGCCAGCCGGCCGTCCTTGCCGAGGACGAGTTCCCGCGAGTGGGTCGACCCGTCGGGCAGCCTGAGGAATCCGTCATGGGTGCCTTGGACGCGGCAGGCCTGGTCGTCGGCGGCGACGGAGACGCCCGAAATGCGGGCGCGGCGGGCCACGCGGAAGCCGCCCCAGACCTCGGAGCTGTCCGCGCCGCCGATCGTGACCGTGTTGTGGGCGGCCGACCCGCGCTGGCGGAGCCGCTCGGGCCCGACGCCGTACTGCGAGATCCCGGAGTTCACGAGGACGCGGCGGCCGCCGATCGAGAGTTCGAAGGAAAGGGTGTCCGCGTGCGCGTGCCCGGGCAGGTAGTCGGGTCCGATGTCGCCGACATCGACGATCGCCACGGCGTCGCCGGCCTCGAGCCGCGCCATGCCGCTGTGGGCGAAGTGCGCGACCCGCGGCGCGGAATCGGCGCGTCCGTCCGCGGCAGGCAGCCCGAGCCGCACTGCGTACGCCTCGAGTTCGGCGAGCGTCGGCGCCACGCCTCCCACGCTGTCGTTGAAGAACGAAACCTCGCCGTCCGGATGGCAGACCGCCGCGAGATAGCGGCGCATGGCGGGCAGGCGCTCGCGCAGGTGCTCGAGATCGTCGTCGTCGCAGGCGACGGCGTAGGCGCGCGACGCGTTCAGGAGGTCGAGCATGTCCTCGAGCGCGAGCGCGTGGTACATCGGCGAGCGTTCGAACTGGCCTCCATCCGCGAGGATCTGCTCGGGAATCTCCGCACGGAGGATGCCCTCGCCGAGCTCGAACCAGTCCTCGGCCTCGTCGCCGTCGAAGAAGAGCCCGGCGATCATCAGGGCCTTCGCGTTCACGAACAGGTGGTTCCCGAGCAGATGCCACTCGAGCCGCTTGGTCAAAAAGCGCGCCTGCGCCGCGAGGCTGTCGAGCATGCCGGGCACGGGTTCGTTGCCCGCGCGCAGCCACTTGATCCAGTTCACGATGCGCAGCGAGGTCGGATAGGGCTCCCACGCCGTGCCCTTGCCCGCGGGGCACTCGCGCATCCAGCGCGCGATGAGCGCGCGGTGCCATGCGACGCGCTCGGCGGCGCCAAACGCGCAGAGGTCGTCGAAGTAGTGCTGGTTGTAGCGCCAGAGCTTGGCAAGGTCCTTGCCGTCCCAGCCGTGCGCGTCGAGGTCGCGTTCCTCGTTGAGGAAGCGCATCTGCGTCGGGGCGATCAGGCTCTGCTCGCGACGCGCAGGATCGACCCACCGACCGGTCGGCGTCCGCAGCCGCGGCGCAGGCCGGAGATCGGGCTGGGGCCGCGCCAAGCGGAAGCGCACCCGCCCGTACACCTGCACCGGCTTGAGCCAGCGCACCGTGTTCCAGAGCCGGTATGCCTTCGCGATCGGGTTCATGTCAGGACTCGCGCGCCGCGCGCGGAACCGATGGCTACGCCAGCAGCTTCTCGAGGTGCGCCACGATGCGCTCGCTCGTCTTGCCGTCCCAGAGCGGTGGAATGCCACCCTTCTTCCACTGGCCCGCAAACAGCCGGTCGAGCGCCGGCTTGAGCGCAGCAGGATTCGTTCCGATCAGTTCGTTGGTGCCGAGTTCGATCGTCTCCGGACGCTCGGTGTTGTCGCGCATCGTGAGGCACGGCACGCCCATCACCGTGGTTTCCTCGGTGATTCCGCCCGAATCGGTGATGACCGCCTTCGCGTGCTTCACGAGGTAGTTGAACTCGAGGTACGGCTGCGGATCGACGAGCTTGAGGCTCTCGGGCAGGCCGCCCATGTCGCGCATCGTCTTCGCGGTGCGCGGATGCACGGGGAACACGACGGGTTCGCCGCGCGTCCCGGCGATGATCGCGTCGAGGAGCTTGGTGAAGGTGCTGCCCGAGTCGACATTCGCGGGGCGGTGCATCGTCATCACGAAGTACGACTTCGGCTTGAGGCCGAGCTCATCGAAGAATGCGGGCTTCGAGAGACGGTCCATGTTCGCGCGCAGCGTGTCGATCATGGTGTTGCCGACGAAGAAGATCCGGCCGTCGGACACACCCGCGCCGCGCAGGTTGCGGTTCGCGTGCTCGCTCGTCGTGAAGAAGTAGTTGGTGATCGCGTCGGTCACCATGCGGTTGATCTCCTCGGGCATCGTCCAGTCGCCCGAGCGGATGCCCGCCTCGACATGCGCCACCTTCACCCAGAGCTTCTGCGCCGCGATCGCGCACGCCATCGTGCTCGTCACATCGCCGACGACGAGGCAGAGCGCGGGCTTCTTCTCGAGGAGCAGCTTCTCGTAGCGCGTCATGATCGACGCGGTCTGCTCGGCGTGCGAGCCCGAGCCGACCTCGAGGTTGACATCGGGCGCGGGGATCCCGAGCTGGCGGAAGAAGTCGCCCGACATCTTCTCGTCGTAGTGCTGGCCGGTGTGGACGAGGCGGTAGCGGACCGGGCCGCCCTGCTTCTCGCGCGCCTGGATGGCGTGGATGATCGGCGCGATCTTCATGAAGTTCGGCCGCGCGCCCGCAATGATGTCGACGAGGATCGTGCTCATGCTGTCACCGTGTCTTCCATGAACCTCAGCGGCTGGTGCGCGCGAGATCGGCTGCCGCGATGGTCGCCTCGGCGACCTCGATCAGTTCCTCGAACGGGATCGGCGACGCGCCGCCCGACGCGACCGCGTCGACAAACGCCGCGGCGCAGGCCTTCTGGCCCTTGTCCTGCCGCCAGAGGTTCATCTTCGAGAACTTCGGCCAGCCGAAGCCGGTCATCTTGCGGAAGTTGTCGAGCTGGATCACGCGTCCCTGCGCGAAGACCTCGAGGCGCTCCTTGGGGAACGACTTCGGTCCGTTCGCGAAGTAGTGGACGGTGCCGATCGAGCCGTCGGCGAAGCCGAGGTCGATCGAGACGGTGTCGCCCGACTTGCCTTCCATCGCATGGGCGCGAACCGAGGTGATGCGCTCGCCCGCGAGGAATCGCAGGAGATCGATGAAGTGGCAGCCTTCGCCGACGATGCGGCCGCCGCCGACATCGCGGTCCTGCGTCCAGTGCTCGGCGGGAATCGCGCCGGCGTTCACGGTCATGATGAAGGACTTCGGCCCGCTCGCGCCCTTGAGGAGCGACTTGAGCTTCGCGACCTGCGGCGCGAAGCGGCGGTTGAAGCCGACCATGACGATCGGACTCGCGCCCTTCCTTTCGGCGTCGGCGCGCGCGGCCTCGATCTCGCGAAGTTCCTCGGTCTTGAGCGCGATCGGCTTCTCGACGAAGACATGCTTGCCTGCGCGAAGCGCCTGGCAGACCATCGACGCGTGCGAGTCGTGGCGCGTCGAGATGACGATCGTGTTCACGCTGTCGTCGCGGAAGACGCCGTCGGTGTCGGTCGTGGTCGACTCGAAGCCGAACTTGCGGCCCGCGTGCAGTCCGCTCACGCCGCCGCTCGAGGCGACGGTGCGCAGGCGCGCGCCCGACTCCTTGAACGCGGGGATGAGCACGGCGGTCGCGTAGTTGCCCGAGCCGATGAAGCCGATCGACGCGGCGCCCTTCGCGGGCTGCGCCGCGGGCTTCGGAAGCTCGACGGAGGTGCGGCGCACCTCGGCGTCGGACTTCCTGTCGGCGGCGGGATACTCGAGCAGGATGCCGAGGCTCGGCGCGCCGTCCGAGACGAGCTCGTAGGCGTCCACGGCCTGCTCGATCGCGAAGCGGTGCGAGATCAGCGGCTTCACATCGAGCCGCCCGTCCGACATCATGTCGAGCACGGCCTCGAAGTTGCGCTGCTCGGTCCAGCGGACGAAGCCGACCGGATAGTCGTTGCCGCGCTCCTCATAGTTCGGGTCGTAGCGGCCGGGACCGTACGAGCAGGACACCTGGAAGGTGAGCTCCTTTTCGAAGAAGTCCGCGCGCGAAAGCTCGAGTCCGGTGACGCCGACGAGCACGATGCGGCCGCGCTTGCGGCACATCAGCGCCGCCTGGTGCATCGGCTCGTTCGACTTGGTCGCGGCGGTGATGATGACCGCATCGACGCCGCGGCCGCGCGAGAAGGCCTGCGCCGCTGCGACGGGATCCTGTCCCGCGCCGATGTTCACCACCTCGGCGCCGAACTTCTTCGCCATCTCGAGCTTCTCGGGGTCGAAGTCGAGGCCCAGCACGCGGCAGCCATGCGAACGCAGGAGCTGCACCGTGACGAGGCCGATGAGCCCGAGGCCGGTGACGACCACGGTCTCGCCGAGCGTCGGCTGGACGAGGCGGATGCCCTGCAGCGCGATCGCGCCGAGCACGGTGAACGCGGCCTCGTCGTCGCTGACAGTGTCCGGAACACGCGCTGTGAGATTGATCGGCACGCACACGGCTTCCGCGTGCTTGCCGTTCGACACGATGCGGTCGCCCGGCGCGTAGCCGACGAGCCCGCTTCCCACCTCCATCACGCGGCCGACATTGCAGTATCCAAGCGGCAGCGGCTGGTCGAGCTTGTTGAAGACCGTCTCGAGCGTCGGCATGATGCCGTCGGTCTTCATCTTGTCGAGCACCATGCGCACCTTGTCAGGCTGCTGGCGCGCCTTCTGGATCCAGCCGGCCTTGCCGAACTCGACGAGCATGCGTTCGGTGCCGACGGAGACGAGCGTGCGCGAGGTGCGGACGAGGAGATGGCCGCGCTTGGAAGCGGGGCACGGAACCTCGGCGACCTCGGTCGAGCCGTTCTTGAGGGACTGCAGGATCTGTTTCACTTGGAATCTCGCTCTGACGAGGCGATCGCCGCCTCGCGGGAGTCGTAGTATCGGCGCTTCGCAGGGGGCGTCATGCCCGAAACCACGAGGACTCTTGCGAATCTCGCGGTTCCTTCGCAGTTCAAGCGCATGCGGCTTCGGGGTTTCTCGGACACTCGCGCCGACAGTGCGCCTATTTGACGCATTCGACCAGCATGAAGAGCCCGCGGCCCTTCGCAAAGGTCTTGAAGAACCATCGCGGCCAGATGCGGCGGGCGATGTCGAGGGCGCGCCCTTGGTGCCGTTGTCCGGCGCCCGAGGTCAGGAGGTCGCCGTGGGTCAGCACGGTGCGGATGCGCACCTCGCGGAAACCCGTGCAGAGCCGACGAGCCTCGGACAGCGTGTAGGCCTTGGTCCCCGGGCTCTCGAGGTACTTCGCGTACAGCTCCTTGAGGCTGGTGAACGGCCGTCCGCGCAGCAGCGCGTAGCGGATCCACAGCATCAGGCCGATCAGGCTCCACTTCGAGTAGATCATGACGCGGGCCTGCCCCCCGGGCTTGAGCACGCGCAACACCTCCTGGAACGCCTTCGGCGTGTCGGGACTGTGGTGCAGCACGCCCCACGAGTAGACGAGGTCGAAGGTGTCGTCGGCAAAGGGCAGGTTCTCCGCGTCGCCCTGCGCGAGCTTCGACGAAAGGCCGAACAGCGCGAGCCGCCGCGAGGTGTGCTCGATGGCGCGCGGCGTCAGGTCGATGCCATGCAGATCCGCCCCGCCTTCCGCGAACGACTGGTGGTCGGCACCGAGGCCGACGCCGATCTCGAGCGTCTTGAGGCCATTGCTGCGCTTGAATCCGGCGAAGTCGGCGATGTACGGCTCGAGTCGGTAGCGCTCCGCCCGCTGCGCGTCGTAGCCCTCGCGCTCGACGCTCGGAAGGAGCTGCTCTTCCCCGCAGGACGCACGATTCCAGAAATCCTTGACCTGAGCCTTCTCATCGCGCATGCGGTTTCCCCGGACCTGCCCCGCCGTCATCGATGAACCGGCGGCACCACACCTCAATCGACAGCAGCGACAGCAGCGTGTAGGAAGCGTCGATACTTCCAGCCTGATTCAACGAAATCATCCGCTGCACGGCATCCGCATCGAACAGGCCGCGCCGGCGCAGGCTCTCGGTTCCGAGAAGATCGTTCAGAAGCGGGCGCAGTTCGCCCTGCATCCAGCGGCGCAGCGGCGCGCCGAAGCCCGACTTCGGGCGGTAGATCACCTCGTGCGGCAGGTACGGCTCCATCGCCTTCTTGAAGACCCACTTGCCGACGCCGCCCTTCTGCTTGATGTTGGTCGGGATGCGCGCGGCGAACTCGACGAGCTCGAGGTCGAGGAGCGGCACGCGCACCTCGACGCCGACCGCCATCGACATCTTGTCGGTGTAGGGAAGGTTGTGGTCGGCGAGGAAGAAGCGCTGCTCGAGCGCCAGCATCCGCTCGAGCGCCGGAAGCGACGCGGGCAGCGGCTTCATGAAGTCGAGCATCGGCCCGAGCGCCGTCGCGCCGCCGAGCGCCGCGCGCGCCTCGGGCGTGTAGAGCGAGAGCAGCTTGTCCTCGCGCGACCAGCGGAAGTAGTTCGCGATGCGCTCGTCGCCCGAAAGCCCCGCGCCGTCGAACAGCTTGGCGAGCCGTCGCGCGGCGGCACGGCGCTGGTCGAGCCGCGCGGTCGCGCCTTCGAGGCCACGGCGCGCGCCCGCAGGCAGCCAGTTCCACCAGCGCTCGAGCTCGATCGCGCGGTGGCGGCGGTATCCCGTGAAGAGATCGTCGCCGCCGGCGCCCGAAAGCAGCACCTTCATGCCGTTCTGGCGCGCGAGCTCGCAGATGTAGAGCACATTCAGGGGCGCAGGATCCGCGAGCGGCTCGTCGAGTTGCCAGATCATGCGCTCGATGTCGCCGGCCATGCGGCTCGCCTCGATCTCGACGGTGTGGAGCTTGACGCCGAGGTGCTTCGCCACGGCCTCCGCGTACGGCAGGTCGTCGGTCACGCCTTGCTCGGCGCCGCCGATCTGGCGGATGGTGAAGCACTGGAGGTCGGGGGAGATCTCGCGGGCAAACGCGACGACCGCGCTCGAATCGAGGCCGCCCGAGAGGAACGCGCCGACGGGCACATCGGCCACCATCTGCCGCTGCACGGCCGCGCGGACGAATCGCTCGGTTCCCTCGACCGACGCGCGCTCGTCGAGGTCGCGCGCCACTCCGCGGAATGCGGGCAGCTGGTACCAGGTGAAGCGACGCTCGATCTTCCCGTTCCGCAGCACCATCGCCTCGCCGGGCAGCAGCTTGCGCACGGCCTTGAGCGGCGTGCCTTCGCCGGGGCACCAGAGGAAGCTGATGTAGCGGTGCAGCGCCGCGACATCGAGCTCGCGCAGGCCGGGCACGAGCCGGAGAAGTCCCTTGATCTCGCTCGCGAACGCGATGCCGTGCGGCTGCTCGGTGTAGTAGAGCGGCTTGACGCCGAGCGCATCGCGCGCGACGAGCATCGTGCCGGTGCGGGCATCGAAGAACGCGACGGTGAAGATGCCGTTCAGGCGCGACAGCATCTTCTCGCCTTCCTCGAGATAGAGATGGAGGATCACCTCGGTGTCGGAATGGCCGCGGAAGGTGTGGCCCTTCGCCTCGAGTTCCTTGCGGAGCTCGCGGTAGTTGTAGATCTCGCCGTTGAAGACGAGCTGTACCGCGCCGTCGAGCGCCTGCATGGGCTGGTGGCCGAGCGGCGAGAGATCGATGATCGAGAGACGCGCGTGCCCGAGTCCCACCGCGGCGCCGTCGTCGAAGAACGACCCGGCGTCGTCGGGGCCGCGATGGCAGATCGCCCGGATGCCGCTTTCGAGCGATCCGTGTTCGAAACGGCCTGAGTAACCGATGATGCCGCACATCGCGAATGGATCTCTCGAGGGCCGAAGCAGGGTGCTGGGGCCGAAGCAGGGTGGTGGACAGCCCCGCGCGGGAACGAGGCTCGCGGGGAGGGGACCGAATCTACTCCTCCATCGGCAGGTTCGGTTCGCAGATCAACCAAACGCGGGGGCGAATGTGCCCACGAACAGGCGATTTCCGCGCGTCAGGCGGTGAACGAGAGCTCGGGCCCGCGCAGCGAGCTGCGCCGGTCAAGCGCGGGAATCGGGTACGAGAACGGCTGCGCCTCCGCGCCCGCCGGCACCAGCCGACGCGCAAGGAAGGTGATCTCGACCATTCCCGGGAAGCCGTCGGCCGTCAGCGGCTGCGAGTTATTGCCGTGGAGATGGACGGGCACGAACAGCCTTGCGATCGTGCGCATGAGCGCGTTGAAGCGCGCGGGGTCATCCTGGATCCCGTGAAACTCGACGAGGAGCAGGTCGACCGAATCGCCCCACTCGTCGATGCGCGGGAGCACTTCGTACTCGCCGCCCTCGATGTCCATCTTGAGGAGGATGCGCGTGGCGCCCGCCTCGCGCAGGCGCGCCACCGCCGTCGCCGGGTCGACCCAACCGGGCTCGGCGCGGTGGCCGATCATCTCCGGGTAGTGGCGCACACCGCCGCGGAAGAAGCGCGTGTAGCGGAACGGCGCGGTGAGACGGTTGACGCCGTCGCGCATGCGTCGCGGCTGCGCCGACAGCGCGCCGCCGATCAGGCGCAGGATGCCCATCGGCATGCGGCTGACGAGCCACGGAATCGTCGTCGTCGCGTCGTAGAGATGTGCATGCCGCGCGCCGGCGAGCGCAAGCGCTTCCTGCTCGAACGACCAATCGGCATGGACCCCGAGCCCGAGGATGCCGTCGCACGCGGCCGCGAACGACCGTGGCACGACATAGCCGCCGTCCGAGTCGCTTCCGACCCGCACGAGGTCAGGCAGGCGAACGGAGTGGGTCAGCGACCGTTGGATCGGTTCCTTCGGTTTCGGCGAGGGCACGCCGCGATTCTACTGCGTTGGGCTACGCTGTTCGGATGCAGCGATTTCTCGCCCTTGGCCTGTCGGTCCTCGCGCTCATGCTCCCGGCGTCCGCCCGTGCGGCAGACGACACCGCCCCGCTTCCGAAGGTCGACCCGGCCGCGATCAAGTCCGACATCGCCGAGTTCGCCTCGGACGAGATGAACGGCCGGCACTTCCAGAGCGAGGAGGGCAAGCGCGCCGCGCAATTGCTCGCCGACAAGCTGGCCGCCGCGGGCGCCGCGCCGCTCGAAGGCCGCGGCTCGATGCTCGTTCCCGTCGGGCGCTTCCCGAACGCGGCGCCGAATGTGGTCGCGTGGCACGCGCCCAAGGGCCCGAATCCGAGCGGCGAGTACATCCTCGTCACGGCGCACTTCGACCATCTTCCGCCTGCGAAGTCGGGCGAGGACCGCATCTACAACGGCGCCGACGACAACGCGAGCGGCATCTCGGGCATGATCGCGGTCGCGAACGCGCTGCGCGACGAAACGCTCGATGTCGGCGTCGTCTTTGTCGGGTTCACCGGCGAAGAGATGGGACTCATCGGAAGCCGCGCATTTCTCGAGGAAGAGACGCTGCCGCCCGCGCGCATCCGCGGACTCTTCAACATGGACATGATCTCGCGCCAGCCCGACGGCGCGATCCGCCTCGACGGTGGGCCGAAGGGCAAGGTGCTCGTCGATCTCCTCGTGCGGCTCGCGCCCAAGGTGCCGATCGAGATGAAGGTCGACACGCATCCGGACTGGCTCGACCGCAGCGACCAGGGGCCGTTCCTGCGGGCGGGAATTCCCGCGGTTCTCTTCAGTTGCGAGGATCATGAGGACTACCACAAGGTCACCGACCACGCGGACAAGGTCGACGCGGAACTCGCGGCGCGCACGGCGACGCTCGTCGCGCTCGCGGTGCGGACCTATGCGAAGGAGATGGCGCCGCGATTCAATGTGTCGCCGGTGCTCGGCGCCGACGGCAAGCCGACGCGCACGATCCGCGTGGGCCGCACGCTGCCGAACGCGCCGTACTGGCAGGCCGCGACGCGACGCAATCCCGACCGCGGCCTCGATGCCGCGGTGGTGGCGGCGCTCGCGAAGGCGACGGGCTGGAGCTTCGAGGAGAAGCAGGTCTCGCCCGGTGAACAGGCGTCGGCGCTCGCGTCCGGCGAGGTCGACATCGTTCTCAACGGCGCCTCGGCGACGCTTGCGCAGGCTGCAGGGCTGTCGCGTCCGATCGCGGCGGTCGAACCGGCGTATCTGTCGTCGAGCGGACCGGCGCTGCTTGTCGCCAAGGACTCGCCGATCACGGCGGAGACCGATCTCTCGACGCTGAAGGTCGCGGTGCGCGCGAACACCGCCGCCGCGATGTACCTCGCCGTGCAGCGGCCGAACGCGAAGCCGATCGTCGCGACCGAGCCCGAAGGCGCGATCGCGACCAAGATCACGAAGGGCGAGCTCGACGCCTTCGCGGGAGACGCGCTTGCGCTCGAGACGCGCGCGGCGCGCGACCCTGCGTACCGCGTGGTGCGCCTCGCGGCCGAGCCGACCGCGATCCTCTGCCGCGCAGACGACGCGAAGCTGCGCGAGGCGCTCGGCGCCGCGCTCAAGGGACTCGTGGACTCGGGCGAAATCGCGCGGATCCACGGGAAGTACGCGACCAATGGCGATGCCGGCACGAAGAAGTAGCCGGTCCGAAGGGAGCGCCCGATGGCCGATGCAAGACGAGAAACACCAACCTGGCTGCTGAAGAGCGTATTGATCGCGTGCATCGCGTGGTGCGCGGTCGGCGTCGTGTCGATGTTCCTCTCTCCGTTCGACACGCGGCGGGCCGTCGTGCTGGCGACCTTCACCCATGACCCGGCGGCGGGCACGCTCCCTTGGCGCGTGACCCTCGAGGGTCCAGACGGCGGCGACTACTTCGAGATGCAGGGGATGCTGGTGTGGAAGCGGCGCTCGGACCTCGGGTTTCCGATGCCGATCTTCCAGAAGCGATTTGAGTTCGTATTGTCGGGCGAGCCGCCCGCCGGAGCGCCCCCGCTCTCGCGCGAGGACGCGGAATCGCTGCTCCAGGGAGCCTATGCCTCGCTTCCGTCCGACGCCGACCGCGCGCTGATCGCCGCGCGCAACGAGTTCCTCCTCGCGATCGCGCCGCGCTCCGAATTCGACGAACTCGTCGTCGGCTACCTCATCTTCGACCTGACCGTCGTGATCGCAGCGGTCGGCGCGTTCGTCTCGTACCGCGCGCTGCGCAAGCGGCGTGCGGCGCAAGCCGCGTAGCCCTCACGCGATCACGCCGTCGACCACCCTGCCGTGTACATCGGTGAGGCGGTACTGCCGCCCCTGGTGGCGGTAGGTGAGCCGCTCGTGGTCGATGCCACAGAGGCGCAGCACGGTCGCCTGCATGTCGTGGACATGCACGGGGTCGCGCGCGATGTTCCAGCCGAAGTCGTCGGTCGCGCCATGGACATGACCGCCGCGCACGCCGCCGCCCGCCATCCACATCGAGTAGGCGCGGCCGAAGTGATCGCGCCCAGTCGGCGCCTCGCTCGGACCTTGGCCGAACGGCGTGCGGCCGAACTCGCCGCACCAGATCACGAGCGTCTCGTCGAGAAGCCCGCGCTGCTTCAGGTCGCGCACGAGCGCCGCGCTCGGCTGGTCGGTGTCGCGGCATTGGACGGCGAGGTGCGAATGCAGGTTTCCGTGCTGGTCCCAGCCCGAATGCATGAGCTGCACGAAGCCGACGCCACGCTCGGAAAGCCGCCGCGCGATCAGGCAGTTGTTCGCGAAGGTGCCCGGCACGAGCGCATCGGGGCCGTACATCTCGACGACGGACTTCGGTTCGTTCGAGAAATCGAGGAGATCCGGCACGCTCGCCTGCATGCGGAACGCCATCTCGTACTGCGCGATGCGCGTCTCGACGGCGGGGTCTTCGGCCACGCGCTCCTCGTTGCGCGCGCGGTTGAGTGCGGCGAGGTCGTCGAGGAGATCGCGGCGCGACTCGCGCGAAGCTCCCGACGGATTCGCGAGATACGGCACGGGATCGGCACCTGGCCGGAAGCGCACGCCCTGTAGGCGCCCGGGAAGGAATCCGTTCGACCAGTAGTGCTCGTAGAAGAGCTGGCCGCAGGATTTCTCGCGGTCGGACGAGGTCATCACCACGAAGCTCGGCAGGTCGTCGGCTTCGCTACCGAGTCCGTACGCAAGCCACGCGCCCATCGCGGGGCGGCCCGGCTGCTGCGAACCCGTCATGAAGAAGGTGACGCCCGGCGAGTGGTTGACCGCCTCGGTGTGCATCGAGCGCACGAGGCAGATGTCGTCGGCGATGCCACCGATGTGCGGCAGGAGTTCGCTGATCTCGGTGCCCGACTCGCCCCACGCGCGGAACGGCTTGATCGCGGGAAGCGCCGGCCACTTCGCGTAGTTCGACGACATCGTCGAGAGCCGCGTCGCGCCGCGGACCGACGCGGGGATGTCGGTGCCCGCGTGGCGCGCGAGCTCGGCCTTCGGGTCGAAGAGGTCGACATGCGACGGGCCACCGCCCTGCCAGAGGCAGATCACGCGCTTCGCGCGCCGCGGGAAGTGCGGGAGCCCGGCGAGCGCGCCAGCGCCCTTCGCGGCTTGGCCGCCGATCGCCGCACCGAACGCATCGCGCGCGAAGAGCGACGCAAGCGCCACCCCGCCGATCCCGTGCAGCGACGAGCGCAGGAAGTGGCGGCGCGTCAGCGATCGGAGGATGTTCTCGGGGGTTTCGTCCATCGCATCATCCGCGCGTGAGCGCCTCGTCGAGGTTGAGGATCGCGAGGCACGCGCTCGCAAGCGCGGCCTGCTCGGCAGGATCGAACGATTCATCGCGCGGCGTGGCGCCGACCGAAAGCAGCGCGATCGCGGCGGCCCCGTCGCGCGCGTAGCGCTCGTGCTGCCGCGCGAACATGCGCGCGAGCAGTTCGCGCTCGACGGCGCCCGGCGCGCGCCCCACCACGCGCTCGAACGCGGCGGCGAGACGCGCCTCAGGCGTCGCCCTCTCCCGCGACACCTGCTCGGCCAGCACGCGCGCGGCCTCGACCCAGGTCGGATCGTTCAGCGTGACGAGCGCGTGAAGCGGCGAGTTGGTCACGGGCACGCGCACGCGGCACGACTGCCGCTGCGAGGTGTCGAACATGTTCGCGGGCGCGATGGTTCGCCGCCAGAAGGTGTAGAGGCTCCGGCGATAGAGCTCGCGGCCCTGCGACGCGGGGTAGGTGAAGTCGCGCTCCTTCGTGATCGCAAGCGGCTCCCACACGCGGTCGGGCTGGTACGGATAGACGGGCGCGCCGCCGATCGACGCATCGAGCAGCCCGCTCGACGCAAGCGCGATGTCGCGAAGCACCATTGACGGCAGGCGGAACCGCGGCGCGCGCGCGAGCAGCCGGTTCTCGGGGTCGCGTGCATAGAGCACGGCGCTCGCCTCGCTCGTCTGGCGATAGACGGCGCTCGTCACGATCAACCGATGCAGCGCCTTCGTGCGCCAGCCCGATTCGCGGAACTCGACCGCGAGCGTGTCGAGCAGGTCTTGGTAGAGCGGAACCTCGCTCTGGACGCCGAAATCCTCGGGTGTGCGGGCGAGTCCGTCGCCGAAGAAGACCTGCCACGCACGGTTGACGGCCACGCGCGCGACGAGCGGATTCTCGGGCGAAAACAGCCACTGCGCGAGACCAAGCCGGTTGCGCGGCGCATCGGGCGCAAGCGGCGGCAGGAACGCAGGCGTGGCAAACTCGACCTTCTCGCCCGGCGCGAGATACTCGCCGCGCACGAGGATGTGCGTCTCGCGCGGCTGCGCATCGCTCATCACCATGACCCGCGGCCACTCGTCGAATCGGTAGCGGTCGAGCGCCTGCTGCGCAGCCTCGCGCGCGGGCTTGTGCTCGTCGCCTTCGCCCGCATCGCGCACGGCCTGCTCGAGCGCCGCACGGCGCGCGCGCTGCTCGGCGCTTGCGTAGGCGAGCGTCGGCTCGGCCACGCGGATGCGGCTCGCGGCGCCCGGCGCAAGCCCGTCCTCGGGCACGCGGTTGAACGCATCGAGCAGCGCGTAGTAGTCGCGCTGCGTGATCGGATCGAACTTGTGGTCGTGGCACTGCGCGCACGACATCGTGAGGCCGAGGAAGGTCGTGGCCGTCGCGTCGACGCGGTCGAAGAGCGTGACCCAGCGGTTTTCCTCGGGAATCGCGCCACCTTCGCCGTTCAACAGATGGTTGCGGTTGAAGCCCGTCGCAAGACGCGTCTCGTCGGTCGCATCGGGCAGGAGGTCGCCCGCGAGCATCTCGGTCGCGAGGCGGTCGTACGGCGTGTCCTTGTTCAGCTCGCGCACGAGCCAGTCGCGCCAGAGCCACTGGAAGGTGTCGCCGTCCTGCTGGAAGCCGTTCGAATCGGCGTAGCGCGCGGCGTCGAGCCACGGCAGCGCCATCTTCTCGCCGTAGCGTGGGCTCGCGAGCAGGCGGTCGACCACGCGCTCGTACGCACCGGGCGCGGTGTCCGCAAGAAACGCATCGATCTCCGCAGGCGTCGGCGGCAGGCCCGTGAGATCGAGCGTCACGCGGCGAAGAAGCGTGGAGCGGTCGGCTTGGGGCGAAAGCGCGAGTCCCTCCG
>Ga0209985_10002329_pt1 | contig 17302 bp, 12 predicted proteins | sample NOAtaG_FD_187305 | JGI IMG/M metagenome (GOLD analysis project Ga0209985, IMG submission 187305) | Freshwater lake microbial communities from Lake Erie, under a cyanobacterial bloom - NOAA_Erie_Diel6S_1000h metaG (SPAdes) (version 2) | ecosystem: Environmental > Aquatic > Freshwater > Lake ...
CGGTAAGATGGAAATGCGCAGGAACGGCTTTCCCGTCAGGCAGGAAAAGGTCGAGGCGGATGGCGTGTTGGAGGAAGTTTTTGAGTTCAGAGAGTTTCATAGGGTTGGTATTAACAGCAGGTGTTGTTGGCTTCGGTGGTGGCGCGGTCTTGCAACAGCAGCAGGAAAGCCTGCACTTCGGCGAGTGCATCCGGATTGAGGCAATAGCAAACAGCCCGGCCTTCGACGGTGCCGCGGATGATACCCGCATCGCGCAGGGCTTTCAGGTGCAGCGAAATCGTGGGTTGTGCCAATTGAACGGCATTGCTGATATCTCCACAGATACAACCGGCCGTTTCAGAAAGGTATTCCAGTATGGCCACCCGGGCAGGATGACCAATCGCTTTCGCCAGTTCTGCCAGCCGCATATGCGCGGCTGTATACACATCTTCCTTCAGGGCACCCATAACAGATTGCAATATTACTATATTTCAATGAATGAAAGCGGACAAACATTGGATAGCGTCGATAACTTTTTCGTTTTTTAAGGCTGCAGGGTGGAATTTTGCGCCATACTCATGCAAGCATCGCGGAAAACCCGACGCCGCCGGCCTTCCGGTCTGCCCTCCGTTGTCAGCATCGGCCTGGTATTGTTTTCACTGGGCTTGCTGGGCATTTCCGTCTTCGCTGCACGTGAAGTTTCCCGCTATCTGAAAGAGGAGTTCCTGGTTGAAGTATTCTTCGCCGACAGCGCACAAGACATCGATGCCGAGCAATTCACCGCCCAGTTGACCAAGCAGCCCTGGGCTTTGAGCGCCACCTTTATCCACAAAGACAAGGCGGCAGAGCGGCTGAAAAACGAAATCGGGGAAGATTTTCTCCAGTATTACGGAACCAATTTCCTGCCGCATAAAACCGATTTGCACCTGAGGGCCGAGTTCACCAAACCCGCAGAAGTGGGGCGCATCGCTGCCGAAATCAGGCGGAATCCGCTGATCGAAGATGTTCGTTATCAGCCAGACATGCTCGATCAAATCACGAAGAACCTGCGGACCGCGCAATGGGTGATGCTGGCCATTTCGGCCATCATGGTGCTGATTGCCGTTTCACTGATCTCCTCCTCTTTGCGTCTCAGCGTTTTTGCCAGCCGCTTCCTGATCAAAAGCATGCAATTGGTGGGTGCCACCGAAACCTTCATCATCATGCCTTTCATCCGCAAATTCGCAGGATATGCACTTTGGGGCTGGCTGCTCGCAATGACACTGTTGGCCGGCGCCATCGCCGCTGCCTGGTATCTGACAGCATTTTCAACGGCTGTTACCCTTTTGCAACACGCACCGCAATTTGCCCTCTTAGCCGGCATTTTGTTGGTGATCGGACTTATTCTTGCGGTTTTCAGCGCCTGGTTTGGTGCCCGCAAGTATCTTCGCATGAAAATCGAACAACTCTACTGATACCTTATGGCCCAGAAAAAGCCCGTTACCAGGCCCGCTGCCAAGGCGAGCAACACCGCAAGCGCTCCTAAAGTACAGCGCAACTTCATCTTCAAAAAAGAGAATTACCTGCTCACCCTCATCGCTTTTGTGGTGGTAGTAATTGGCTTTGCGTTGATGTACGGCACTACTGATATCTACGACTTCCGCAAAACCACCCTTGCTCCCATCGTGGTGCTGGCAGGCCTTGGCATCGGCATCTACGCCATCATGCACAAAGGCAAAGCAAGCAGCTCCGATAAAGCATGAGTACCTGGGAGGCCATCCTCCTGGCCATCGTGGAAGGTCTCACTGAATACCTTCCCGTTTCTTCCACCGGTCATCTTAGTATGACCCGCGAAGTACTGGGTATCAACGATGCCTTCAGCGAAACCTATATCATAGCGGTGCAATTCGGTGCCATTCTGAGCGTGGTTGCGCTCTATCCAAAGAAATTCTTCCGCTTCGATATCCCTTTCTATTCCAAACTGGTTACGGGATTTATTCCCGCAGCTGTCCTGGGTTACCTGTTCGATGATTACCTGGAACAACTGTTGGGCATGCCTTGGGTGATTCCGTTCACCTTGGTATCGGTTGGGATTTTCCTTTTGTTCACCGACCGCATCTTCGGTGAACAAAGCGATGAAAACGTGCAGGATATTTCTCACAAGCAAGCCTTCCTCGCAGGTCTGAGCCAATGTGCGGCCATGATACCCGGGGTTTCGCGCTCGGCAGCGTCTATCGTCGGAGGCATGGCTGCCGGCATGAACCGCACTACAGCCGCTACCTATTCCTTCTTCCTGGCCGTTCCAACCCTGAGCGCTGCAGGCATTTACAAAATGTACAAAAACAAAGACCTGATCATGTCGCAGGAAATTTCGCATCTGCTGATCGGCAATGCGGTGGCCTTTGTGGTAGCCTGGCTGGCGATGCGGGGATTTGTTCAATACTTGCGCAAACACGGTTTTGCCGCCTTTGGCTGGTACCGCATTGCAGCGGGTCTGGCTTTTGCCGCCTTCCTCTACTGGCGCGGCTGATAGCCCTCCTATCCTTTCAGTTAATGCGCCGCATAATCACTTCGCGGCTGATGGGCTTATGGAATACGAAATGGTCGATCCATGCGCGTACAATATCACTGAGGTACATATCGATCAGCAACAGGAAACGTTCGCGATCTTCCTGATCCAGCGCTTCATGCCCGTCAACGGCTTCAATTTCTGCCTGCCGGAATACGCCGCGCTCAAAACTGATCAATACTTTGTTCGCCTTGTCGCCAAAATGGGCGTAGATGCGCACAGGCGCATGGTCTTCGGGCTGAAAACTCAGAAGCAGATGGTAGTACTCGAAAACGGGTATTCGGGCAGGTGATTGGGTTTGGATGTCCATAGCAGCTAGCTTGATGATGCGCAGTCGGGTAAGCCATCAAAGAAGCTGGTTTGCCTGGGGCCGCGTTACAATACGTCGAACTTAAACAAAATAAAATTCAAAAACTATACAAATCGGTCGAACGACCTTCTGTCGTCGATGAAACGCGATATAGCAGCATACATATCGGCCAGTTCAGGGTGTGCCGACAAGGCGCTCAAATGGGCCTCCATTGTCGGTTTGTCTCCGCGCTGTGCCGGACCGGTTTGCAGTAAATCGGCATCTTTTTCCAACAACAGCCGGAAGGTGGCACGCAGCAATGGCAGCAAGGTGTTCCGTTCCTGTCCTGCCTCATCGAGCAAGGTATTGGCCGCTCTCACGGCTGCAACGGTGAAGTTATTGGCAAAAACAGCCGCAAGGTGCAACCTGAACCGCTGATGGCTGTCAGCAGGAATCACATCCACCTGCAAGCGCCCGGCAAGCTCGGCAAGCAAGTCAGGTAAGTCGGGCTGGCTTGTTTCGATGAAGACCTTCACCCCGTTCCAATCCGGCGCTGTATCAGCCGGAAAAGTCATGAGCGGATAAAATACGCCGTGGCTACCCGGACCAAGCGCTCCCAGAGGAACTGTTCCGGAAACATGCAGCAAATGACCTGCAAACGGACGCAGCAACTGCGCTGTTGCCGCTACCGCTCCATCGGCAACACAAAGCAGCACAAGGTCGAAGTGCATACCTGTTTCGGGTTCATCCAACGGCAGAAAGACCGAATCCGATCTGTCCGCTAATGCCTGGCCTGTTGAGCGGTTGCGTGCGAGGATGGCCGCCGGAGGCATACCGCCTTCCAGCATGCGCAGGGCCATGGCGGTGGCAACTTTACCCGAACCCGCTATGGCGACCCGCAGGTTCATCCGCGCCGTTGTTTGTTGTATTCGCCTATGCGCCGCCAAACAGCCATCGAGAAGCCAATCACCATGATGATGGTGCCGGCCCAAACGAGGTTAATGAAGGGGAACAGGATGGCCTTCAACACCACATATTCGCGTTTGGGTTCGCGGGTGGCTGTTGTGACAATCACCTGAGACAGTGCCGGATTGGCGTTGTTGGGAACAAACTTGTCGAAGCGAATCATCATCCCCGCTGCGTCTACAATGGTATCACGCCCGCCAACCAGACCGGCGTCGAGGCGGTATTCATGAAAAGGACCGGCCTTGTGCTCGCCATCTGCAGTTTCAATGCGAAACAGCGGCTGCACACGTATCGTTCCGGTTGATTCCTCCATGCTTGTGAGCACCGAATCGAGCGTGATGCGGCGCATGCCGTCGGCGCTCAGTTTCGTGCGGTACAGGTTGAATGTATCGCTGCGGAAACCCGAGAAGGGTTCTTCCTTGTCGAGGCTGCTTTCATAGCTCACATGCGTAAACAAATCAGCCCACAAATAATGGCGGGTATCCGGTTCGGCCAGCAAACCCATTTTCGGATTGTTCTGCGCGATGGGTTTCAAGGTGAATGAATCGCGCAGGAGGCTGCTGTCGCCGCGCCGGAAATGGATGCGGAAGTACTTATTGAGTCCGTCGTCGTCGAAGCCTTTGTAGGTAACGGCATACTCACCCATCTGTGCGGTTTTCCCGCGGAAGAGGGTAATGTTCTCCGCCAGGGTCGGAGCCTGCACCGAAGGATCCACCGGCACAGAACTCAATACCTGCTTATTCACCGACGAAATCAACACGCCAACCAGGAGCATACCGAAACCGGCATGCGCTATTGAAGCTCCACCCAATAAACCTTTCTGTTTCATCCGCACCATGACCAGGATATTCCCAACCACCACATAGACCGCCAACAGCAGGAATATCCAGTATTTCACTTCTGTTAAGCGGAAGATGAAGTTGCTGATCACCGTCACGGCCATCGCAATAGAGAAACTCAGGATGGCGTCGCGCTTGAATACCGAAGCCGGCGTCTTGCGGTAACTGAGGAACTGGCTAACAGCCATGAACAAGGCAATGGGCATGGCCAGCCAAAGCTGAATCTGGTTGTAATCGTTGGCTTTGAGCACACCGAGATTCAGTCCGAACAGTTTGTTCCATACCGGATTGGATGTGCTCAGGAATACCTGAATCAGGCTGAGCACCACGGCCAGGCTTCCCGCCAGCATCCAAAGTTCCCGGCTGAGCATGTGTTCTTCCGTTTTGACATCTCCGCCCTGCTGTTTCAGCAGATTGCGCACGAAGAGGAACATGGCGAATACAAAGGCAGTGACATCCAGTATCCGAATGCCAAGAGAGAAATTCGGATCAACGGCTATGCCCGCAGTTTCCAGCGTAGGTGGAATCAGGTTTATGAAAACCAGTAGCACGAACCCGACTGTAAACCATTGCTTGCCGTTGGAAGTGGGGAAGCTCACCAATGCCGTGAGAAAAATGAAGAGGAAAAGGAAGAGCAGCAATTGGCCGCTCATACCCAGATCGGTAAAACTATGCACGCTGGCATCGCCAAGGATTCCGCTGCGGGTAAGGAAAGTAGCGTACAATACCAGGAAGAAGGAAATGCAAACCAGCAGAATCGTGGTAACCAAATGGCGTCCTGTAGCACGCGTGATAAGCACCATATGCATGGCTGAAATCAACAGCAACCAGGGCATGAGTGAAGCATTTTCTACCGGATCCCAGGCCCAGTAACCGCCAAACGACAAAGCTTCGTAGGCCCAGAAACCGCCCATGATGATACCGGTTCCGAGCACCGCTACACAAATGAGGCCCCAAATCAACGCAGGAGACATCCACTGGCGCAAGCGGCCGGTCCATAAACCGGCGATTGCGTAAGCAAAAGGCACAATGGCCGTAGCAAATCCCAGGAAAAGTGTCGGCGGATGGATCACCATCCAATAATTCTGCAGCAGCGGATTGAGTCCGTTGCCGTTTTTCAGTACCTGAAGATAATTCCCCTGCCCTATGCTTTGCAACACCGGCGCCTGCAACAAATCCGGACTGGCCATGCGGGTGAGTTCGAAGGGCGAGCTGCCGATCTTGAAAGGGGCTTCACCGATACCGAGCAACATGGTCGAAAGCGCGATTTGGGCGAGGGCGATAACGGCCATCACCGGACTTTCCCAGTTGCCTGCACGGAAAACCAAAATCACACCGATCAGCGCATGCCAGATCATCCACAAGAGGAAGCTTCCCTCCTGCCCTTCCCAAAAACAGGAAATCATGTATTTGAGCGGCAACTCATTCGAACTGTGCTGCCAGGCATATTGGTATTCGTAATAATGCTTCTGGATAATGATGAAAAGCGTAATGAATACGCCTGCCACAGCCGCCGCATGCAAGAGAAACAGGCTGCGTCCGATTTTTCGGTAGGCGTCCGAGTTTTCACGAACGGAAAGAAAATAGAACAAGGCGCCGAACAGCGCAGTAAGGAAGGACAACACCACAAGGGCGTGACCAAAGTTTCCGATGAACAGGTGTTCACCGTTAAAGGTTACAAGCTTTTCCTGCATCAGCGACCGAGGTTCTCCTTACTCAATTCTTCATTGTATTTGGAGGGACATTTACTCAGGATGCTCGACGCTTCGAAATGGTCTCCTTTGTAGTTGCCAATGAGCACCACTTTTTCCGTGCGCTCAATATCCTGGGGCTTTGCATTCCTGTAAACCACCATGGATGGGTTATCCAGGGAATCAATCGCGAAGAAGGCAAAGTAGTTCGGGTCTTTCTTCGGGTTATACACCATCTCTTTGGAAATATCGAGCCGCGCCACCACATGGTACTCCCTGTCAGGATTCTCGGCTGCCAGCTGTTTGGCTTCCGGGAATGAAACGTAACGGGTGGGGTTGCCGTAAAGGCTCACCACGAAGGCCAGGGCAATGCCCACGAAAACAATCCCGATGATATGAACCGCCTTCATGCCTTATCGCCGTTATGTTTATTTTCCTTTTCCATGCGCGCAACGCGGCGGTCGAGCGCGACCAGCCAAACTACCACACCGGCCAGCAAAATGCCCACTACAACGAGTACGGTATTGATTTTACCATCTTGACGCAGGGTCTGCGCCATATCTGTGGCACGGCTGCGCAAAGGCGATGCGAGCAGTGCTGCAAAGAGGAAGAGCCGCTTGATTATATGCATGTTTTGTTTGCTTGCTTAATTGAAGTGTTTGAAGTGGTATTTTGTTTTCAGGCGTTGGATGCCATGCGGCGCATATCGCGTTCAATCCGCAGCTGGTCGAGCCTGATCTGAATCTGTGCCATCCATGCGTAAATTAAGGTCCAGCCAATAACTGCCGGATAGAAGAACATGCGCAGCGTATTGTCCATATCGTATTGGCTGAAATTCACTGAATCGCCGCTGCCGGGGTGTAAAGACACGGCCGACAGCTTGGGCATTACCACGATGAGGGCGATGAAAACCGGAAAGACAAACAGATTGTACACTGCAGCCAGCCGGGCGCGGTTGTAGCGATCGTCGACCGAAGCGCGCAGGATCACATACGCGAGGTACATGGCCATACCAACTGCCACGCCGTTAAGCTTCGGGTCATTCGTCCACCAGGCGTTCCAGGTAGCGCGTGCCCAGACAGAACCGGTGAGCGTGCCGAGGGTTCCCGCCAGCAAACCTGCCATGGTAAAGGCTTTGGCAGCCGCATCGTAAATGAGCCGTCCGCGGTGGAGATACAAGCCGCTGTAAATCGCAGCGATGAGCAACAGCAAAATCATGCTGAACCATTGCGGTACATGGAGGAGCAGGTTGCGGATGGTTTCTTCCAGGACATTCCTGTAAGGGAATCTGAGCCCGGTATTGCCGGTATCCTCCCGGAGCTTGACACCCGCAAACAGATCGCCCGTTTCGGCGCTGGATGCCAACGTATCACCCGCTGAGCGTTCAACAGCGAGCGCAGCATCGAACTCCATGAAACCATGGAATTGATCAACGGTAATGAGATTAAAAACCAACGAATTGGCCTCCTTTTCGCCCAACAAGAGTCTGAAATCGGCTTCCAGCTCCGTTGGAGAAAGTACTTTCACGTTTTGGGCGCGGTAAGCCAGGGGGCCGCGCTTGAGCAAGACACGGGTGCCGGGACGGAAATCGGTATTGTATCCGATCACAGTAACCTTGACCGATTCACCGGAAGTGGTGCGTACCTGACCTCCGGCCTGCACACCGGCAATGGCCGGTTTGAGCGGCGTACTGAGGCCAAAATAAATGGAATACGCCAGGAGCAATACGCCAAGTGCTTTCCACCACCAATGCTTCATGCCGCAAAGTTAAGCCGAATCGGTACAGTAAGCGGCAAAGGCCGACACTAGCGCTGTGTCATAATACCAACAGACCATACGGCATCGGTCGGCATAAAAAACAAAAGAGGCCCATGGCAGGCCTCTTTTGCATAGTCTGTATGAAGTACGTCTTACTGAACCACCACCTTGTTCCGAGCAAGGCCGCCATTCAGGGCGATTTCAACGATGTACATACCAGGACGCAGACCGAGGTTGCTAAGCGTCATGGCCTGTGCATTGGCACCGGTTTCGAATACCATTTTGCCGCTCATATCGCGGATGGCGATACGCTGCATCTGGTGGTTCGTCCAGTTGTTCACTACATTGATGGTGCCGGTGGTGGGGTTCGGGTAAACCGTGATGTTGGAAGAGAGATCGCGCTCATCCACACCAACAGAAGCAACCAGTCCGAGGCTAACCGCCAGACGGGGAGCTACATAGCCCATGATGCTGTCTACATACAACATAGCGCGGGTTTTACCCAATACTTTGTGCAGCGGATTGCTGAGGTCGGCATTGCGCAGGATAGTGGCTGCGTTGGGCAGGCCAAGAGCTTTGACAGCAGCAGTATCCCACCATTCCCAGGGGGCTGAACCATTGGCAGCGCCTGCAATCGGGAACAGACCTTCCAGGCCGTCGTTCAGTTTATTGGCCTGCATGGTGTACACATCGTATACTTTGCCTTTGTAAGAAGCGTTGTTGTTGAATTTATTGGTACGCATCATTACATCATAGCTACCGGAAACATCCACTACGTTGAGCGGCGGATTGGTGCCGGGAACCGCTACAACACCGAGTTTGTAAGGTGCGAAAGGATCCTGGATGCCGTGTACGCTGATGATGGGCAGGCTGCCGGCTTCAAGCCAGCTGCTGTCGCCAAGGGCGCCACCGAGGTTGAAGGTGATCTGCGCATTGGAAGTATGGCCTTTGTGGTTTTCGATTACCAACGCACCGGTAGTGCCAGGGATCTTAAAGCCGTTGCGGTCGCCCATCAGCGCGCTGTCCTGCACCATCCAACGCTTGGCGTCGAGGTTGTAGAACTTCTCGATGCGGATTTCAGACTGACGGTCGAGGGTCGAGTATGCGAGGGTGATGTAACCACCTGTGCCCTGACCACCTGCGGCAATCTTGGTAGTGTCGATGCCGTAAGTGTTAGAACCGGCTGCATCCTTTTTGAAGAAACGAACGCAAGCTGACAGATCCTGAACACCGCGGTAAGCAGCGTTGATGATGGTTTCGCGGCGCACGTTTTCGTTGGGGCTGGCAGGGTTCCAACCAAGGCGATAGCTAATGGAAGCCACCACATAACCACGCTGGGCGAGGCGTTTGCAGAAGGCCACGGTAGCGCTGTCGTCGCGGGCACCCGATACGCCATTGTTTATATAACGGGGCAGGAAGTTGCCGGTGTGCAGGAAGATTACCAGAGGCTTCTTGGCATCGGTGTTGCCGCTTGAACTGTAGATGTCCATCGCCAGGTTTTCAGGCGCAGGGCTGCCACCGGTCAACGCGGGTAATACGGTGATGTGCGTGGCATACGAAATGTTCTTGGTCACCTGAATGCTGGACTCCGGATAGAGCACATCCACATACTTGGTCTGTGCCATCGCAGACACAGCGGCCAGTACGCCGGTGAGAGTGAGTAGTACTTTCTTCATTGTTGTATAGGTATTGGTTTGGTTTTGCTAAAGTAAGGGTATTCGGTTGATTGCAAAATATTACGGCTCATAGGTGAGGCTGATGTAACCCATGCGTCCGATGCGCGGACCGCCGTACACCTGGAAAACCATGTTATTGGTGAGGTTGGAAGCGCCCACTTTCAAAATAGACTTCCAGCGCGGAATAGTCTTGCTCACCTGGGCATCGAGCAACCAGTAGGCCGGCACATCACCTGTGAATTGGGGTGAACCTTCGAAGCGATAGCCTTCCACATACTTGAAGTTTACGTTGAAACCAACATTCTTCAAAGTGCGCTCACGCTTGGCCAGCATGTAACTGTAATACATGTCTGAAGCGCCGACCATGAGATTAAACTTATGCCTTGGCGTATTGAAGGCAGGAATCAGCGGATCGGTGCTGCCCCGGCGGTCGAGCACGTTCCAGCTCCAGTTGCCGCCTACGGTGAAGTGCTTGCCGAAGAAATAGTTGGCACCGGCCGACAAGCCCTGGGTATTTACGATATCGCGGCTGTTGGATGCGATGCGGTAAACCTGGGCCGTCTTCGGCAAAATCAAAGCCGAATCGAACTCCAATTCCACGGCCAGTCGGTAGCCGATGAAATTCTTATAGAAACTGTAATAATAACCGGCGTCGACCATCAGCTTGCCATCCAGCAAAACGCCTTTGTAGCCGAGTTCGAAGGTGCGCACACTTTCAGGACGAATCGCCGGGATATCAACCCGACGCAACACGTTCCGATCCAGGTTGGGCGTATTCAAATACTCTACGAAGTTGTCGAGTTCAACCACGTTTTTGATTCCGTCTTTGTTGCCAAGCAGAATGGCCCGGCCCACATTGTAGAAAAGGAACTGATCCTGCAGCGTTGGGTTGCGTATGGCACTGCTGAAACCTGCCCGCCAGGTATTGTTCTTGTTGCGGGTATAAATCAATGAAGCAGCCGGGGAAACCAATACCGGGAAGTTCTGGTTCTTGTCTACCCGCATCGCCGCGTTGATCTTCCATCGATTGTCCCACAGCTTCCGCTCAAAGCCTGCATACATACCTGCTTCTGCGTTTTGTATACGCACGTTACCGGTATCGAGGAAAATGGTTCCGTTGGAATTGGGACGGTACAAACGGGCGCTGAAGCCGGTGGTGATTTTGGTAGCGCCCCAGAAATAGCGGCGCTCGCCGGTTATATGGTACAGCGCCGAACGGTCGTAGAAACGAGATCCTGTTGGCCCGCCTTCGCGGTTGTAGCTGTAAGCAGAGGTGTATTTGTCTTTTACCGCGTCAAATTCAGGCGTACCCGGCGTCAGTCGGGTATAATACGGATCTGCATAAGGCAGGTTCTGGTAATTGGTGCCTTTATTCGATTGGGCCCTGGTGATGGCATGCCAGCGGTTCAGGCTGTCGGCATACTTGTCCATCAGTGCCTGGTGATCCTGCGCCCAATTGGGATTGTAATTCGGCAAGCCGGGAACAAAAGTCCCCAATTGGTTATAGCCCGGCAAAGCGCGCACCTTGCCGGAAATATTATTCAGCCAATAGTTCTGGTAATCGGCAAACCACAAGGCACCGGGTTTGGCTTCATTCTGCATCAGGAAGGCCGTCAATACCGCATCGTAGGTATTCCCTGCGTCTTCGTTGGTGGCATATAAACGCAAATGACCCTTCTTTCCGCTCCACTCCAGGCGGTTTTGAAAGAACAGGATATCTTTCAGGCTGTAGCGGTTATCACCCTGATACACCGTAGTTCCGGTACCGAAGTTGAAAGCGTATTGCAGTTCGTTCTTTTCGTTGGGTTTGTAAGCCAGCAGGATATTGGTCTTGAGATTGCGGGTATTGTAATCAACGAGGTCTTTTTCCGCATAACCATCGCGGTAATGCCCTCCAAGTCCGGGTGTACGCCGGCGGCTTTCCATCGAAATCTGATCGTTGGCAGCTGTACCGAAAACTTCATCGCCGTAACGGTTCACCGCATCGTACCCTCCCGGGTTGTTGCTGCCGGCCTTGCTGTCGAGCGTCGGGTCATAATTATCCGCTACCCAATCATAGGCACGCATGTAGCTGAGGCCCGTTTTGAAGGCAAAAACATCGCGGCCTTCCTTGTTTTTGTAAGCCTTGGCATAACGCACCATCACCTGACCAAACTCCCGCTCTCCTATTTTCACCTGCGCAGAAAGCCCCTGGTTTTTCCAGGGACTTTTGGTGGTCATATTGATTACGCCGTTGAAGGCGTTCGGACCGTAAAAGGCGCTGGAGGCGCCTACTACGATTTCGGTATTGGCTACATCGAGCTCATTGGCACCGAGGAAGTTTCCCAGTGAAAAATTCAATCCCGGCGCCTGGTTGTCGACACCGTCTATAAGTTGCAGGCTGCGAACCGGACTCGTACTGTTGAAACCTCTGGTATTCACGATGCGGAAACCAAGGCTGGCTGCGGTTACATCGACACCGCGCAAATGGCCCAGGCCTTCGTAGAAATCACTCGCAGGAGTCTCTTTGATGGATTGCGCCCCCATGCTTTCTACGGTGAGGCCGCCTTCCCTTATTTTGTCTTTATAGCGGCTGGATTTGATCACTACAGCCTGCTCAACTATTTCATCCTTCTTGATGGAAATGTTGACGCGTGTTTCACCGGGTTTCACCACGTAAATCTGCTTGCGGAAACCGGTAAGCAGTACCTCGAGGCGATGCCCGGCCATGGCTGCAATGCGAAAATCCCCTCCTGAATCGGTAGTCGTGCTGGCCACCACGCTCAGGTTCCGAACCACGGCTCCCTGCAGGCCCTGCATGGAATCTGCATCCACTACCCGGCCGCTAATTTGCTGCGCTGCGAGGGGAGCAACACACAGGGCCAGCGATCCTGACATGAACAGGAACAGTATCCGTTTGAGACTCATGAAGCGCGCAATATAATGCACCTGAAGATTGTACGTATCAAAAAGGTATCCAAAGCAGACAAGACGCCTGTGAAACCCTGTTTTTGTTTATTGTTATGCGATTGTCACGATTCAGTTAAGGCAGAAACAGAATCTTTAGCTGTTCCTGCCGCTGCCCCGAGCGCAGGCGCAACACGTATTGCCCGGCACTGATACCCAATTCCTGCATCGAAATGATTCCCTTTTCAGTGACTCCGGCGCGGGCGTCAATCCGTGCTTTCCAGAGCGGATCTTGCCCCAACATATCCAACAAGGCCAGCTCAACGGCTTCGTTTGATGAAGTTTTGAACTTCCACGAAATACGGTCAGATGTGGGGTTTGGCCAGGCGTAGAAATTGAAACCATTGGTGATCACGCGCAAAGCCGGACTGTTGAGTGTAAAGGGAAGAACGACAGTATCGCGGCATCCTTCCGGCGTTTCTGCGATGAGACGGGCGTTGAACGCTCCGTTGGATTCGAAGCGGTGTGTAAAGGTTTTTCCGTCGCCCGTGCTTCCATCCCCTCCTTCCCAATAAAACTTCACGCCGCTGCGCAAGGTATCCAGGGCGCGAAAACGCATGGTTTCACGGTCGATGGGCTCGATGAGGAAAGTGGCGCGCACCTCAGGCGACACACGCAATGCCTTAGAAACGGCAGCCGAACAATAGGCTGATGCCACCCGTTGTACCACCGCAAAATCTCCGGCGGCGGCGTAGCGGTGTTGCGCATTGTTGGTCGTGGCGGAATTGCCATCGCCAAACTCCCAGCGGGTGCTCAATGGCAATCCATCCGGAGCGGTTGCAGTTGATTGAAAGAAGAACTGCGTATTTCCTGCACAACCAGCCCCCGGGAAAATACCAAAACCGGGTCGTGGAATGGCATGGATACGGTGACGGAAAATAGCTGTATCGCGGCAATTACCAGCCGAGGTGACGATCAGGCGAATGTCTTTATCCCCGAAAGTGATCCAGCTGCTGCTCCAGTTTGAATCGCTGCTGCTGCGGCCGGGGCCTGACCATTCCCAGCGCAAAGGCCGTTCGTCGCCAAGGGAAGTATTGTTGTAAAGGAAGGTATCGCCTTCACAGGGATTGGCTTTCGACGGAATGAAGGCTGCGCGCGGAGAAGGCCGGAGCAAGAGCATGCGCACGGCAGTGTCTTTGCAACCATGGTTCGCGTTGGCGATGAGCCTGAGCTGGTAGGTTCCGGCCGCGTTGTAACGAAAACGGATATTGCGCGCGGTATCGGTGCTGCCATCTCCTTTTTGCCAGAGGTAGCTGAGCGCACCTGCTGATACCGTGCTGCGGTTCTGCATGCTATAGCTGTGCTGGTCAAAGCACTGTTCGCTTTGGTTTACGTCGAAGGCGGCATCCGGAGACGGCCAGACAGTCAAAACGAATGATTGGGTGTCGGAGCAGCCGAAAGCGGTCTCAGCCTTGAGCATGGCGCGGTACACACCCGGATTGGCATAACTGAATACAGGTGCCACCTGGTTGAGTTGCCTGCCGTCGCCCAGATCCCAGGTATAAAACATGGTTCCGGCTCCGATGCGGCTGCGGTTCGCCATGCGGAAGCTGTGGTGGTTCATGCATTGCTTATCGGCCGGAATACTCAGGTCGGCAATCGGATCGGGATACACTGTCAACTGACGGCTTGCGCTGTCCATACAGCCGAAATTGCTCTGCACCACCAGGCGCACGTTTTTGGTGCCATGCCAGCGATACGTATGCGTCGGTGCTACAATCAATGCCGTGCTGCTGTCGCCGAAATGCCAACGCAAAGTGGGAATACTGCCCCGCACAATCTTGCTGGTATCTGCAAATCGGAACCGATTGCCGTTGAGACAAGCCGTTACGCGATCGACCGAAAAACCAGCCCTGGGTTTGGGCCAAACCTTGAGGTTGATGGATTGGGAAGTATCGCCGCAACCATCCACCCGCATCACCACAGCATAGACACCGCTGTCGGCGAGGCGCGGAAAACCATAACGGAGGATAGAATCCGTAATGCCATTTATTGGCAACTGGTTTTTCAGCCACGACCATTGGGTTGGTTTCCTGTTTCCGGTATCGGATCCGATGAAGGCAACAGGGGTTCCTTCGCAAACCGGGTTCGGTCCGTTCAGCAACAGGTTGGCCACCGGCTTGCGTTTAACTTCGATGTATTGCTGCAAAACCAGCGAATCGAGCCCGTTGACAAGGAGTTTCACTGTCTTCAATCCGGGCGTAGTGTACACTATCCTATGAGGGCCCGAACCTGTGGCTGTGGCAGGAACGGCACCAGCACCGAAGTTCCAGACACGTTCGTGCACCATGCCTTCTGAAGAGTCGACAAAAACTGTGTTTTCATACTGGCAGATGCTGGTGCGCGTAGCGTAAAACAGCGCCTGCGGCTGATCCCATACGGCGCTGTAATCTTCCGATTGTCCCCAGCCGAGATTGCGGCATGCTTGCGTATCCAGGCGGTTGAAATCGGCAATGGCACGCAAGCGGAAGCCTTTGTTTCTTGGCAACACTGCCGGAGTGGTAAAGTTGAAGCTGCGCTCGCCCAGGGCGGCATTGGGCGCAACGAACACCGATTCGCCACGCCAGGCCTCAAAGATGCCGTTGTTGTTGTAGTCGGCGAACAGGGCGGAGAATTCCACATTGTACAAACCGGTGCGCAGGCGGACGGTATAAGTGGTTGCTGGTCTCAACCTGAAAACCTTGTTGTTGCTGAGGTCGAGCGCAGCGCCATCGTCGAGGTATCCGCCGGTTTCCACATCTTGTCCGGCAAGTTGGAATCGGAACAATCCGATGGCCCGGCTCTGGCTGTATTCGTTGGTCGTTGTGTTGCAGGAAGCCAGCGGGGCTTTCGGGAATACTTTGATCCAGTTTTTGCGGGTGAAGGTGTCGCTGCCCTGGCAATTGCTTGCAACGAGCTGCACGCTCAACAGTCCTTGTTTCTTCAATGAAAGCACCGGCATACTGTGCGTGCTGTCGGTTCCTTCTGCATAATCGAATAAGGAGCGCGGTGTAATGATCCAGCGCAATCCGGAAGTGCTGCGCAAGCTCCGGTCGTGCAGACGCAAGGTTCCACCGGCGGTAAATACGGAATCAAAGGAGTATGCCAGTGCTTTGGGTGCCAGAATACCGCCTTCCCAGGGCACACTGCGCCACATACCGCGGCCGTAAGTTGAGACCTGCAGGCGGTTGTGATCGCGCCCCAATGGCGAATAATACATCTCCAGGTCGGTCACATCCGCCCAGAGCGGAAACCCGGTATTGAAACTGTTGAACGTGCCAGCCAGCGAATCCCATACGTAAACGCCACGCTCGGTGCCTGCGTAAATGGTTTCATAAGGTGCGCTGCTGTCGACAAGCAGGCATTTGAACGCACCGTTTTGGGTGGTATTGATGCTGCGGATCAGCGTCCAGCTGGCGCCTTTATTGGTGCTGCGGTACAAGTTGCCATTGTTCACGCAGTACACACGCTGGCTGTCTTTGGGATGCGCTTCTATCCAGTTCACACCGCCCGGACCGGCACCGAGGTTAGTCCATGAAGGAGCGGCCGCCTGCACATTGTCGCTGCGCCGCATGTTCCGGTTGTTCTCCAATACATAGAGCATGCGGTTATTGGCCGGCGAACTTTCCAAATGCCGCACACCGCCAAAGCCCGTGCTCAGGCGGGTCCAGGTGGCTGGATTGCCTGTGCGGATGTTTCCGCTGCGCCATACATTCTGATAACCGGCAAACATGGTGGCAGGGTCGCCTTCCCGCAACACAAAAGGTGTGAGCCAATTGCCGCCTTCGTTGATGCCACCTGTTCCGTTCGCTCCGACGGTTGGTGCATTGTAACGGTCAACAGCGCGGTAAATTCTTCCGTACACATAGGAGCCATATACAATGCGGTGGTCGGTTGGGTCAATCTGGCAATCCATCCCATCGCCGCCGTAATAGGTGATGAAATCGTCTTTTTCGGTTTGGGAAGATCCGTTGTCCTGATAGCCATGGGCAGCGGTGAACTCGCGCGTCTGTGCCTGCGCCATCCGGTAAACCTGCGCGTTGAGAATTCCGGAACTGATATTGGTCCAACGAACAGCATTTCCCCGGGGTTGGTTTGCGAAATACACGCCGCCGTCATTGCCTGCGATGAGCGTATTGCCGCTGAGGTTGAACTCAAGTGCATGCTGGTCGGCATGGAGATCATCTCCCCCATAACCGCCGAACCAATGCCCGACCTGGTTCCAGGTACTGCCGCCGTTGGCTGAGCGCCAGATATTGATCCCGGCCACATAAATACGGTCGCGGTCTTTCGGATCAGCCACCAGATCCAAATCGTACCAGCCTTGACCGTTGGTAAGATCGCCCGTTGTGGCCGTTCCGTCGTAATAGCCGAGGATATTCGGCGCAGTCGACATGGTATTGAAGCTCAGGCCGCTGTCGAGCGAGCGGTACACGCCTGTAAAATTGCTGCCGCGGCTGATGAGCACATAAACGTAATTTCTTCCGGCGGGTGTCACCGCAAGTTGCGCGCGGTTGAGCCCTGTCGTGGGATATCCGGCCGTTATAAGCGTAAAACTCTGCCCGCCGTTGCTGCTGCGGTAGAACGAACCTTGGATGGTCGCATACACGATGGAAGGATTGGCGGGGTGA
>Ga0209985_10002330_pt1 | contig 17299 bp, 14 predicted proteins | sample NOAtaG_FD_187305 | JGI IMG/M metagenome (GOLD analysis project Ga0209985, IMG submission 187305) | Freshwater lake microbial communities from Lake Erie, under a cyanobacterial bloom - NOAA_Erie_Diel6S_1000h metaG (SPAdes) (version 2) | ecosystem: Environmental > Aquatic > Freshwater > Lake ...
ACCTTCCAACGCAACAGGGTCTTCTGTTGTTGAGCAGCCTTCTGCTACAATAACATACACCGTAATCGGAACAGACGCTAATGGTTGTGATAACTCAGGAACTGTAACGGTGAACGTAAACAATGGTCCTGTTGTAACTGCTTCTGGAAACACAACAATTTGTCCGGGCGAGCAAGCAACACTTACTGCAAGTGGAGCTGTTTCCTATGTGTGGCAGCCGGGTGGACAAACAACTACAACCATTACGGACACCCCTGCAACAACAACAACATACACTGTTACAGGAACTGATGGCAATGGATGTACTTCAACTACAACAATAACCGTTACAGTGGGCACTAACCCTGCAACCCCCGCGGTAACCGTAAATGGCAACATTCTTACTTCAACTGTTACTGGAGCCTCTTACCAGTGGTTCTTAAACGGAGTGCCAATTGTTGGTGAAGTGAATCAATCTACCACTGCATTAACTCCGGGATCATACACTGTTGAGGTGTATGATGCAAACGGATGTGCTTCCGGTCAATCTGCTCCTGTTGTAATTACAGATGTTGAAGCTGCTGCTGCGACAACTCAACTCGCAGTTTATCCGAACCCAACAAACGGAATGGTGATGTTGACGCTGGGGCAATTAAAAGATCCGAAGTATGTACTCGAAGTTCACAATGCGCTTGGTCAAATTGTGTATCGTGAGCAGCTGAGCGTTTCCGGACCTTCCATGCAGAAAGAACTCAACCTTGGTATCTATGGTACCGGTGTTTACGAAATTCGCATCATTGGTGAAAACTCATCAACACACGTACGCGCTGTTGTACAATAAAATTTGAACACCTCTTAAAGGGCGGCTATTCGGTCGCCCTTTTTTATTCTCCAATTGTAATACCGATATTGTCACTCGCTTAACACAATTATGAAAAGAATCGCTATCGTAACCGCGCTTATTATTTCGGGCGCCACCCTTCTTCAGGCTCAAACATGGATTGAAGAATGGAACAATCCAAATTCCGACTTACAAACCAAACAGGCTGCGTTCCAATCTGCTTGGTCTACGTGGGAGCAACAGCATTTCGTTAAAGGCGCTGCAACTAATGGGGGCTTTACAAAAAAGGAAGGCGATGGCATGTACTTTCATTTCAAGCGCTGGGAGTGGTTTGCAGAGCCTCGCATCGGCACTAACGGAAATGTCGGAGAATTACAAAACACGTTTTTTAATTTCAACCAATACCTTGCCGAAAATCCGATTGCTGCGGCTCAACACCAACAAGCGGTGCAGCGAAGTTCATCTGCCAATTGGAACTTTGTTGGGCCGGTAGGCGCACCACAAGGTACAGGAGCCGGTCGAATTAATGCTGTAAGATTTGATCCTAACAACAATAATATCATCTACGCTTGTTCTCCCGCCGGAGGTCTTTGGAAAACTACTAATGGCGGTCAATCATGGACTTGCCTCACCGACTTTCTTGCTGTTATCGGCTGTTCTGATATTGCTATTGATCCTACCAATTCCAACGTTTTGTATTTGGCAACAGGAGACAATGACGGAGGCGACACTCCTTCAATCGGCGTGCTAAAAAGTACAGACGGAGGCTTAACTTGGAACACAACAGGACTTGTCTTCACAAAAAATTTGGTTCGACGCATTGCCAAACTTTTGATCGATCCTACCAATCCGCAAATATTGTTTGCAGGAACCTCTGCCGGAATTTTCCGTACATCTGACGGCGGCAATAACTGGTATTCAGTTTCTACTTTTTCCATTAAAGACATGGAATTTAAACCTGGTAATAGCAATGTTATTTACGGTTGCGGAACACGCTTTTATGTCAGTAATAATGGAGGCTATACGTGGCAAATGGTTTCAACCGGACTACCGCAAGCTTCAGTAGTTTCCAGAATGGCGATTGCAGTAACAGCAGATGATCCGGACTACGTTTATCTTGTTGCTGCAAAAAGTTCCACTCAAGGATTTGAAGGTGTTTATCGCTCAACAAATAGCGGCACTTCATTTACGCCAATGGCCGGTTCTCCGAATTTGTTAGGTTGGGATCCAAATGGCGGCGATACCGACGGACAAGGTTGGTACGATCTTGCGATTGCAGCTGACCCGTATAATAAGAACACCGTAATCGTTGGCGGCGTAAACGTGTGGCGATCCGACGATGGCGGCAGTAACTGGTATTTGCATGCGCATTGGTATGGAGGAGGAGGCGCGCCGTATGTTCATGCCGATATTCATGATATTATCTACACCCCCGGCACACCGAATTCGTTTTATATCGGTTGCGACGGCGGTGTTTACAATACTTTCAATGATGGTAACACCTTCCCGGATATTTCTGCGAATATGGGCATCGCGCAAATCTATCGTCTGGGTATTTCCACTAGTAACTCCGGAACACTCATCACTGGACATCAGGACAATGGAACGTGTTTAAAAACCGGTTCACTGTACCAGGAGGTATTGGGCGGCGATGGTATGGATTGTTTTATTGATCGCACCGGCGATGCTAACATGTTCGGCGAATTGTACTACGGAGATTTTTATCGCTCTACCAACGGCGGCAATAACTGGTCTTCTATCACCAACGGATTAGTTGGCACCGGAGGGTGGGTGACCCCGTGGAAACAAGATCCTGTAAATCCAAACATCTTGTATGCAGGATATTCCCAGTTAAATAAATCTACCAACCTAGGCACTTCTTGGGCTCCCGTAGGTTCATTCAATATGGGAGAAATGGTGGACTTTGTTGTTGCTCCATCGAACACTCAGCGATTATTTGCATGTACCGGAACGACTATCTACCGCAGTTCAGATGGTGGCGTTACTTGGACATACATTTCGTCCGCGCTCTCCGGATTAGGAAACTATACTCGACTTGCAGTTAGCCCCACAAATCCTGACAAGGTTTGGGTAACCATTTCCGGATACAATGCAGGTAATAAAGTTTTCTTTAGTAATGATGCGGGCGCTAATTGGGTGAACATCTCTCAAGGGTTGCCGAACATTCCTGCGAACTGTATCATTCCTATGCCAAACAACGGAAACGATTTACTCTTCCTTGGAATGGATGTTGGAGTTTACTATCGCGACAACAATAGCGGCGCGTGGACACCTTGTTTTTCCGGACTTCCTTATGCGCCCGTTTCTGATTTAGAAATTTTCCTTCCTACAAACACCTTACGCGCATCCACTTACGGACGCGGTGTTTGGGAATGGCCAATAGATGCTACACTATTAACACCTCAAGCTGCATTCACGTCTATCCAAAACGTTTGTCCGGGCGGCAACGTTGCCTTCACCGACCTCAGCTCGAACAGTCCGACATCCTGGAGCTGGAATTTTCCGGGAGGGAATCCGTCAACATCAACGCTGTACAACCCTGTTGTAAATTATAGTACACCGGGATTGTATCCCGTAACTCTAACTGTAACCAACGCGGCAGGATCTGCAACAACAACACAAACGAGCTGGATTCACGTTCAAGGTTATCAGTCTTTGCCACACACAGAAACTTTCGTGAATAATCTACCTGCGGGATGGTCAACCAACAACGTCGGCAATCAGGCGTTTAATTGGCAACACAACAGTTCGGTTGGATTTAACAGCACACAAAGCATGTTCTTCAATAATCACGGAAACAACGTAAATGGAGACAGAGATGAATTAGTAAGCACGGTTATTAATTGTGCGGCACAAAATGCAATTCAGCTAACTTTTGATGTTGCCTATGCAAGATATAATGCCACTCGATCAGACACACTGGAAGTTCTCGTCTCGAACGACTGCGGTGCAACATGGACTTCCGTTTATATCAAAGGCGGAACGCAGTTGTCTACAAAGCCCGATCAGACTTCATTCTTCACACCGACATCATCCCAGTGGAGAAATGAAAGCGTCTCGTTGGCTGCATTTTCCGGACAACAAATTATGTTAGCATTTAGAAATCGCGGTCACAATGGGAATAACATTTGGCTGGATAATATTAATCTTACGGGAACAGTAAATGCCGCGCCCGTTGCAGCATTCAGCACTCCAATGAATTTATGTGCGGGTTCCGTTGTCGCGATGAATAATTACTCGGCCCCCGCAACATCATATCAATGGTTTGCATACGGAACAGACACATTAAACTCTACAACTGCTAGCGGAGATTTCGTTTTTACCAATTCCGGAACATACACAGTTGTTCTTGTTGCGTCCAACGCCTTTGGGTCTGATACGACAACGAACGTAATTACTATCGCCCCATCCCCTGTTCTAACTGTTTCACCGGACACTTCTGTTTGTGCAGGCACACAAGTGCAGTTAAACGCTTCCGGTGCATTAACGTATTCTTGGCAGCCCGCTACGGTGGTTTATTCCGCAGTGTCTTCAAGTCCGCTAGTAACAGCTAATATTTCCAGAACATACACCGTTACAGGAACTACTGCTACCGGATGTACGGCAACAGATTCTGTTTCAATCAATGCGATTCCCCTTCCGGGCTTTAACGTAAGCAATACACCTAACGCAATTTGTTTCGGTGATACTGTTCAATTAATTGCTAGTAACGGCAACTGGAGTTATTCGTGGTCTCCGCTTACCAATATCGCTTATCTCGGAAACGATACGGTTCGTGCTTTCCCTTCTTCTACAACAACCTATACAGTTGTTAGCACTGACTCTATTTCCGGTTGTTCAGCGACTGTTCTAAAGTCCATCACCGTATATTCTCCGCTTCCTCCTGTAACTGTTGTAGTGAACGGGTTTACGTTGACTTGTTCATTATCAGGACAGTTGTATCAATGGTATTTCAACGGACAACTAATTCCGGGAGCAACCTCACAAACATACACCGCTACACAAGTCGGCATGTATTCGGTAGAAGCAACTTCGCCGTGGGGTTGTGAGTCGGGAATTTCACCACAAGAGTTCGTCAACAGTGTTGAAGAAATTAGCGATGGCGGCATCAGTGTTTATCCGAATCCGGCGCAGGACGTGCTTTATGTGACTCTTTCTGACGCATCTCAAGTATTCACGTATACGTTGTTTGATATAGCAGGAAAGCAAATCGACAATCCGACACAACAACAAAACGTTGGTCGCGCAATTGTAGACTTTGCTAACTTGCCGGCAGGAATCTACATGCTTGTTATCATTACAGACAATCAGCGCTTCGTTACTCAAGTAATAAAATATGATGGTCGATAAACTTCCCATCAACGAATCATGGACGCTCTTTCTTGATCGCGATGGCGTTATCAACGAAAGATTGCCGGGCGATTATGTGAAAACTCCTGAACAGTTCGTTTTTACTAACGGGGCGTGCGAAGCAATTGCCAAACTTTCTGCCGTTTTCGGAATAGTAATCGTGGTTACGAATCAACAAGGAATCGGCAAAGGCTTATATACCGAACAAGACCTCGCTCGCGTTCACGAAAAAATGCTGGACGGCGTCAAAGCTGCAGGAGGACGCATTGACGGAATTTATTTCGCACCGCAATTGGCTGCAGAAAAATCGCCTATGCGGAAACCGGGCATCGGAATGGCGTTGCAAGCTCAAAAAGATTTTCCGGCTATCGACTTTTCTCGAGCAGTTATGATAGGCGATTCCGACTCCGATATGGATTTTGCCGAAACCGCAGGAATGCATGCCATTTGGATCACCGACCACCACCGAAAAGACAAGAACAGGCCTTATGTAATCGCGCAGGTTCCCTCCCTTTCCGAAGCGGCGAAAATACTACTCTGATTTTTAGCAAATTACGTCTTCGTCGACCGTAGTTTTACGGTCGGCGATTTATACCTATTTTAAGGTATTCGCAATCAATATTTCCTTATTTTTACCGCCGTCTGTTGGGGGTCGGTCAAGGCACAACAAGTGCTTTTGAACATCTTGTTAACAGGCTTGTTCATTTATAAAACGCTTATGAATAACGCTGCTATTGATTATTTGCCGATTGCATTTACCTTCTTAGTTGCAGCCGGCTTTGTGGTGACCACGCTGTTTGTTACGCATCGACTTGGGCCACACCGCAAGACCAAGAAAAAATTGGACACCTTCGAGTGCGGTATTGAAGTGCAAGGCAACGCACGTGTTCCTTTCTCTGTAAAGTATTTCCTGGTTGCGATTCTCTTCGTTTTATTCGACGTTGAAGTCATCTTCATGTATCCTTGGGCTGTTAATTTCAAAGGCCCTGAAGGTCTTGGTATTGTTGGTTTCATCGAGATGATGACGTTCCTATTATTCTTGATTATCGGATTCTATTACATCATGAAGCGCGGTGCGCTGAAATGGGAAGAATAAATAATGCCCCCTGACCTCCAATTATTAAACAACGAAAACATTTAGGTTATGGAAGTGAAAAGAACAAAATTGGAAATGGCGCAATCGCCCCTTGGTCTTGAGGGTCCGGGGTTTTTCGCAACTTCTTTAGATAAAGCTGTTGGTCTGGCGCGCAAAAATTCCTTGTGGCCTCTACCGTTTGCAACTTCTTGTTGCGGTATAGAATTCATGGCAACAATGGCGTCACATTACGACTTAGGTCGTTTCGGTTCCGAGCGCTTGAGCTTCTCTCCTCGTCAGGCAGATTTGCTGATGGTGATGGGAACCATTGCTAAAAAAATGGGGCCGGTATTGAAACAAGTGTACGAACAAATGGCCGAGCCGCGTTGGGTATTATCTGTTGGAGCTTGTGCATCCAGCGGTGGAATATTTGACACATACAGCGTATTGCAAGGAATCGATCGAATCATTCCTGTTGACGTTTACGTGCCGGGATGTCCTCCTCGTCCGGAACAAATTATTGAAGGAATTTTGAAAATTCAGGATCTCGTTGAAAACGAATCCTTACGCCGACGTGAATCTCCGGAATATAAGGCGCTCATGAACAAATACGGAATCGAATAAAAGCTTCAGCAATATGGCAACTGCAACTGCAGAACAAGTGCAACAACTACACGATTTAATCGTAAGTAAACTGGAAGCTAAATTTCCGGGAGTTGTGTTGCATACCGAAATTCAATACGACTTTCCGATTATTGAAGTCAGCAAAGGGAACATCTATCAGGTCCTGGAGTTTTTGAAAACAGATCCTGAACTATCATTCGAATTCCTGACCACCATGTGTGGTTTGCATTATCCGGATAATACCGCAAAAGAATTCGGCATGATGTACCAACTTCACAATTTGCCGAAAAACACGCGCATTCGCATCAAGACGTTCTTCCCGGCATCTGCAATGGAACTTCCTACTATGATTCCGTTATGGGCAGGTGCAAATTGGATGGAACGTGAAGCATTCGACTTTTTCGGAATTACGTTTAAAGGTCATCCGAACCTGAAGCGCATCTTAAATATGGAAGACATTACCTTCTTCCCGCTTCGCAAAGATTTTCCGTTGGAAGATCCAACGCGTGATGATAAAAATGATTCCATGTTTGGACGTTAAACCGATCGCAAGAAACTGACATGAACGAACATTTGAACAACGATACAGCTGCACCGGAAGAGAAGGTTTACACGACCCTCAACCTCGGACCTACGCACCCGGCAACTCACGGTATTTTTCAGAACGTTCTCAAAATGGACGGTGAAATTATCGTAGATGCCGAACCAACGATCGGATACATTCACCGCGCTTTCGAAAAGCTCGCAGAACGTCGTCCTTTCAATCAAATTACTCCTATCACCGATCGTTTGAATTATTGCTCCTCTCCCATCAACAACATGGGTTGGCACATGACGGTGGAAAAATTAATCAACGCTGAAATTCCCAAGAACGTGCAATACATGCGCGTTGTAATCATGGAATTAGCGCGTATTGCAGATCACATCATCTGTAATTCTGTTATCGGCGTAGATACAGGCGCTCTTACCGGATTTACCTACATCTTCCAGTGGCGCGAAAAAATTTACGAGATCTACGAAGAAATTTGCGGAGCTCGCTTAACCACTAACATTGGTCGCATCGGAGGATTCGAACGCATGTGGCCGGAAAAAGCGTGGCAACGCATCGACGACTTCATGAAAGAATTCCCCAAAGAGCTGAAGCAATTCGAAGACTTGTTGATGCGTAACCGAATCTTCATGGATCGTACGATCAATGCAGGTGGCATTAATGCTGAGCGTGCATTGCAGTATAGCTTCACCGGCCCGAACCTTCGTGCAACAGGAATTGATTATGATGTTCGTGTAATGAATCCTTATTCTTCTTACGAAGATTTTGATTTCGTAATTCCGGTTGGTACCAGCGGCGATGTTTACGATCGTTTCATGGTGCGTCAACAAGAAATGTGGGAGTCGTTGAGCATCATTCGTCAGGCATTAAAAAACATCGATCGTAAATCAACCGTATTCCACGGCGATGTTCCTGAGTTCTGTTTGCCTGCAAAGGAAGAAGTATATAACAACATGGAAGCCTTGATCTATCACTTCAAAATTGTGATGGGCGAAACAGAAATTCCGGTTGGTGAAGTGTATCACCAAGTGGAAGGCGCTAACGGCGAGCTTGGATTTTATCTGATTAGTGATGGAGGTCGCACTCCGTATCGCCTGCACTTCCGCAGACCATGCTTTATTTATTATCAAAGCTATCCTGAAATCATCAAAGGTGGAATGTTGTCAGACGCCATCCTTGCAATGAGTTCTATGAATGTGATAGCCGGTGAGTTAGACGCGTAATAAAACGACAACACTATGTCGAAAGAATATAAATTCTCTGATGAAACTCTTGCGCTTGCACAGCGCATCATGACACGTTATCCGGAAGGAAAACAAAAGTCTGCCTTGCTACCATTGCTGCATTTGGCGCAAATGGAATTTGACGGGTGGCTGAGTGCTCCCGCAATGGATTATGTCGCGAGCTTATTAAAAATTCAACCTATCGAAGTGTATGAAGTGGCGTCGTTTTATACGATGTTCAACTTAAAGCCGGTTGGAAAATGCTTGATCGAAGTTTGTCGTACAGGTCCTTGCTGGCTGTTAGGCGCAGAAGATATCGTGAAGCATATTGAAAAGAAGCTGAACATTAAAGAAGGCGAAACTACGCCGGACGGAATGTTTACATTGAAAACGGTGGAATGTCTTGCGGCCTGCGGAACAGCACCGATTATTCAAGTGGGTGAAACGTACCACGAAAACATGACTTGTGAGAAAGTTGACGAAATGTTGAGCGAATACAAGTCAAAAGGTGAACGTAAAACGCACTACGACAAGAAACATGTAAATGCAAATCAACATTAATTGCAACGATTGATATGGGAAAGCAATTACTATTGGAACACGTTAATGTACCGGGCATAGAAAAGCTCGATGTATATCGTGCACATGGTGGCTACAAAGCGCTGGAGAAAGCGTTGCGCATGAAGCCGGACGAGCTGGTGGAAGAGGTGAAAAAATCCGGGCTGCGCGGTCGTGGTGGCGCGGGTTTCCCGACCGGCATGAAATGGAGTTTCCTCGCAAAGCCGGAAGGCGTTCCGCGTCATTTAGTGTGTAATGCGGATGAATCGGAGCCGGGAACATTTAAAGATCGTTACCTCATGTCTCATCTGCCACATTTGTTGGTGGAAGGCATGATCGTTTCAAGTTTCGCACTTGGTGCAAACACCTCTTACATCTACATCCGTGGAGAGTTGTTGTACGTGTATCACATTTTGGAAAAAGCAATCGCTGAAGCTTACGCTGCAGGTTTGTTGGGTAAAAATATTTTAGGTTCCGGTTACGATCTTGATTTATACGTACAGCCGGGTGGTGGTGCATATATCTGTGGTGAAGAAACGGCGTTGATTGAATCATTGGAAGGTAAGCGTGGAAATCCGCGTATCAAACCTCCATTCCCTGCAGTAGCGGGCGTTTGGGGCCGACCAACTGTTGTGAACAACGTAGAAACTATTGCGGCTACAGTTCCAATCGTCAATATGGGCGGCGAGGAATACGCTAAAATCGGCGTTGGTAAATCAACGGGAACAAAATTGATTTCTGCATGCGGTCATATCAATAAGCCCGGCGTTTACGAAATCGAATTGGGTTTACCGGTTGAAGAGTTTTTGAACTCTGATCAATATTGCGGTGGCGTTAAAAACGGACGAAAACTGAAAGCTGTTGTAGCCGGAGGTTCTTCTGTTCCAATTTTACCTGCTGATTTAATTTTAACGACCGCAAAAGGAGAACCTCGCTTAATGTCCTACGAATCCCTTGCTGATGGCGGCTTCCAAACCGGTACCATGTTAGGTTCGGGCGGATTTATCGTGTTAGATGAAACAGCGAGCGTGGTTAAAAACCTCTGGAACTTTACTCGCTTCTATCATCACGAAAGCTGCGGACAATGCAGCCCGTGTCGCGAAGGAACCGGTTGGATGGAAAAAGTATTACACCGCATCGTTGAAGGTCACGGGAAACCGGAAGACATCGACTTGTTGTGGGATATTCAATCAAAAATTGACGGTAAAACAATTTGTCCTTTAGGTGATGCAGCCTCCTGGCCGGTTGCTAGTGCTATTCGCCATTTCCGTGCGGAGTTTGAAGAATACATTAAGCATCCGGAAAAAATTAAGGACGTTAAACACTATTATTCCGTGCGCAATCAAACTGCGCCCGTAGCTTAATCAGAACGCAAACGATTTTACGATATGCCTAAAGTAACAATTGATGGTCGCGAGATTGAAGTTCCAAAAGGAACAACAATCCTTCAGGCTGCACGTATGCTGGGTCCGGACGTTGCTCCGCCTGCAATGTGTTATTACTCCAAGCTGAAAACTAGCGGAGGTTATTGCAGAACGTGTATCGTTCGCGTAACCAAAATGAACTCGCAGAATCCTAATCCAATGCCTAAGCCTGTGGCATCATGCCGCACCGAGGTAATGGACGGAATGGAAGTAGTCAACTTTACGTCTCCGGAAGTATTGGAGGCACGTAAAGGTGTTGTAGAATTCCTGTTGATCAACCACCCGTTGGATTGTCCGGTGTGTGACCAGGCCGGCGAATGTCATTTGCAAGACTTAGGTTACGAGCATGGCGCTTCAACTACTCGCTACGATTTCGAACGCCGTGAGTTTGATAAAATCGACATCGGGCCTTACGTGCAATTGCACATGACGCGTTGCATCCTTTGTTATCGCTGTGTAAAAACAGCAGACCAGCTAACAGACGGACGCGTGCATGGTGTTATCAATCGCGGTGATGTTGCGGAAATTTCTACATACATTCAGAATTCTATTGAAAACGAATTCTCCGGTAACGTCATCGACGTGTGTCCGGTGGGCGCGTTAACAGATAAAACGTTCCGTTTCAAAAGTCGTGTTTGGTTCACCAAGCCTGTTGATGCACACCGCAATTGCACCAAATGCTCCGGCAAAGTGCGCTTGTGGTTTAAAGGTAGCGATGTGTTGCGCGTAACCGCTCGCAAAGATCAGTGGGGCGAAGTGGAAGATTGGATCTGTAACGATTGTCGCTTTGATCACAAAAAAGTTTCCGACTGGAATATCGAAGGGCCAAGCCCAATCAGCCACCATTCCGTGATTTCACAAAACCATTACGAATTGGTGAAGCTGAAATTGGAAACGGGCAAGAAATTGAACGAAGTAAAAGGCAAGAAAAAAGAATCGGCTAAATAATTATTGATATGACAACATTAATAATGACTTCAGGATTTGATTGGTGGCCATACATTTTGGTTGTCATCCTCTTTCTGATTTCACTCGGTGTCGCGGCCTACGCAACTTACGCCGAACGTAAAGTGGCAGCGTTTCTGCAGGATCGCCTCGGTCCAAACCGCGCCGGACCATTCGGTATTCTTCAGCCGATCGCAGATGGGGTGAAGATGTTCATGAAGGAAGAAATCATCCCGAATGTTTCTAATAAAACACTGTTCATCCTCGGACCTGCAATTGCAATGCTTACTGCCTTGTTAACAGGAGCTGTTATTCCTTGGGGCCCGGATGTTGTTGTTGACGGAAAAGTGTATCGCCTGCAAGTAACCGACGTTAACATCGGCGTATTGTATTTATTAGGCGTTGTTTCTATCGGTGTTTACGGTATCATGATTGGCGGATGGGCGTCTAATAACAAATACGCGTTGTTGGGTGCATTGCGCGCTTCATCACAGATGATCAGTTATGAAGTGGCGATGGGAGTTTCTATCGTAACGCTCATTATGTTCACCGGAACGTTAAGCACTGCGGAAATTGCACAGCAGCAACACGGCTTTTGGGCGGACGGCTACTTCACCTGGAACTTCTTCAAAAACCCGTTGGTGTTTCTAATATTCTTTATTTGCGCACTGGCAGAAACCAATCGTACTCCTTTTGATTTACCGGAATGCGAAACGGAATTGGTTGGTGGTTATCACACCGAATATTCTTCTATGAAGCTGGGCTTCTACCTCTTCGCAGAATACGTGAACATGTTCATTTCTTCTGCCGTGATTTCCCTGTTCTTCTTCGGTGGTTACAACTTCCCGTTCATGGATCAAATCGACAATCAATTGTTGGTGTCGCTGATCGGTGTTGGTGTGATGTTCGCAAAAACAGTGTTCTTCATTTTCGTATTCATGTGGATTCGCTGGACCATCCCACGCTTCCGCTATGATCAATTGATGAACCTCGGCTGGAAAGTATTAATTCCATTGTCTTTAGTCAATTTAGCAATTACAGGTTTGGTGATGTATTTCACCGGCAATCTCGAATAAGAAGTGAGTGAAATAAATTAAGAAGGATCATGATGCAGTCACTGACAAACCGATCGAAACAGGTTTCCAAGAAGGAAATGACCTTTATGGAAAAATTATACCTGCCAGCAATTTTAGGTGGGATGCGTATCACATTAAGTCACTTGTTCAAGAAAAAGGTAACGGTAAGTTATCCGGAACAAAAGCGACCAATTAGTGAAGTGTACCGCGGACAGCACGTGCTAAAGCGTGATGAAAATGGCGCAGAACGTTGTACTGCTTGCGGATTGTGCGCTGTTGCTTGTCCTGCGGAAGCAATCACCATGACGGCCGCAGAACGCAAAAAAGGAGAAGAGGGATTATACCGCGAAGAAAAATACGCCGCTGTTTATGAGATCAATATGCTTCGCTGCATTTTCTGCGGATTGTGCGAAGAAGCGTGTCCGAAGGAAGCTATCTTCTTAACAGACCGCATTGTTCCTACTGAATTTGAACGTGGTGATTTCGTTTACGGCAAAGACAAACTGGTTGAACCAATGGATAAAAATTTACGTGTTGATGTTACCAAACGTCAAACACAAAGTGTACTTGAGTTCAAACAGCATCCACAATACGCACACAACAAATTGTGGGACCCGAACAAAGCCATTAAATCAAAAAAATCCGCTCATTAATAGCCCCGAAGAAAGCTCCTGACTATGAATCTGACATTAACTGAAATTCTGTTTTTTGTATTATCCGCCATCACGATAATTAGTGGTGCGTTGGTAATATTCAGCAGAAATCCCGTGTACAGCGTGCTGTACTTGATCGTTACGTTTTTTGCGATTGCAGGTCATTACATTTTATTGAACGCTCAATTTTTGGCTGCGGTGCATGTCATCGTTTATGCAGGCGCAATCATGGTGTTGTTCCTGTTCGTAATCATGATGCTAAACCTGAATGAAACGACGGAACCCAAAACCGCACTGTGGTCGAAATTCGCAGCGGTTATAGCCGGCTTGACTTTTCTTCCTTTGCTCGTTGGTGCGCTTAAAACATCTGAAGCTGTTGTAATGGCGCAACCGCAAAATTCTGATATCGGTCTTGTGAAAACATTAGGACAAGTTTTGTTCACCGACTATCTCGTTCCGTTCGAATTATCATCTGTGCTGTTCCTGTCTGCTATGGTGGGCGCAGTCTTGTTAGGAAAAAAATCAACTGAGGAAACTAATTAAGTATGTCAGCAATTCAGATTATTCCGATTGAGTGGTATCTCACATTAAGCGCAATACTTTTTGGTATGGGCGCATTGGGCGTGATGTATCGCAAAAACGCCATCATTCTTTTAATGTGCATTGAAATGATGTTGAACGCCGTGAACTTATCGTTGGTAGCGTTTTCTGCGCACCACAGCGATCCCGGTGCACAAGTATTCGTGTTCTTCATCATGGCTGTTGCTGCTGCTGAAGTTGCAGTAGGCCTTGCAATCCTGATTATGTTATATCGCAACACCGGCACAACAGACGTGGAAGTGTTGAATAGAATGAATTGGTAACCACACGTAGTAGTTTAAAGTATTTCGCATTATGATTCAATTCGCCTGGTTAGTACCGCTGCTTCCGCTCCTCGGATTTTTAATTCTGAGTTGGGGAGGTAAAAAATTATCCAAAGGAATTGTGCCAATTATTGGCGCAGGAAGCATCCTCGCTTCATTCGCTATTGCACTTCTGATATTTTTCCAGCTGGGCGATGAGCCTGTGCAGGTAAAAGTATTCGAATGGTTTGCTGCAGGAAAACTCAACGTGGATTTCGCATTCATGATTGATCAACTTTCTGTTGTTTTCTTGTTGATCATTACAGGCATCGGATTCCTGATTCACGTGTATTCCGCAGGATATATGCACGATGACGAAGGCTTCACCCGCTTCTTCTCGTACCTCAACCTTTTCGTTTTCTTCATGTTGTTGCTCGTGATGGGCAATAACTTCCTCATCATGTTCGTAGGCTGGGAAGGTGTTGGATTGTGTTCGTACCTGCTGATCGGATTCTGGTACAAAAACAACGAATACAACAACGCTGCTAAAAAGGCATTCATCATGAACCGTATCGATGACTTAGGTTTCCTGCTCGGTATCTTGATGATTTACGTAACCTTCGGAACACTCGACTACACGAAAGTGTTTGAAATGGTGAAAGCTAACGCGGCGAACAAAGACATGCTGAATGTTATCGGCTTGTTGTTGTTCATCGGAGCTTGCGGTAAGAGTGCACAAATTCCATTGTACACGTGGTTGCCTGATGCGATGGCCGGCCCGACTCCGGTGTCTGCATTAATTCACGCTGCAACCATGGTAACCTCCGGTATTTATATGATTTCTCGCGCCGCAGTAATATTTGTTAATGCGCCTGTGGCATCAGAAGTTATCGCTATCGTTGGTCTGTTGACGGCGCTATTCGCAGCAACAATCGGCTTGTTCCAGAATGATATCAAGAAAGTGCTCGCCTACTCTACGGTAAGTCAATTGGGCTTTATGTTCCTCGGTCTTGGTGTTGGCGCCTTCACTGGTGCCGTGTTCCACGTTACCACACACGCATTCTTTAAGGCGTTGCTGTTCCTTGGTGCCGGCTCTGTTATTCATGCAATGAGTGGAGAGCAAGACATTCGTAAAATGGGTGGATTGAAAAAGGCTTTACCAATTACACATCTTACGTTTTTAATTGCAACCATTGCTATTTCCGGTATTCCGCCGTTCTCGGGTTTCTTCTCGAAAGATGAAATTCTTGCTCACGCATATGAACACAATAAACTCTATTGGTTCCTTGGAATCGTCGGATCTATGCTAACTGCATTCTATATGTTCCGCTTATACTTCTTAACATTTGGAGGATCATTCCGCGGAACTGCAGATCAAAAACATCATCTGCACGAATCGCCCAAGAGCATGACCATCCCGCTGATTATTCTTGCCGTGCTTTCTGTTGTTGGTGGATTGATCGGTATTCCGAACGGCCACATGCACGTGTTGCACTACTTCCTGAAACCGGGCTTCGGTCCTGCAGAGGCGTGGATTTCGAACCCGCATCACTTCAACATGCACGAGCTGTTCCTGATCAGCATCGCTGTTGCAGCTGCTGGCGTTTCTATTTACATCGCATACATGATCTACCGTAAGAACAACATCTTGCCGGTCGATTCCGAAGAAGACATGACCGCTCCGCAACGTGTTATTTACAACAAGTATTACGTGGATGAATTATACGATGCTATCATTCGCAAGCCATTCGATAAACTGAGTGATTTGGCTTACCGTTTCTTTGAAATTCCTGTTGTAGATGGAATAGTAAACGGCGTAGGAAATGCTGCAAAACAAATTGGAGGAATTGTAAAGTATGCACAATCCGGAAGTATTGGGCTCTACCTGTTTTCCATGATTGTTGCCATCATCTTATTTATTGTTGTTAAACTGTATTGATCCTTTCCGCTACTGAACTATGATAACTGCATCTCTAATAGGTTTACCGCTGATCTTCGCCATGATCGTGCTTTTCACGAAAGGTGAAGGCGCTCGCAAATTGGCGCTGGTGGCTTCTGTTATCGAACTGGGCTTGTCCTTATTCGCATTTACATTGTTGAAACAAGATCCCACAGACGCGCGTCTGTCGTTAACAGACGTAGCTTGGATTCCTTCGATGGGAATTGATTTCGCTGTGACGATGGATGGCATCAGCATGCTTTTAGTGTTGCTTACCACATTCCTCGTGCCTGTGATTATCCTAAGCAGCTTCCGCAACAATTACGAAAACCCGTCCTTGTTCTACGCGTTGATTTTGTTTATGCAAATGGCACTAGTAGGTGTTTTCGTGGCGCGTGACGGGTTCTTGTTCTATGTATTCTGGGAATTAGCCTTGATCCCGATTTACTTCATCTGTTTGTTATGGGGAGGAGAAAATCGTGGCGCAGTAACGTTCAAATTTTTTGTGTACACGCTATTCGGCAGCTTGTTTATGCTCGCTGCTCTAATCTATTTGTACATCAATACGCCGATTGGCGAAAACGGTTCACACTCTTTTGCTTTAACCGCACTATATGAAGCCGGTCACGGATTAACTGCAACGGAACAAGCATGGGTATTTTGGGGCTTGTTCCTTGCCTTCGCTGTGAAGATGCCGGTTTTCCCATTCCACACTTGGCAGCCCGACACTTACGTAACAGCTCCAACTACAGGAACCATGCTGCTTTCCGGCATCATGCTTAAAATGGGAACTTACGGTTTGTTGCGCTGGTTATTACCTATGACTCCGCAAGCGTTGGAAGACTGGGGCATGACTGCGGTTATTCTTTCTGTTATCAGTATTATTTACGCTTCTGCAATGGCGTTGGTGCAAAAGGATTTCAAACGACTGATTGCATATTCATCCATCGCACACGTTGGTTTAATTTCAGCAGGCATTATGGCCTACACTCCTGAAAAGGGAAATGTAGAAGGTCTAACAGGATCGTTAATTCAGATGTTCAGTCACGGTATTAATGTAATCGGCCTTTTCTTCATTGCTGAAATATTATTGGGTCGAACCGGAACACGTGAAATCAGTAAACTTGGAGGAATCCGAAATGTAAACACATTGTTTACTTCCTTCTTCCTCATCATCATGATGGGTTCTGTGGCATTGC